>Ga0326726_10001321_pt1 | contig 23001 bp, 18 predicted proteins | sample MHFenrmetagenome_2_FD_207603 | JGI IMG/M metagenome (GOLD analysis project Ga0326726, IMG submission 207603) | Lab enriched peat soil microbial communities from Michigan Hollow, Ithaca, NY, United States - MHF15MN | ecosystem: Environmental > Terrestrial > Soil > Wetlands > Peat | place: USA... | reverse complement strand
GACCTACCTCCGCGACCTCGGCATCGAGGCCCTGCCCGGCATCGGCCCCAAGGCCCAGGTCGTCCTGCGGCTGATGAACATCCACAAGATCGGCCAGCTCTGGGACCTGCCGCGGGGAACGCTGCACACGCTCTTCGGCGAGGCCGGCGACGACATCTACCTCCAGTCGCGCGGCATCGACTGCCGGCCTCTGGTCACGCGCACGGTGCCGAAGTCCGTCTCGCGCGAGACGACCTTCCTCGAGGACCTCTGGGACAAGCGCCTGCTCCTGGCCCACCTGGCCTACCTCTGCGACCGGCTGACCCTGGCCCTGCGCGAGGACCGGCTCTACGCCCACGTCATCGAGGTCAAGGCCCGCACCGCCGACTTCAAGACCGAGATCAAGCGCCGCCTGGTGCTCTCGCCGCTCCAGGAGATGAGCAAGATCTACAAGATCGCCGAGGAGCTCTTCCTCGAGCTCACGGCCGGCTCGCGGCTGGCCCTGCGCCTGGTCGGGGTCAAGGCCTCGGACCTCGTCCGGGTCCGGCCCCTGGCCCTCTTCGAGCCCTACTCGGAACGGCCGGAGCGGCTGGGCGGGGCCATCGACAAGGTCCGCGGCAAGTACGGCTTCGGCTCGGTCCTGACGATCCGGGAGAAGATGCTCGACGCCGTCTACGCCTTCGAGCCGCGGCGGGGCTACGTCCTCAAGACGGCATCGCTGACGAAGTGAGGGGAGAGGGACAAGCGCCATGTTCGTGCCGCTGCGCTTCCATTCGGTGTACAGCCGGGGGAGAGGCAGCGTCACGCTCGAAGAGGCGGCCGGCTGGACCGGCGGGCAGAGGCTCCCGGCCGCGGCCCTGGCGGACATCGGCAACATCTACGGCTGGGGCAAGTGGAAGCGCATCGCCCCGGCGGCCGGGTTCAAGCCCCTCTTCGGCTGCGAGCTCGAGTGCGGGGGCTATCGGTTCGTCTTCCTGGTCAAGACGCGGGCTGGCTACTCGAACCTCATGGAGATCTTCAACCGCCGGGAGATCCGCGGCCCCTCGGGCCTCGTCGTGATCTACATCCCGGACGGGCGGGAGGGACCGCCCCCGAAGAGGGACTGCCCCTCCGGCGATCTGCCGCCGGTCGGCCGGCCGAGCGAGGCGGCGATGCTGGCCGAGCTGCGCGAGAAGGTCGCGCCGGGCGACCTTTACCTGGGGGCCGATTTCGCGAATTTCGGTCGGCTTCGGGAACAAGAGGGACAGTCCCCTCCGGGGACAGTCCCCAGGGGGCTGCCTATTGTCTGGGCCAACCCGGTCAAGTACCTGACCAGTCCCGAGCGGCTCATCCTCCTTCACGCCATCGAGCGGAAGATCCCTTACCCGCCGGAGCGCGACCGTCTCCTCGGCAAGATGAAGGTCTTCGGCCCGCCGCAGGAAGCGCTGGCCCTGCGCCGCTTCGGTGACGCGGCCCGGGAGGCCCTGGCCCGGACCATCGACGTCGCCGAGAAGTGCGAATTCGTCTTCGAGAACGTCGTCCCCAACCTCCCGGCCGACCTCTTCCCCCGGACCCTCCGCGAGGTCGTCATGGAGCGGCTCACGGCGGCGCCGAACCTGACCTGGAAGGAGCGCCAGCGGGCCCGCCGCGAGCTCACCGCGGTCGAGCAGTCGGGCTTCGGCCCCTACTTCCTGGCCGTCCACGACATCGTCGAGTTCGCCCGCAGCCGCGGCATCCTCCACAACCTGCGCGGCTCGGGGGCCTCGTCGTATTTGGGCCGGCTCCTCGGCATCTCGCACATCAACCCGATGGAATTCGACCTCTACTTCGAGCGCTTCCTCAACCGCGGCCGGCCCGACCCGCCCGACATCGACCTTGATTTCGACTCCCGGCGCCGCGACGAGGTCCTGGCCTACGTCCTCGAGCGCTACGGGGCGGGCCAGACCGGCGCGGCCTACGTCTGCAGCCTCAAGAGCTTCGGCGGCCGTTCGGCTCTCTACGAGACGCTCCGGGCCTACGGCGCGCCGCCCGAGGAGGCCCGGAGCCTGTCCAAGCGGGTGCCCTATTTCGCCGAGCCGTCGAGCCTGCGCCTGGCCGCCCCGGCCCCGGGGCGCCTCGAGGTCTGGAAGCTCGCCGCCGAGCTCCAGGACGCCTTCCACGAGATCTCGCTCCACGTCGGCGGCGTCATCTTGACGCCCGGTCCGGTCGAGCGCTACCTGCCGCTCGAGACCTCGGCCAAGGGCCTGCGCATGACCCACTTCGACAAGGACGCGGTCGAGGACCTGCGGCTGATCAAGCTCGACCTCCTCTCGGTGCGCGGCCTGGCCGCCATCTCGGAGACGAAAGAGAAGCTCAAGCTGCGGACGATCCCGCCGGACGACCCGGCGACGTACGCGATGCTGCGGGCCGCCCGGACGGTCGGCTGCTTCCAGGTCGAGAGCCCGGCCATGATGAACCTGCTGCGACGGATGAAGCCCGCCGACATCCACGAGATCACCCAGGCCCTGGCCCTGGTCCGGCCGGGGCCGACCGAGAGCGGCATGAAGGAGGCGCTGCTGCGGCGGCGCGGCGGCCGGGGCCGCTCGTCCGCCTCCGCCGTCCCCGATGACGCCTTCCTGGCCCGCATCCTGCCCGAGACCGGCGGCATCCTCCTCTACGAGGAACAGGTCATGCAGATCGCCGAGCGGGTGGCCGGAATGCCCCCCGAGGAGGGCGATCTGCTGCGGCGGAGCCTGAAGAAGCCGGGCGGCGACCCGCGGCTCCGGGCCAAGTTCGTCCGCGAGGCCGGCGAGCGCGGCTACGCGGCGGCCGAGGTCGAGCGGCTGTGGAAGACCATGGAGAAGTTCTCCTCCTATTCCTTCAACAAGGCCCACAGCGCCTCCTACGCGTACATGGCCTACCAGGCCGCCTACCTCAAGGTCCACCAGCCGGCGACGTACTTCACGGCCGTGCTCAACGCCGGCGGCGGCTATTACGACCTGCCGGAGTACGTCGCCGAAGCGAAGCGGAACGGCCTCCGCATGCTGGGGCCCGACGCCAACCGCAGCGGCCTCGAATTCGAGGCCGAGCCTTTGGCGGGCGGCGGGGCCGGGATCCGCGTCGGCCTGACCTCGATCAAGGGCCTGGGCCTCAAGCTCGTCGAGCGCCTCCTCGACGAGCGGCGGGCCGGCGGGGACTATCTCTCGGTCGAGGACTTCCTGGCCCGGATGAAGCCGGGCAAGGCCGAGCTCCTCTCGCTCATCAAGGCCGGCGTCTTCGATGTCCTCGAGCCGCGGCGGACGCGCCAGGTCCTGCGCTATTTCCAGGGGCTCGAGCATATGGAAGAGGTGGCCGACATCGCTTCGGACGAAAAACGGCGCATGCTCTACGAGGCCCTCGGCTTCCTGCCGGAAGGGGACGACCTCGATCTTTACGACGGGAAGCGGCCGCCCCTCCGGGTGAAGGATCTCAAGAATTGCGCCGGGACCATGGTCGAGCTCGTCGTCCGGGTCGTCGATGCCCGCCAGCGGGTCACCTACAATGCGCGGCTCGGCGGCGGCAACGGCCACGGCGGTCATGGCGGACCAGGGGGGTTCGCCGGGTACGGAGGATTCGGCCGGCCTGGCGCGCCTGACGAGGGGGCGGGCGAGGGGGGCGGCGAGGAGGACCGGGGGCCGGTCGAGGGCGGCAAGTTCTTTTACGTCTTCGAGGACGAGACCGGGCTCCTCGAGGGCGTCGGCGAGACCCGTTGCCTCACCTACGGGACGCCGCCCGTCTGTTTCCTGCGCGGCGAGGTCCGGAAGGACGGCGAGGGCGTTCCCAAGATCATCAAGTGCGCGTTCCTGAGGACATTCTGATGAAAAATGGGGACGTTTCTATTTTCGGAATTAATGCGTTTTTTTTGGAAACAGAAGCGTCCCTATTTTTGCCCATATTGGCACAATTCTCGCAGATACGATTATCAAAGGTCCGAACGGAGGCCGACATGAGCGGTTACCGATTCTCAGCCTACGTCATCCGCGACGGCGAAGGGTGGGCGGCCCATTGTCCCGAGTTCCCTGATTGCAGGGCTCGCGGCGCGAACTACGAGATGGCGCTCGACAATCTGCGCGACGTCATCCAGATCTTCGTCGAGGACGGCCTCGGCGATGACGAGCCGCCGCCCCAGCCCGAGGCGGCCGGCTTCACGACGGTGAGCCTGCGTCCGTAGCCCTCGGCGATCAGCGCCTCGGCGGAACGTCCCCGCGCGAGCGCCGGCGGTCCCTCTGTTCCCTCCTCGTCCGCGGCCCGCCAGGGGGGGTTGGCATGAATCTTGGATTCCAAATTGACCGTCCGTAGTCCAGGCAGACGTAAATGGAGGCAGCAATGAGGGGCGCACTTGTCAGAAGGCGAGCCTTGGCTCTTGTCTTGGGCTTCTTCGTTCTTGGCCTGGCCGGGCACGGCCAGGAGGCCGCCCGGAACCGGTTCTTTGCGGTCATCGGCCAGGACGGGGTCCAGCGGGTGGAGATCACGGGCGGGAGCTACTATTTCGACCCGAATGACATCGTGGTCAAGGTCAACGTCCCGGTCGTGCTGGTCGTCAAGAAAGTGGGATCGACCCCTCACAGCATTGCCCTCAAGGCCCCGGAAGCCGGGATCGACTTCTCGGTGACCCTGAAAAATAAGCCGGCGAGCATCTCTTTCACCCCGACAAAGGTCGGGACATATCCCTTCTGGTGCACCAAGCGTGCTCCCCTCTCTTCGAAGAGCCATAAGGACCACGGGATGACGGGCGTGCTCGAGGTCGTGGACTAGTCAGCGGCCGCCGAGCCGCTCGATGGCCTCGGCGACCTTGGCCCGGATCCCGAGCAGGACGAGCGGATCTTTCGTGTAGTTCTGACCGGTCGTAAAGACCGTGGCCGGGAGATCGAGGAGCTTGGCCGCCTCCGCCGCCTGCGCCTTCATCCTGGGATCGCTCCGGGCTTTCTTGACCGCGGCGTCGAGCAGCACGAAATATTCGTAATCTTCGATACCCTCGCGCAGGATCTCCCAGCGGACTGAATCGACCGGGCCGCAGAAATATTTCGTCTTATCCTTGCCGGGGTCGCGGTTCGGCGGGTAGAGGAAGCGGCCGTCGCCGTTGCCCCAATGGCTGACCTCGCCGTACGGCAGCCCGTAGCCGACCGTGTAGGACATCGGGTCCTGCCAGGGGTTCTGCAGGACGCCCGGCGGGAAGAGCGTCGGGCTGTTCCAGTAGTCCGCCCGCCAGACCAGGATCCCCTTGAGACCCCACTTGTAGGTCATCCAGAGCCACATCCTCAGGTTGATCGCGGGGTGGTCGATGAAAAGCGAGACCCAGGGGCTCTGAGGCGCAGTGCATAGGTAGGACCAGAACTCCCGGCCCTTCGGGGCCAGCTCGGCCACGGCCTTGGGGTCGACCCGGTGGAAGATGGTGCAGCCGATCTCGGAGACGTCCATGATCTCGGGGCCCGGCCGGTGCTCGGTGATGAAGCGGGTCAGGCGCGGCGCGTTCCTGCGGATGTTGAGCATGCCCTCGCGGACGAACGGGTAGTCCTTGGGGTCGGGCTCGTCGAACCAGTAGATGTACTCGCGGCCGAGCCAGCCGTGCGCGCTCAGGTGGTCCTCGACCTGCTTGAGGTACTGGCTGAGCAGCCGGTCGTATTCGGGCGTGCCCTGGCGGAAACCGCAGAACACCCCCGCCTGGCTGGTGTAGAAGGACCCGGTGCCCAGGCCTTCGAGGGGCAGGTCGTAGGCGTTGAAGCCGAGCTCGTCGAGCGTGCGGCGGGCGCCGCGGTCGAATTCCGAGAAATCGACCGTGGCCTTCATGCCCTCGAGGGGCATCTCGAAATCGCCGCCCGGCAGCATGTTCGCGGTTCCCGCGAGACCGGACGCAGCTTTGAGAGAGATGTCGTCGAACCAGGCCGTCCCCTTGGTCGTCCCGGCGTTGTCGCGGAAAGCGGGGAAGAGGCTGAGCTTGAGACATGAGGTCCCGGCTGGGAGAGGCGGGATATCGATGGCGGCCTCGGCCCAGGCCGTCGAGCCGTCGAAGACCTTGAGGAGATTGGCGCCGGCGATCCAGGCGCCTTCGGGAGTGAAGAACTCGCAGAGGACGGTGTACTTCTGGCCGGCCTCGGCCGTCCGGGCCCAAAGGCCGAGCTTCAGCGGCGCCCCCGCGGCGACCGGCACCGCGTCGGACGTCGCGCCGGCGTTCCTTTCCGCAGAATCATCCACGATCTTCAGGGCCCGCCGTCCGCCGTGGGCCCCTTCGGCGACGAATTCGCCGCCGGTCCAGAAGATGCCGCTCATCCCGACCTTCATCGGATAGAGCTCGAACGGAGCGGTCGGGGCGACGCGGTGGTCCCGCAGGTCCTGATAATAGAGATCGACGACCTTCTCGACCTCTTCGCGCGTCTCGAGGTTGTGGTAGGCCTTGATATCGCCCGTGGGCAGCCCGAAGGAGGACCGGACGGAGGGCCGGTCGGGCAGCTTGAAGCTGTGGACCCTGAGCTCGACCGGGATCGCGCAGGACCAGCCGGCCGCCGTGAGCGTGATCTCGCCTTTGTAGAGCCCGGGCGCCGCGTCCTTCGGCACCCGCACCGTGATCCAGAGCGGATGGTTCTCCAGGGCGGTGGCGCTGAACGGCCCGTCATACCGCGGCAGGGGGTCGGGCCACCAGCCCGGGCGGCTCGAGGCGTCGGTCGGCGTCGTCACGTTCACGTACTCGACATGGCAGATGGATAAATTTGCGGCGCCGATCGTTCCGCCCTTGTCGCCGGCGAGCGGGCTGGCCGCCGCACGAACGTCGTCCAGCCGCGCCGAAGGGCTGAGGACGATGAGGAACGGCTCGAACTCGTTCCGGGCCGCTGCGATGCGGACGATGCCCTGCCTGGCGACAGGCACGGGATCGTCGCGCATGACCTTGTACGCGCCCTCGGCCCACCAGACCGAGCAGGGCGGGCCGCTTTGGACGAGATAACCGTAGCCCGCCGGAGCCTGTCCGGCCGCGGCGGCGGCGATCCCAACGACCCCCAGGAATAGGAACCCGGCCAGAAACACGATCAGCGTCGCTGTCCGCTTGCTCATTTTTCCTCCTATCCTCACGGGGCCGTTGACGGAAGCCCGGCGCCTGCGACGGCTTGCGACGGGATAGGCCCCACATTAAGAAAAGCGGACGGGGATTGTCAAGGAGCTCGGGCAGGCCCGGGCCCCGGAGGCCGGATCAGATAGCCTTGAGCTTCTTCAGTTGCCTCTGGATCTCGTAGGCCAGGCGGCCGCCGGCCGCGTTGCCGATGATCTTGTCGGTGTTCAGCGGCGAGGGCTTATAGGGCACTTCGGCGATGAAGTTCTTGACCAGCTGATGATCGCTCGCCCGGTAGAGATTGACCTCGGTCCGCACGATGCCGACCAGGCTCTTATGCTTGACTTCGAGGATCTTGCCCTCGACCACGACCGAATTGGCGGCATCAGCCTCGGCGACCTGGTCGCCTTCGGCGAGGACCTGGCCGGCCACCTTGGTCTTGGGGAGCTGCTTCATGAGGCCGTCGGTGAACGCGTCGAAGAAGTCCTGGCCCTTGTTGAGCCCTTCGGCCGCGGCGAAGTGCGTCACTTGGATGGCCTTGAGCGGCAGCGTGACGTCCTGGGCCGCCAGACTGACGACGCCGAGGGCCGCCAAGGCCCAGACCGCGACGATGAGACCGAGCTTGGATTTCATAAAAAACTCCTTTCGTGTGTCCGCAGCGGAACTTCGATCATTTTAGTCGAAAGACGGCGAAGATGAGGACGGAGACCGCTGCCCCTGGCGCCCGCGTCATCTCCGGGGCCGGGGAAATTCGGATAATAGTATGGTGTCCCCGATCTATTTCTTGGGGTAGGCCGGATGCTTGGGCACCGGGACCGGCTCCTCGGCGATGAGCTCCTGGAGGCGCTTGATCGCCGCCTCGAGCTGGGCGTCCTTCCCGTTGAACGCGGCGTGGGGCAGGTTGTCGATGACGATGTCCGGATCGACGCCGTGTCCCTCGATGAGCCACTCGCCCTCGGGCCCGTAAACGCCCTCCTCGGCGGCCGAGGCGATGCCCCGGTCGACCAGGATGTTCGAGGAGCTGAGCCAGATCTCGCCGCCCCATGTCCGCGTGCCGATGACCTGGCCGAGGCCCAGCCGGCGGAAGCCTTCGGTGAACGCCTCGCCGTCGGAGGCCGTCCGCTCGTCGCAGAGGACGACCATGTGCCCGCGGAACGCGTACTGCATGTTCCAGGTCGGCTTCCCGACCCGGTCCTGCCAATAGAACCAGGCCTTGCGCAGGAGCTTCTCCAGGACCCAGGAATCGATGTTGCCGCCGTTGTTGTGGCGGACGTCGATGATCAGGCCCTGGCGGTCGAAGACGGGGTAGAAGTTCTTGACCCACTCGGTGTAGTTGTCGCCGCCCATGGCCCGGAGATGGACGTAGCCGATCTGGCCCTGGCCGGCCTTCTCGACCTCGAGGCGCCGGGTGTACTCCCATTCGGCGTAGCGCAGGTCGGTCTCGGCGAACGGGGTGATGGGCACGACGATCTCCTTGCGGGCCGGGCCCCCGGCCGCCGGCTTGATCTCGAGCAGGACCTGCTGGCCGGCCGTGTTCCGGAGGAGCAGCGACGGATCGGGGACGCTCAGGGTCGGGACGCCATTGACGGTCGCGATCGTCTCGCCCTCGCGAATGGCCGACATCGGCCGGCCCAGGGGCGAGAGGTTGTCCTTGTATTCGGGGTCGGACCGGTAGATGTGGTCGATGCGGTAGCCGCCCTTGGTCTCGTCGCGGACCAGGCGGGCCCCGAGCGAGCCCGGCGTGACGTTGTCGGCCGGCGAACGGAGGTCGCCGCCGCGGACGAACGTGTGCAGGGCCGAGAGCTCGCCGACGAGGTGGGACAGGAGATCGTTGAGTTCGGAGCGGTCGCTGACCCGGTCGACGAACGGGCGATGCCGGGCCAGCAAGCCCTCGTAATCGACGTTGTGGAGGTTGCGGTCGTAGAAGTAATCCCTCTCCATGCGCCAGGCGTCGACGAACATCTGCCGCCATTCCTGGCGGGGATCGACCGAAAAGGTCCACTTCGAGAGATCGACCCGGCGCTCCCCGAGGCTTTGCGGCGCTGGCGCCGCCGTCCCGGCGTCGATGACATAGAGATCGCCGCCCTTGCGGACGAAGAGCTTCTTGCCGTCGGCCGAGAGCTCGAAGCTGCGGACGTCCTCGAGCAGGGTCTTGGCCTGGACGTTGCGGTTCTTGATCTCGACCGCCTGGAGCTTGGCCTGGCCCGCGGCGTTCGAGCCCTCATCGACGAAGAAGAGGACCTTGTCCCCGACAGCCAGGTCGGAGTACACGCTGGCCGGGAGCGGCACCTCGAAGATGCGCTCCTGAAGTCCGGGGAGGTCGATGACGACTTTCACCGCGGGCTTCGGGGCCGGCTTGGGACCCGGCTTCGGCGCCGGCGCGCCGGGCCCGGGCTCGGCGCCCTTGTCCTCGCCGCCTTCCTTCTTCTCGGAAGTCAACTCGGTCGCCGGGGCGAAGGGGAAGACCGCTTTGGCCGAGAGCGCCGCGGCGTAGATCTTGGTCGTCTTGTCGAAATAGGGCTCAGGCTGACGGGGCCCCCAGGGGCTGCCGACAGCGCTCTGAAAATAGCGGTCCGAGAGGAAATAGAGCCATTGGCCGTCGGGGCCCCAGGCCGGGTTGTAGGAGTCCACCCGGTCGCCCGTCAGCACAGTGGCGTTCCCGGTCGCGGCCTCGAGGAGCGCGATCTGGCTGAAGCCGTTCGAGGCGCCCTGGACGTAAGCCAGCCAGCGGCTGTCCGGCGACCAGGCCAGGCCGCTGAACATGCCTTCTTCGGAAACGCCGACCCGGGTCAGGGCCTTCGTGCCGGCGTTGAAGAGCCAGAGCTGGTAGTCCTTGTCGGCGAAGGCGATCCATTGGCCGTCGGGGGAGGGCAGGCCGTCAAAGCGGATGACCTTGGCCCCGGTCGTCATCCGCTCGCCCGCGCCCAGGCCGTCGGCGGCGGCGCGGTAGAACTCCCATTCGCCGCTTTCGTCGGTGAGGACCATCAGGGTTTTGCCGTCGCCGAGGAACCGGGCGGCCCGGGCCCGCACGCCCTCTTTGCGGTCGACCCGGACCCAGCGGCCGTCGCCGACGGGGGCGACGAAGACGTGTCCGCGCGAAACGAGGACGAGGCGGTCGCCGTTCGGCGAGACGTGCCCCGAGGTCAGATAGTCGAGGGGCTTGGTCACCCACCGTTCCCGCATCTGGTCGAAGTCGGAGGGCAGGGTGACGGCCAGGGCCGTATCGGTCCCGGCGGAGATGTCGAAGACGCGGAGGTCGGCCACGAGCTGGTAGGCGATCCGGCCCGCGTCAAGGCTCGGAGAGCTGGCGTCGAAGCCCTTGTGAAAAGTGTGTTGCTTGAGCCCGCCGCCCTTGAGGTCCACGGACCAGATGTTCATGGAGCCGTCGCGGTCGCTCAGAAAGTAGATCCGCCCCTGCCACACCATGGGGTTCTTGCTGGTGCCGGGATAATCCGCGGTGAGAGGGGCAGCCTCTTCCGCGCCCAAGGCGTACGACCACAGGTTCTGGGCCGTGCCGCCTTTGTAGCGCTTGGTATAGCTGCCTTGGAACGGCAGACGGGTGAAGTAGAGGGTCTTCCCCGCAGCGTCGAACGAGCCGTCGGCGGCCTGGCTGAGCGGCAGGAGCGATTCCGCGTTCGTGGCCGGGTCGAGGACGACGAGTTGGGCGTTGGGCAGGGTCGAGTATTTGCGGGTGGAATAGAGGATCTTGCCGTCCGGCGTCCAGCCGACGACCGTGGCCGCTTGGCCTGAGAAGGTGCGGCGTGCCGGCAGTCCGCCGGCGAGAGGCATGGTGTAAACCTCGGTCGGGCCCTCGTATTGGGCCGAGAAAGCCACCGTCTGGCCGTCGGGCGAGATGGCCGGGCTGGTCTCCTGGCCCGGGTCCGACGTCAGGCGCCGGGCCGTCCCGCCCTTGGCGTCGACGGTCCAGAGGTCGCCCTCGGAGGTGAAGACGATCGTTTCGCCGTGGATAGCCGGGAACCTGTAGTAGCCGTTGCGCCCGGCGGCGAACGCGGATCGAGCGACAAGAAGGACGCAGAGGATGGCGGCGAGAGCGCCGAGGGTTCTTTTCATTACGGCTCCTTTCCGAGAAGAGGCGCGAGATGCTATTCTAGTCCAAAACGGGAGCCGGGGGGAACGATCCCGGCTGTTCGGAGCTCCCCAAAGTCGTATCATGAGGCCGAGGCGCATGGGACCGGGAGAATATTTCGGCGGCTCAGACAAAACGGGCCCGCGGCCGGGTCCTTATAAGCGGGACCTCAAAGGCGATCATTGAAGCTCGAGGCGCTGGTTGAACGCTATGGCGAGAGCCTTTATCGCTACCTCTTGTTCAAGCTCGGTTCGGCCGAAGACGCCGAGGACGTGCTCCAGGAGGCGTTCTGCCGCTTCGCCCGCTATGACCTGCGCTGGAAGGTCATCAGGAACATCAACGCCTTCGTGTTCCGGGTGGCTCGCAACGAAGCCGACCGATTCCTCAGGCGCAAGCTGGGGCGGAGAGAGGGGGAGAGGGTGATCGCGTCGGGGGCGGCCGGGCGTTTCTCAGAGGCCTTCGTCGCGCCGGAAGAGCCAACCTTGGCCCTGCTCCTGCGGCGCGCCGGCGAGCTCCCCGCCGAGCAGCGCGAGGCGGTCTACCTGAAGATCTTCGACGACCTGACCTTCAAGGAGATCGGCGCGGTCTGCGGCGTGTCCGCGAACACGGCCGCCAGCCGGTATCGATACGGGATCGAAAAACTACGCGAAGCCGCGGGAGGGAAGTCGTGACATACGAAGGACAAAGAGACCCGGGGCGGGAAGAGCTCGAAGCCGCCGCAGCCGGCGTCGGACGAGAGCTCCGCCGCCTCGTTCCGGCTCCCGTTCCACCGGGGCTCAGAAGCCGGGTCCTGGTCAGGGCGGCTGAAGCGAAGGAGCGCGCGTTGCTCAGTCCATGGATGAGGGTCGCCGCGGCGGCCTGCTCGGTCCTTATCGCGGCCCTATTGGCGCTCGACCCGCTCCTGAGCCGGCATGAGGAGGCTCGGCTGAAGGCTATGCTCGATGGACGCTTCGAGGCGGCGACGGCGTCCGAGCCGGCGGCGGAGCTGGCCGAAGTCGGTCTTGGCCAGGGAGCTCTGGCCAGGCGGTGGGACGGGCAAGGTCCGGCGGTCGCTGCGGCTCGAACGTCCAATGAAAAGGACTCTCTCAAAGCCTTGGAACGACTAAAGGGATGGTTGGAACATGAAACTTCTGAAGATCCTTATTAGGGTTGGCCTCGGTCTTCTCGTCTTTATCGGGCTCATTCTCACGGTGCGCGCCGTGTTCAACTTCACCGAGGGCCGGGCGCTCGCGCGCACCCTGGCCGGGCTCCAGGCCCAAGGGATCCCCCTGACGGCCAAGGACCTGGCTCCGCCGTGCCCCGATGACGACAATGCGGCCCGTCTTTGGAAGGCTTTTGAGAATATCACGACGATCCCCGGGCGGGCGATCAAGACCCTGGAACGGCCCACTTCCAGGGACTCCTCGGTTCGCGGCCTCATCTCCCGCGCCTGGCTGGCCTATCAAGCCGGCAAGCCGTTCGATCCGGCCGATAAGGCCGCGCTCAAGGACACGATCCTCAAGAACCAGAAAGCCTTCGAGCTGGTGGCCCAAATGGGCGACAAGCCGTGTTTTCTCTATCGGGATCCGGCCGAGTCCCTCGTGGAGAGCCGGTTGCCGGATGCCGTTCAGATGCTCCAGACGACGGAGCTTCTCTTTTTCTCGGCCCTCTTCAGCGCCGAAGAGGGCGACGTCCACAGCGCGGTCGATAAGGTCCTCATCGGTCTGAAGTTCACGCCCCTCATGGCCCGCGAAGGGACCCTCATCGCGGACCTGATCTCCGTGGCCGAAACCCGGATCCTGTCTCAGTTCCTCGGAGAGATCTGCGGCGGCCGGGCGGTCTCGGACGAGGATCTCATGCGTCTGATGGCCGCGCAGAACCCCGGCCCCTGGCGAGCCCGGCTGGCGGAAGCCTTCAGGGGCGAGAGGGTCATGTTCGCCGAGGTCGGGGGAGACGTCTACAAGGGCCGCCTCGCCGATCTCGGTTCCATCTGGGAGGGCCCACACTGGTGGCAGGAGCTTGGCGCGTGGATCGCCCGGCCGCTTGTCAAAAGGGACATGCGCCGGTCCCTGTCGAACTTTGAATTCCTGGAGGCCCAGACCAAGATCCCGTACCATCAGAGCCGCGACGCGCTCAGAGTCCGGGACCTTGAACTCAAAGAGCGGCCTTGGTACGCATTCTTGTCCAAGATGATAATCGGCGAATCCGAAGCGGCCTTCATGAAGCAGGCCATGGTCGAGTCGATCATGCTGGCGAACCGGACCGGGCTGGCCTGCCGGCTTTACAAAAGCCGGACAGGCCGTTACCCTGGGACTCTGGACGAGCTCGTTCCCGGCCTCTTGGCCGAGGTGCCCATCGATCCTTTCACCGGGAAGCCGATGGTCTATCGCCGGGAAGGCGAGGGGTTCGTGGTCTACAGCCTCGGCTCGAACCAGAAGGACGACGGCGGCCGGTCCACGTATATGATCACCCAGCTGGTCATGGACAAGGACGATGATTGGAGCTGGAGGGAGGACCGATGACGGCTGCGAGCTATCCGTTCCAAGCGATCGATTGGGGCCTGGTGCAGCGGACCGAGCACAAGGGCGAGACGGGCACGTCATTCTGGCGGACCATCCAGCTGCCGGGGCTGAGGGTCCGCGTCGTGGAATACTCCGCGGGCTACCTCGCCGACCACTGGTGCCGGCTCGGACACGTCGTTCATTGTCTCGACGGCGAATTCGTCAATGAGCTCGAAGACGGCGGCCGGACCGTCATGACGAAGGGGATGACCTATGTCGTGTCCGACGGGGCGAGCTCTCATCGCTCGAAGACCGAAAAGGGCGCGACGCTCCTGATCGTCGACGGCGAATTCCTGAAGGGGGCATAAGGGCCTGCCCGTCGGCTGCGCGTCCGGCGGGGAGGGCCGCGCTGGATCAGATTCTCATCATCCCAATCGCTGGCCTTCGCTTAAACGGGGCCTAACTTATTCTTAATAAATAAAATGCATTTTATAAAAATATATTGACTATTTCTAACAAAATGTTAGAATAACATAACCATGTTAGATATTAATAACTTCCTCTACTCGGCCTCGGGCTTGGTCGGAATAGCAGTCCATTCTCGATCTCGGAAGGAGGACCTATGAAAAGAACGGTTATCGGCTTCGTCATCAGCGCCTTGATCTTGGTGGCGCTCGCCGTGTGGGCCTTGAAAGGTCACCTCTCCGGCAACATCGGCGAGATCGCGATGGCCGGCATCGTCCTCGTACTGGTCGGGTTCGCCCTATTCGTGGGCGTTTCGCGGCTGCGGAGTCACCGGCGCCATGAGCCCGCCGAAGATGAGATGTCCAGGCAGTACATGACCCGGGCGTCATCCTTGGCCTTCTACATCTCGATCTACTTGTGGCTGTTCGTCATGTACGTCAGCGACAAGACGACGCTCCCTTCGCACACTCTTATCGGCGGCGGGATCGTGGCCATGGCCATGGTGTTCTTCCTTTGTTGGCTCGGCGTCCGCCTGTTCGGAATGAAACATGAATAACCGGATCCGTGAGCTGCGGGCCAAAGAGGACATCTCCCAACTCGAGCTCGCCCGGATCGTCGGCGTCCGCCGCGAGACCGTCGTTTTTCTTGAAAAAGGCAAGTACAACCCCTCGCTGCGCCTGGCCCACGACGTCGCCCATCACTTCGGTCTGCCGATCGAGCAGGTCTTCCTGTTCGACGATGAGCCCGCGATGCCCAACGGCTGACCGCCGGCTTTTCCCGGGCCGAGGGGCTGGGAAAATGGGGAATAGGTATCATGTCCCCCCATTATGCGCTCTCGCCGCGACCCGGATTGTGCTAGAATCCGCGGCATGACCTCCCGCGAGCGCATTCGGGCCGTCTTCGCCGGCGAGATCCCGGACCGTGTCCCGGCCTGGCTCGGCGCCTCGCCGGAATGGAAGGCCATGGCCAAGGCCCGGGCCGGTCTCGCGTCCGACGAAGAGCTCGAGGTTTTCGTCGGCAACGATTTCCGCCGCGTCTTCGCCAAGTACGCGGGCCCGCCGCGGTTCAGCCCCGACGCGGCCTTCGTCCATCCCGAAGCGACGTCCCGCACGCCCTTCGGCGTCGAGCGGACGGGCTATGGCTACGGCCAGCCGATCGAGCATCCCCTCGCCGCCGCCCGCACGGTCGCCGACATCGAGCGCTACGCCTGGCCCGACCCGGGATGGATGGACGTCTCGCGCGTCCGCGACGAGGCCCTGGCCTGGGACGGCCGCTACGCCATCCTGGGCGGGGACTGGTCGCCGTTCTATCACGACGCCATCGACCTTCTGGGCATGGAGAATTTCATGGTGGCCATGGTCGAGAACCCGGCCCTGGTCGACATCCTTCTCCGTCATCTGGTCGACTATTACTTCCAGGTCAGCCTGCGCATCTTCGAGGCGGCCGCCGACGTCCTCGATATCTTCTTCATCGGCAACGACTTCGGGACCCAGAACGGCCCGGTCGTCGGCGAGGCCCTGTTCCGGCGCTTCTTCCAGCCCCACCTGGCCCGCTTGGCCGGCCTCGGCCACGACTTCGGGCTCAAGGTCATGATGCATTGCTGCGGCGGCTTCGTACCCCTCATCCCGGCCATGATCGAAGCCGGCCTCGACGCCCTTCAGGCCCTACAGCCCGACGCCCGCGGCATGGCCCCGGCCACGCTCAAGGCCGCGTTCGGCGGCCGGATCGTCTTCAACGGCGCGATCGACACCCATCACTGGCTGATCGCCGGCACGCCGGACCTCGTCCGGGCCAGGACGCGGGAGGTCCTCGCAATCATGAAGCCTGGCGGCGGCTACATCGCCTCGCCGAGCCATGACTATCTTCTGCCCGAGACCAAGGTCGATAACGTCTTCGCCTTTTACGAAACGGTCAGGGAATTCGGGGGATATTAGGCTCAGTAACGGCAGGACCGGACCGCCTCGGCGTAAACCCGCAGGTTCTCCGGGGGGGTCTCGAAGAAGTGGTCGCAGCAGGACAGGATGTAGCCGCCGTCGCCGCCGACCTTCTCGAAGAGCTCGCGGACCTTGGCCCGGATCGTCTCCGCCGAGCCCTCGGTCAGGACATTGAACTGGTCGAGCCCGCCGATCAGGGCCAGCCGGCCGCCGATCTTGGCCTTGAGCTCCCAGGGCTCCTGGTTGCCGCCGATCGACGTCGGGGCCAGCGTTTCCGAAGCGTCGCAGCCGTTCGCGACGATGTGCTCCTCGATGCCTCTCGTCCCGCCGCAGGTGTGATAAACGACCTTGAAACCGAGATCGTGCAGGCTGTCGTGCATGGCCCGGTCATACGGCAGGCAGTACTCGGCGTGAAGGGCGGGGGAGATGAGCGTCGAGGAGGCCGCGCCGCCGCCCGTCTCGATGAGATCGAAGCGGGCCCCCTTCATGGATCCGATGAAGCGCATCTTCTTGGCCAGCAGGATCCGCATCAGCTCATGGACCCAATCGGGCTGGTCGAAGGTGCGCAGGATCAGGTCCTGGACGTCAATGAGGCAGGCCGCGTGCTGCCAACAGCCGGCCTGGTCGCCCCAGACGAAGCCGCGCAGGATGCCGGCGTCGCCGACCGCGTCGTAGGCCCGGGCCACGGGCGCGGGGTCGAGCCGGGGCACGGGCATGTACTTGTCGATGAGCCGGATGTCGTCGTCGTGCTTGATGAGGTACTCCGCGATCCAGGTCGTCATCCGGTTGCCCTCGATCCGGTAGGTCAGCGTGCCGCCCGGCGTGGTGATCGTGTGCCGGCTGACCCGATGATCCGGGTCGGCGCTCGGGACCTCGGCCTCGTCCCGCCACTCGGGCGTCGAGAACTTGGTGAAGTCGGCGTCGGTGAGCCAGAACTGTCCCATGTCCTGGAAATACTGGATCGAGGCGTCCAGGCCGAACAGTCGGAAGGCCTCGAGGTCGGAGAGGCCGCCGAGGAACGTATCGAGGTGATACTTCTGCCACTGGTGGACCGTGGCCGGCAGACGGTCGGGCTTTTCCTTGTTCAGGGCCCGCAGCATCCGTTCCTTGGACGTCACGGCCGGATTATATTTGATTTTTGGCGCCTGTTCCATTAAAACGGGACGGAGGAGGAGCCCCATGACGTCCCTTATGTCCCGCCGTGTCCGTGAACGTATCCTCTCGGCCCTGGCGATCGCGGCGATCGCGATGCTCGTTGCCTGCGCCGGAAAACCGGCGCCCCCCGCCCCGGCCGCCGCCGCGGAGAAGCCGGCCGTGACCCTTCTCCCCGAATCGGCCGTCCGTCTTTCCAACGACCCGGCCAAGACCGAGATCTTCCGCGACGCCGGGCTCGGGCTCTTCATCCACTGGGGACCGAACAGCCAGGTCGGCACCGAGATCTCCTGGCCGCTGTTCCATGCCTCCGACGACTACATCCGGAAGTACTATGCCCTGGCCGACACTTTCAACCCGACGGCCTTCGACCCCGCGGCCTGGGCCCGGCTGGCCAAGCTGGCCGGCATGGCCTACGTCGTCTTCACGGCCAAGCATCACGACGGCTTCTGCAACTTCGACACCGCCTACAGCGATTTCAAGATCACCCGGACGCCCTACGGCAAGGACATCGCGGCCATGATCGCCGAGGCCTTCCGCAAGGAAGGGATCCTGGTCGGGTTCTACTATTCGCCGGGCGATTTCCGCTATCAATGGACGACCGGCCAGCGCACCGGGCACATCTACGAGCCCGGCTTCGAAAGCGAAGCCCTGTTCGGGCCGCAGCAGAAGAACTTCCTCGATTACGAGCGCGGCCACATCGAGGAGCTGCTGACACGCTACGGCGACGTCTTCCTGCTCTGGTTCGACGGCAAGTGCGAGCCGCTCAAGAAGCACGCCTGGCGCGTCCGCCAGGACGTCTTCATCGGCCGCGGCGAGATCCCGACGCCGGAGCAGGAGATCCCGGGGAAGCCCGACGACCGGGCCTGGGAGAGCTGCCTGACCACGAGCTATCAATGGTCCTATCTGCCCGGCGCCGTCGTCCGGCCGTCGACCGAGATCATCGAGAACCTCGTCCACATCCGGGCCCGCGGCGGCAACCTGCTCCTGAACATCGGGCCGCGCCCGGACGGCCGGATCGCGCCGGCTGACGAGGACGTCCTTCGCGACCTCGGCCTGTGGATGATGCTCTATGGCGAAGCGGTCCGCGGCGTCCGGCCCTGGACCGTCACGAACGAGGGCGACGTCTGGTTCACGCAAAAGAAGGCCGAGGGAACCATCTACGCCCTGTCCTCGCTCGAGAACAACTCCCGGACCTTGCTCCTCAAGTCCGTCTCGGCGACACCCGGGACCAAGGTGACGCTCCTGAGCCAGGAAGGCGAGCTGCCCTGGGAACAGACGCCGGCCGGGCTCAGGATCACGGTCAAGCGGACGCAGACCATCCGCCTGGTCAAGGCCAGGCCGGCCCGTGACCAGGCCGAGACGAGCGACATCCAGCGCCTGACCTGGGGGCTCGAAGCGCCCGTGGCCATAAAGATCACGGCCGCCGCGCCCGCGGCCGGCGCCGCTCTGGGGGGCAGGAAATGAAGTTCAGGACCGTCCTTTTCATCGGCCTGATCTTCGTCCCTCTCGCGCTTGCCGTCGGCTCAGGCATCCTGGCTCTCGAGAGGTCCGATCCAACGATCGGGCGCGTCCAGCGCTACGGCATGGTCATCGGCGTCAAGCCCGAGAAGATCGAATATTATAGGAAGCTCCATGCCGCCGCTTGGCCCGGCGTCCTGGCCAAGATCAAAGAGTGCCACATTCAAAACTACTCGATTTATCTCCGGGAGATCGAGAAAGGCCAGTATCTTCTCTTTTCCTATTTCGAGTACGCCGGCACGGACTTCGCCGCCGACATGGCCCGCATGGCCGCCGATCCCGAGACGCAGCGCTGGTGGAGGGAGACCGACCCCTGCCAGACGCCCATCCCGGCGCGTCTCGACAAGGAGCTCTGGAGCCGGATGGACGAAGTCTTCCACACCGACTGAGGATCGCGCATGACCGCCGCCTCGCGTCTCTCCATCTCCGGGGCGGACCTCGCCGTCGTCCTTGCCTACCTCGTCGGGATCGTCGGGCTTGGCCTCTGGGCCTGGCGCCGGCGGCGGACGAAGCAGGCCTCGAGCGCCCAGTACTTCCTGGCCGGGAGCTCCCTCCGCTGGCCGGTCATCGGCCTGGCCCTGTTCTCGACCAACATCTCGACCATCCATCTCGTCAGCCTGGCCCAGGAGGGTTACATCAACGGCCTGGCCTACGGCAATTTCGAGTGGATGGCCGCCTTCCTGCTCATCGTCCTGGCCTTCTTCTTCGCGCCGTTCTATATCCGCTCGCGCGTGGCCACGCTGCCGGACTTCCTGGAGAAGCGCTACTCCCGGGCTTCCCGCGACTGGCTGGCCGGGCTGTCCATCGTCTCGGCCGTGTTCATCCATATCGGCTTCTCACTCTATACCGGCGCGGTCGTGCTGCGCGGGCTCTTCGGGATCGACATCAACACGAGCATTCTCGTCACCGCGGTGCTCACCGGTCTTTACACCATCGTCGGCGGCCTGCTGGCCGTGGTCGTCACGGAATCCGTCCAGACGGTCGTGCTCATCCTCGGCTCGGCCTGCGTCCTGGGCTTTGGCCTGGCCCGGATCGGCGGCTGGGGCGCTCTCGTAGCGGCCGTCGAGCCGGTCAAGCTGACCGTGCTGCGGACCGCGGCCGAAACGCCGAGCCTGCCCTGGTACGCCGTCTTCCTGGGCTACCCGATCATCGGCCTGTGGTATTGGTGCGCCGATCAGACCATCGTCCAGCGCGTGCTCGGCGCCAAGGACGAAAGGAACGCCCGCCTCGGGCCGCTCTTTGCCGGCTTCATCAAGATCCTGCCCGTCTTCCTGTTCGTCCTGCCCGGGCTCATCGCCTACGGACTCGTCCGGCAGGGGACGCTTCCGGCCCCGGAGAGCTCGGCCGACGTCTATTCGCTCCTGATCAACAATATCCTGCCTGTCGGGCTCAAAGGGCTGGTCGCGGCGGCCCTGCTCGCGGCCCTGATGAGCACGGTTTCAGGGGCCCTGAACTCCATCGCCACTCTCTTCACCCTGGACATCTATAAGCGCCGGAGGCCCCAGGCCTCGGAAAAGCGTCTGACCCTGGTCGGCCGCCTGGTGACCTTGGCCGGGATGCTGGCGGCCATCCTCTGGTCGCCCTTCGTCAGCCATTTTCAGAGCCTGTTCCAGGGCATCACCGCGGTCATCTGCTACATCGCCCCGCCGATCACGGCCGTCTTCATCTGGGGAGTCCTGTGGCCCAAGGCCTCGGCCGCGGCCGCCAAGGTGACGCTCATGGCCGGCTCGGGGCTCGGCTTGACCGTCTTCCTCCTGGACTGGTTCAAGGACGCGACCGGCTGGCGCGTGCCGTCCATGATGGCGACCTTCTATCTTTTCCTTATCTGCTCGGCCATCCTGGTCGTGGTTTCCCTGGCGAAACCCCACGTTCATACCGAGGAGAGCGCCCGGCTCGTCTGGGCCCGGCCCGTCGATGCGGTCCGGGGCGCCTGGGGGCCGGGGCTTCTGGATTACCGGCTGGCCGCCCTGGTCCTCTTCCTGGCGATGGTCGGCCTCTATGTCGTTTTCGGCTAGGCTCGCTCTTTTTATTGACCGAAAAAATTGGCTTTTCTTCATCTTCGGGATTCCCTCTCACAGCGGCGATCCTGATAAGTATCCCAAAAAAAGTGACTTTTCTAAGATACTTCGCAGGAATCCGCCTCCGTGCATGCTCAGGCAGATCCCTGCCCTCCGCTCACTTTGTTCGCTTCGGTCGGAGCTAGACGTTGCCGAAGCGCGGGTTGACGACGTTGCTATAGATCGAGCCGAAGCGGTAATTGAGGCCGAGCTCGAAGCGAAGATAGTATCCCGTCGCCAGGCGCTTGAGCTGTAAGAGGATCTCTTCGGGCGTGTAATCGCGCCCGGGCAGCGAGAGCTGGTCGCGGATGCGGCTGTACTGGCCGCCGACGTTGAACGAGAACCCCTTGAACAGATTGACGTAGACCCCCAGGTCGGCCCGCATGTTGTTGTACTTGACCTCGGGGATGAAGGTCGAACCCTGCAGCGAGGCGCCGACCGAGCCCCAGGGCTCCTTGACCTCGAGCACGACCTGAAGGGCCTGGCTGAACAGGTCCTCCTTCTCCTTGCCGTAGATGGTGATCTCGTAATAGTCCCGCATGGCGTAGCTCACCCGGTACTGGACCCGGAGCTCGCGCCGCGTGGCCGCCGCGTACGGGAAGATGTTGTACTCGACGCTCGGCCCGAACGAGGCGTAGAGCCGGGCGTTGTCGTAGGTCGAGGAGTACAGGCTCCAGCCGCCGCCCCAGGACCAGTGCCCGTCGATGCTCTTGAAGACCGAGTTCGAGAGGCTTTTGCGTTTGGTCTCGCTGACGAACGGCTCCTCGTCGGGGATCTCGTAGCGGCCGTGGCTGAAGCTCAGCCCGGCGTAGAGACGGAACTTCATGGCTTCGGTGGTCCGGTTGGCCGAGGCGTTGACCTGGTAGCTGTAGCCCTGGAAGGCGTCCTGGAACTCGCCGTTGCCGCGGGCCGAGATCCCGAAGACCCAGTAGTGCCAAGGGTCGGACGCCGGGGTCGGCCGGAAGTCCTTCTTCTGGGAGTAGCTGACGGAGATGAACTCGGCCAGGGGCGTGTCATAGACATAGGGGATGAGCCCCTGCTTGAGGATGTTGACGAACCCGCGGCGGAACTGGTCTTCGGTGTCCGTCGGCTTGGAATAGAAACGCAGGGTCGCGTTCTGGCCCTGGTGCTTGTGCAGCCCGATGAAAGCGAGCGTGTATTCGCCCCCGCCGCTGCCGGTCTGCTCCCGCGTGACGATGATATGGACGTCGGCGCTCTGGCGGTCCAGAACGTAGTTGACGAAGGTGATCTCCGTCTTGACGTAGGCGTAATCGATGTACCGCCGGTCCGCGTCGAGGTAGACGTTCGGGGCGATGCTCCGGAGCTCGTCCTTGGGGACGACCTGGGCCCTTCCCGGAGCCGGGATCAGGGCCATCGTGAGGCCGGCCAGGAGACAGACGGCCGGTAGCGTCTTCACTTCGTCCTCACGAAGACCTGGGACCAGGGGATGACGTTGACCTCGGAGCCCCGGGCGTAGGCCTCGCCGCTGAGGAAGCGCTTGTACAGCCAGGATTGGATGGCGTAGATGCGGACGATCGTCGAGGGGGGAAGGCTCGCCGATGGGATGACGGCTGTCGGCCCGGCCTGGTGGTCCCTCTGGAACAGCGCCTTGCCGCTCTTGAAATCGTAGGCCGAAAGATCGACGGGGGCCAGGAAGCGGCCGTACTGCCAGCGGACGACGAGGTCATCGGCCGGATCCAAGACGGCCGGCCTCGGTTCGGTCAGGACGAGCCAATCCGGGATGGGGAACTTCTCCTTGATGACCGGCCGGCCCGGGAGCGAGATCTGGATCTCCATCTCCACGGGCAGCCGGCCCTTGTCGAGCAAGGTCCGTTTCTCGTAGTGGTCCTGGACGTAATCCAGCTTCTCGCCGAGAGCGGTGATGGCCGCGTCCGTGATCGGCGGCCCCTCCTGTGAGCGTCGCCTCAGCTCGACGTAGGTCCGGACCTCGTAGAGGTCGAGGTCGTTGTTGTAGTCGTAGCGCGACAGGCTCGCTGTCGGGTAGACCGACAGCCGGACGAAGACCTTTTCCGCCTGGGGGGACTCGGCGTCAGCGGCGTCCTGGCCGGCGGCCATCCCGGCGGCCAGGACGATCGCCAACAGGCCCATGGCAATGACCGAAGCTGACCGGCGCATGCTCGTCTCCTTTGTCCCCGGCATTATACATAACCTGACCTATTCACAAAAACGCCCTAATTTCTTATTTCTCTCTTAACGGTCGTTTTTGCCCTGTGGGCGAACCGATCCAGCCCCATCTGCTTCGTTCTCGGGGTTCGCAGTACTAAAGAGT
>Ga0326726_10001320_pt1 | contig 23027 bp, 12 predicted proteins | sample MHFenrmetagenome_2_FD_207603 | JGI IMG/M metagenome (GOLD analysis project Ga0326726, IMG submission 207603) | Lab enriched peat soil microbial communities from Michigan Hollow, Ithaca, NY, United States - MHF15MN | ecosystem: Environmental > Terrestrial > Soil > Wetlands > Peat | place: USA... | reverse complement strand
ATGCCCATGCAGGGTTCATCTTACCTGTCTCAGATGACAGGTCAACTTTTAAAACCACAGTATCCGAATTAGACTGATTCTGGCTCGTCTGTGCAAATGCTCTGATACCACTCCCCACTATTATCAGCCCCAGACATAGTCTGACAGCGAGATCTTGAAGTGTCGGTTTATTAATCATTTTTCCCATTTCTGAATTATACATTTCGTAAAACATAATCGATCACCTGCAATTCCTGAACCTCTACGACCTTTGAATGATAAAGGCTCCATCAGATCTACTCCCACACTACCGCAAAAACCGAATACTTTTGAATGAGCCGCGCTGATAAAAGGATCATTTCCCTGATTCCCGCTGGTTATATCTTTTGCCTCAAAAAAATTATTCTGTTCTTCAATATTTCTTTGCATAACAAACTTCTCAAATTAATGAGAGTGAATTTAAGGAAAGTATTTATCGGATTTTAGTTTTATAAAAGTACACTAATAATGTATTATCCCCACCATTTCTCACCTTCCACCAGATACTTCATTGCCATCTCTTTATTCAGATCGAGCCCAAGACCAGGTTTATCAGAGAGCTGGATATAACCATCCTGTATTATCTCTCTGTCATATACTATCAGGGTTTCCCAGCCGCTGTGACCATCACGGGAATCTTGTTTATAATCATAGCTTTCATGTCCGATAAAATCGAGCATTGTGGCAGCACAATTAGCTGAAGCAATAGTAGCAATTGGTCCCATCACATTATGCGTAGCAACGGGCATATAATATGCATTTGCCAGGATAGCGATTTTTTTTGCTTCCAACAGACCACCTGCCATTGAAATATCTATCTCAACCATATGAACAGCCTGGTTAATAATAAATGGCAGAAAATCGTAAAGAGTATAAAGGTTTTCACCACAAAGAATGGGAACCGGAGAGGCTGCTGTAAGTTTAGCCCAGGTGTCTACATAATTTATCGGCATAGGATCTTCGATCCACCACGGTCTTATGGGTTTCAAAGCTTTAGCGAAACTCAGAGCGTCAAAAAATCCGAATTCCCAATGGCAATGAACGATGATTTCAAATTCTTTACCAGCCGCCTCTCTTAAATTGGTATATGCCTGAATGTTGTTTTCCAGTTCCGTGAAAGACAGACGACGATTTAATGCCTCACCTCCTGGACGTCTTGATATCCTGAAAGGCTTCGCAGCTGTCCATTTCTGAACCGATTGCTTAAGGTAATCCACCCATTCCTTACAGGATGCAGGATCAAGCATATTTCTCGGCTGGCTGGTAAGATAAGCCCTTACGCGGTCAGTGTAACATCCTCCGCCAAGAATTTTCCGAAGCGGCATTCCAATCAACTTTCCCACCAGATCCCACAAGGCAATTTCACATCCTGTAACGGCATGCATCCCAATCCCTCCATTTCCACCCAGATATGATACACGGAATTTCATTTGCTCGGTTAGGCGGGCTATATCAAAGGGGTCCTGCTTGATAAGAATCTGCCTGAATGCATTCATAACCACATCCTTGGCACCTAGTCCGGTGACGTCGTGATGACATTCACCAATTCCATATACCCCTGCATCCGTTTCAATCTTCACCAGGGGTAATACATGTCCTGTTCCTATTTGTACACGCATACATTTTACGTCGGTAATTCTGACTTTACCTAACTCGGTCTCCGCGATACGGGCAAAGTTAGGGACCACTGTAGCAGCGGGGACGGTTACTGCCATTGTCTTTAAGAATTTATTTCTATTCATGATTGCTATTAGTAATTAGGTTAAAATCCTGTAAATAACAGTTTAATTTACCCAATTATGTTATGATTATCAGTAAAGCAACAATAAATTATCAATCAGTTATAAACAGGGTTTGAATATTTGATGTAAATATCTTTAACTTCATCCCAGGCAATAGTCGTTAAAAGGAAGGAAATAATATAACCTGAATAATTAAACTAAAACAATGAAAAACATAAATTCAAGAAGAGCATTTTTAGGCAAAGCTGCCAGTATTGCTGCTGTAGCAGCTGTTTCCCCTTTGGCCAGCTTTGGAAATGGCTATCAACAAGCCATAACAGCAGCATCAAAAACTTCCGCTCCATCTGATCTGAAAATCACGGACATTAAGTGTGGTTACGTCGGGGGAAGCCTTTTTGTGAAGATATACACTAATCAGGATATTTATGGTTGTGGAGAAGGAGTTGATGCCATAGGTGGAACTTATTATTTGGTTCAAAACATGGCAAGAAGGCTTAGAGGGCAAAGCCCATTAAATGTGCACAGAATTTTTGAAGACATCAGGAGAGGAGGTTTTTTTGGAGGAGCACAGTCAGGTGTTTATGTTGCCGTTCTTTCTGCCTTTGAAACAGCTTTGTGGGACGTTGCCGGAAAGGCACTCAATGTTCCTGTTTATCAGTTACTGGGTGGAAAATTCCGCGATAAGGTAAGGGTATACAGCGACACTGCACTCTACAGGTCTAACAATCCTGCACCAAAAGAATTTGCTGATTCCGCTCTTAATGCCGTAAAAATGGGATTCAATGCAATTAAGTTTGATATAGACCAGGCAGGTGACCCAAATAGATTCGACAGATACAACTGGACTGCCAGCCAGGGGGAGCTGCAAAGAATGTATGACCAATTAGCTGCTGTCAGGGAGGCAGTGGGACTAAAGATCGATATTGCTGTGGATATGCATGGCAGATATGATTTGAATACTGCCCTGGCAATTTCAAAACGGGTTGAGACGTTAAACCTGCTATGGCTGGAAGAGCCAGTCCCTGCAGAAAATATTGAAGCATACAGAATGGTATCTCAGGAAACAAGTACACCAATCGCTGCAGGTGAAAATATCTATCTGGCTTATGGGTTCAGGAGGCTGTTGGAAATAGGTGGGGTTGATGCTGTAATGCCCGATTTGCAAAAAACCGGTGGATTAGGCGAGGGACAACGTATTGCCAACCTGGCAAATCTGTATTACATTCCTTTTGCACCACATATGGTTGCTTCATTTCTGGGTGCCATGGCATGTGCACATGTGTGCGTGTCGGTACCTAACTTCTTAATTATGGAGTGGCAATCCTACTTTCATACCAACCCTATGTATAAGGAAATTGTCACCTTTGATGAAGGTGATTGGATAAAGGACAGTTTTGTTACAGTATCTAACCACCCGGGAATTGGTGTGGATATTAATGAAGAAGCAATGAAAAAATATGCCACTAGGGGCGTACCTTTTTTTGAATAAAATAAATGGGTTAGTATAAAAGACAAGGCTTTAGTAGCATCTGCAATGACTTATTTCGGTGAGCTGAGATACGAAGATACCTGATCTTCGGGTCCCCCTATATACCTTGGAAAGTTCGGATATGAGCAGATCATATATCCTTTACCTTCAGGTTTCACTCCAATTCGCCCCTCGCTGTTGACAAAAAGTGTTTTCGCAGGAGCATTGCTTTCTTCGACCCAGGATATTATCATATCTATTTTGTCATTAGAGTTTGGTGCCGGTATATTTTTTACTTCAACCGTGTCGCCATCCCCGTTCATCTTATAACTCCTGCCTGATAATCCGTGACCTCCCTGTGGAACAACATATAACCGCGCAAACTTATCCAGTTTCTTTTGTCCCATCTTATTTATCAAAGACTGATAGTAATCAAGCTGTGCACCGGAAGAGGCTATAAAATCCTGTGTGCCAACGGTAAGCATAATCTTACCTCCGCGTTTATAAAATGCACTAAGATCAGGATTCGTGGCATCGAGCCATTCGGAGATCTGTTTACGGCGCTCATTCATTGCTTTTCCTTCGGCATAGTCAAGTGGATTAGCTGATGGATCCTGCATCAGAAACCCGGTTACTCCAAGAACTCCCAGAGATGTATGTATTGGAGCGGTTTCAGGTGCACCTTCCTGTCCTTTGTACCGGAAAGAAGTAATCGTCCCAAAAGATTCAGGATCGATAGTCGGGAGCCACATACCGAACGATTTAACACGATTTGCAAGAGGAGATGGGAATTTATATGAACTATATACAAATTCAAGCGTCTTAATCTGTCCACTGGTGAGTCTGGCCGATGTTGAATTATCTTCAGGTTTTGGATCCTTATTGCTTGGCTCACGAAGGTCAGCCCATGGATCAACAGGGCCAGAACCATCTGATACATCAAAGATAGCACGTGAAGCCATGTAGTTATTGATTATTCCATCAGACAAGCCGTCAAGTTTGTCACATTGTTTCAGAAACTCAGCCCTGATTGAATTTACCTTGAAAGGTGTCACCCAGTTTGCCAATGGTTTTTCCTGTATCCTTATCAGTTCAGGAGCAAGCATAAGTGTCGAAAAACTAACTATTGGAACGTCGGATATTATGCCGTCATAATCCTCCGGGTATCTTTGAGCAACCATAATCCCTTCGCGTCCACCCTGTGAACCTCCAATATAATAGTTGAAACGGGGCCGTTCACCATAAATTCTTTCAATTATTACCATTGCGGCATCATGAGTCTTCTTCATCTGCATGTAACCAAGATTACGGATGGCCTCTTCGTTGAGAGCCCAATCATCAGGTTTAGCTCCTGCAGGACCGGAAGCCAGAACTGCACCTCCGCCACCCATGCCTCCCTGGTGGCCTGAATCGCTGCCATACATCACATATCCCCTGTTTATCATCGGATTTTTGCCTTCCCTGACAGTGATTGATCCATTCATTCCTCCACCACCCGCTTGCATTGCACGGTGCGACCAGCTTGCCGGAAGAAGCACCCGGAAATTAATAGGCCAACCGTTGGGATCTACCGGGAAAATCGAACCTTCTACAACAGCATAAGCAGGCGTAGCACCGGTTGCTTCAATCCAACGCGGGGTATAGAGTCTGACAGAGCCAACCGGTTCCCCGATAGCTGAAACAGGGATCGAGGTACCCGTCTTTTCAATGTCGTTTTTGGTAATGACTATATTTTCGGAAAAAAGACCCTGACCGACAGCTATGACTTCTGCCAAAATCAGTGTTACAGTGAATAAAAAATAGAATCTTTTCATAATTTCTAAAATATATTATTTGAAATTTTCTGTTTCAATTCTTCAGCTCCTGGAGTTGCACCGGCTGCATTTATCAACGAGGAACTTTCCAGCTATTTTTTTTGAGTTAAGCGAAACTTAACTCTTTTACCAGCTGTTTATACATGATCTGATTGCACATGCAATTCCAAATTCACTTACTGGACGATTATTGCATCAACAGCCACTGGTCCGGTTCCGCGATTTACAACATTTACAACATGTCTGCCCGGAGTCAGATCAGCTATTTTGCATGCCACATTCTGAGCCTGGCGCGATCCATTTAATGACAGATCGGCCGTTGCCCTGCTTTTTCCGTCTATCTGAATCTCTATTTTTCCGGCGCCTTCCTCTTTCGGGGCGATTACTGAAATGCTTGTTCCGGTGAAGTAACAGCTCCATACATCACCGGGTGTATTACTTGTTGTAAGATCGTTGTTGAAATCCCCTGTTCCAAGATTACACTTTCGGAGCCATCCCTTAGCCACAGCACCTGGGTCATCATCATTGATCCAACCCTTATCATGGGTAACACGGAGGACCCGGCACTTCGAAGCCAGCTGCTGATCAGCCATTCCGGAAATTGGCTGTACTAATCCGTTGATTGTAATTGTAAGTCCCTGATCGTCTTGAACAAATGTAAGTGGAACATTTGAGCCGAGCATTTCGACTTTGGATACTTTACCTAAGGTCGCACTACTGGTGTTAAAAGCCTTCAGTGTAATTGGGCCTCCCTGCCAATCGAGAAGTGCAGCATAAACATTTCCGTTGTTGCGTGTGTAGCAGACTTCATTCTCTCCATAGACTTCAAAAGGACGGGATCCATAGACAGCCTCGCCGTTGATTTCCAGCCAGGCACCGATGTCTTTGCAAATGGTTGTCACCTCAGTATCCAGATCGCCGCGACCATGCTGGGTGATATTGAGTAGCATAGTTCCGTTCCGGCAAACATTTTGCATCAGCGATCTGATAATGGCTGCTGCATCCATGTATTTCTGCCCGGTTTGATAATGCCAGGCAGCGATACTGGTTTCAGTCTGGAATGGATAGGCCATAATTTCCGATTCTATAAAGGCTTCAGTACTCTTAACCAGTGAACGGTCGACGTAAGGTAGCAGTTCGGGATTATTCTGGAAGCTGTTGTAACGCCCGCCTACCCCTTTGAGATTTATCACCACATCCATTTTCCCATTGTTCCATTTCAAAGATTTGTTATAGTAGTTTGCAATCAGTTGGGGAGCGAGAAAACCTAATCCCATGTGCACACCTAAATCTAATTGTGAATCGCCAGCATGTTCATCGAAATATATTAAATCGGGATGATATTTAGTTATTGCATCATCTATCCGCCACATAAACTGATTAGCGAAAGGTGAAAGCAGGGGATTAATTATGTCATGAACGGGGCCGTAGAGGTCTACCGGATCCATTCCTTCCCACCATTTTCCTTTTCCGTCCTGAATCGTTTGCAGTGCATCGTAAGGCACGCCCTTCATCGGGCCCGTCTTGTCACTCGTGTACCGTATGGTCATGAACTGACCCCAGGTTCGGGCCGGAGTATTGTGGAAACCGATACCGAAACGCATACCACGCTTCCGTGCTTCTTTTTCCCATATGCCGACAATGTCGACTTTTGGACCGATATTGACGGAGTTCCATGGCTGATATTTTGAATCATAGCAATCAAAATTGTCATGATGACTGCCCATTGCCATGAAGAATCGGGCCCCCATTTCGATATACAGGTCCATAAGATCAGCCGGGTTCCATCTATCTATCAACCAGTTATTGCAGATGTCCTTATACCCATATTCAGAAGGATGGCCAAATTGTTTGAGGTTATACTCATACTGCCTGTTACCCTTAATATACATGCCGCGTGAATACCAGTCACCCTGCTCAGGCATGGATTGCGGATCCCAATGCGACCATGCACCAAACTTGGCATCACGCCACCACTCAGGGACGGTATAAAGCCGGCTCAATTCCTTCCAGTCAGCAGTGTACTGACCGGCAGCCACGGTTAATGGTGAAAGGTTCCATATATCAGGAGGTAATCCCAGATCACCTTCACCAATAATTATCTGATCAATATTCACATTGATATCATTGGTAACCAGACTAATGATCAGTGTAGCTTTGGAGGGAATTGAAATATCGATTATGGCATACAGGTATGAGTCTGAAAGATTTCCTGAAGAATGGATATTCAATTTTTTGATGGGTTGATTGTTGACAGAAACACTGATCAATCCCTCTTTAAGGGATGCATAACGAATCGCCAGTTTACCGGCTGCCGGAAGCTGTGAGAAACTGATGGCATCTCCAGGTTTGGTCAAGCTAACAACGTAGCCACCCGATGCAGCTTTATCGGCCATTTTGGATATATCCCCGATGAGTTTTGCAGATTCTGCCTCGAATTTTTCCTTTTTACCGGCTGAATCTGAACTGAAAGCTGTAAACAATAAAAGAGATAATACCAGGGAAATTCTGATAGGGTAAATGAATTTGAATACCTTTAATTTATTCTTCCTAAACATGGGATGTTTGTAATTCTATTTATGTCTTCAATTCCGTTTAGTTTTTAATACTGTCCAAAGCAGGGTATCTCAAAACAAATATTTATCAACCTTCTTAATATATCTTCAGTTTCCTTCGGACAATTGTTTATATAAGTTTTTATCATACTCTTCCAGTCCGGTGATATCATGGAGGTGGTTAACTGAAACCCAGGGCAACCAACTCCGTAAAATAAATTTGCCAGACATCAATTTTCCTCCAGTTTTTAATAAGTCAATAAAAATTACGAATGCAATCAGGTTAATAAACTGATAACTTTCATCGTCTTTTCATATCATTTTCTATCAGGTAGTTCAGGTCGTAAACCGGCTGTTCTATATCATAAGGGACTGGCATATGGCTGAATTTCTGAAAATATAGCAGGCAAGCATCTTTCCATACCTGGGCATCCCTGCATTGTGTGCGTAATTTGCTTTGCACCAGAGTAAACCGTGCAGTATCTACATAAGCTTCAACCTTATCCCATGTTTTTTGAAACTCGCGGACCTGCTGTAGTCCTGTCTCATAATTGTAACATATTTCATCCCATAAAATACGTCCGCTTTTCATTTTATAATCCCATGGCAGATGATGGAACCATAAAAGGTATCTGTCGGGACAGGTCTTCAATTCATTGAACTGAGAGCCCAGGGGTTCGTGGTACTGACTTACTGCATCACTGCCGCTATAGGTCCTGTCGAACCCAACCCCATTTGTATCAGCTTTATGATAATAAGGAGGAGTCCAGTCCGGCCTGACTCTGGCAGGAGCCCACCAAGGGCCGGGACCATAATGTTCATTTGCGGAAAATAAATGATGAAATCCAAGAGGCATCATATAGTTAATTGCAGCATCCCTGCTTTGAAGCATCATTTGTCTTACAGGAAGGAGGAAGTGTTCTGTCCATTCGGTTGAGAAAAGTGTAAATAGGGCTTGTCCGGAGGGGACCTGACTGAAAGTAAGTTTAATCCATTCATCAGCTATCTTTTCACTTGTCAATGAGTTATTCCAGGCCAGACGTCCGAAAGCATACCAGTTTGCCTGTGCGAATGGATGTCCGCACCAGTTTATATCCAGCCCTATATTGGACACACCTGCAATTGCAGTATATTTCCGGGGATAGATGCTTCCATCAGTACAATGGGCAACAGTACTCCCCTCTCCTTCCTGGTAGGTTTCACTTTTCAGACATTCTTCCCACATTGTCGCAAGAAAAACCAGATGAATCGCCTGGCCCAGATATTCCTGGGTTATCTGAAATTCAGGCATGACCGAAGTTTTTTTCATCGCTCCGAAAAGCGGACTGAAAGGTTCACGAGGTTGAAAGTCGACAGGCCCGTTTTTAACCTGAATAATAACATTGTCACGAAACTGACCATCGAGTGGCATAAACTCAGTGTAAGCCTGTTTGGCACGATCAAGATCTGTCGGACTGTATACAAAAGCACGCCACATAACAATCCCTCCAAAAGGTTTAAGTGCATCGGCCAGCATATTGGCTCCATCAGCATGAGTACGGCCATAATCCTGGGGACCCGGTTGCCCTTCACTACTGGCTTTTACCAGAAAGCCGCCAAAATCAGGTATCATACTATAAATTTCCTGAACCTTGTCTTTCCACCATTTTATCACATCAGCACTTAAAGGATCGGAAGTTTTTAATCCGCCAATCAGAGAAGGAGAAGAAAATTTTACAGATAAATATGTTTTAATACCATACGGACGCAGCACTTCAGCAATTACCTTTACCCTTTCCATGTATTCTTTTGACAGTATCAAAGGGGAGGCGTTAACGTTATTGAGGACAGCCCCATTTATTCCGATAGAGGCATTGGCCCTTGCGTATTCTTTCCATAAGGTCTTGTCGTTTTGTGTGACAGCCAGGGAATTCTCGCCCTGGCGCCAGAATATGGAACGACCGGCATATCCCCGTTCAATTGAGCCATCAGGATTATCCCAATGGTCTAATACCCTGGCTCCATACGAAGGGTTACAAATCATCTCTTCAACAGGCTCTCCGGTTTGCTGACACCGTAAAAGTTCATAAACTCCATATAGAATTCCAAGGTCAGTATTAGCCTGAATTCCATCAGGGCTGATCTTGAAGCCATCATTCCGGATTTCCTTGTTATTCTTTAAAACAAGAACAATTTTAGCACCGTCTTTTCCCTGCCAGCCTTTTTCCAACTCCTGAAGTGCAATACCGATGGTTGGTGACTTCTTTAAACAGATAACATTTAAAGGCGAAGTACTTTTAGCTCTTAGCCAGAGATCGTGTCCATCTTCAGCTTGAAGGAATACAGATTGAATCAACATAAATGTAATGAATAGTACCTTCATAACGTAAGTAATTTATTGATTAATGAATAACTGGTGACTTTGCCATAATATCTTCATTTACATTTTGTTTCCGGAAATGGTAATATTATTACCCGGAATTGAAAGCATCATGGATGCAAATATCTTTCCAAATTTCCTGTAATCTTCAGCATAAAAATGCAGATTGTACAGGGAATCTATACTGCCGCTTACTGTGATTCTTATTTCCAAAAGGTGCGTAATAAAATTATTTTACTTAATGTTAACCATTACCATTTTCAGATCCCCGGCACCGGAACTGTTACCATACCATATTTCATACTCACCGGGTGTAATGGCCATTTTACCACTTGTCCGGTCGAAGAACTCAAATGATACTGAAGGCAGGTTGACAACTACCTGACCAGTTTTTCCGGCAGCCAGTTCAACCCTTTTGAATCCCTTCAACGTTTTCAAAGGTCCATCCGTATCATTTACTTTATGCACATAAACCTGAAGAATTTCTGTTCCTGAACGTTTCCCGGTATTTGATACAGGAAGAGTAACTTCAACGTTTCCGTCCTTGCCGGTCATATTGTTACAGATCTGTGCAGTCCCGATTGAGAAAGTCGTATAACTCAGTCCAAAACCAAAGGGAAAGAGTGGATCAGACATATAACGATAAGTACGTCCTTTCATTGAGTAGTTCTCGAAATCGGGCAATTGTTTCATATTACTGTAGAAAGTGATTGGCAGCTTACCTGATGGATTATAGTCGCCAAACAGTACATCAGCAATTGCCTGACCTCCCGATTCCCCAGCATACCAGGCCTGAATGATAGCGTCACAGCTTTCCGTTTCAGGCACTAAACCAACGGCAGAACCTGAACAGTTTATGAAAACAATTTTTTTCCCAGCCTGTCTCAAAGTTTTTAAGAAATTACGCTGTGTGGCAGGAAGTTCTATATCAGTACGATCGCCACCCCTGAAACCAGGCAGTTCAACAGGCATTTCCTCACCTTCAACCTGGGTTGAAAGACCTCCGGCAAATATCACGAGGTCAATTCCCTTAAGTTTCCTTATCAGGTTACTGTAATCAACATCCTTTTCTTTGCCAAAATTGAAATCGATGTTTGCCTGCCAATCGTTCTGTTGAGTAAGACTGATCTCGATATTATATTTTTTTCCCTTTTCAACCTTGAATTGAGTTTTTGCAATTACAGTTCTCCAGTTACTGTATTTTTTTATCGATTCTCCGTTTATTTTCAGTTCAAATAATCCCGTGGCACCGTATCTCAGGACAATGGTTTCATCCCGGGTTGGTTCAAAGACTGTTTCATATTTAACAGAAAAATTATTTTGATTAACTCCGGCTGCAAAAGTATTCTGACCTGAAACTGATTGCAATATAGGATTTACGATATATTGTGATAATACTGCATCTCCTTTAAAATCAGCATTATTCCAATAAGTGACCTTAAATCCTTTTTTACCGGCAAACGAACAATTCGGAATATAGCTCTCAATTGCATTATTATCAACCAGTTCACATCCTTTATCGTAGAATATTTTGTTAGCTGGTATTTTTGATATGATTCCATCAAGGATTGTAATTGTCCTTACAGGAGTTCCGTTATAATTACCCCATAACACGGGTCCATTGTCGGCATTAGGTCCGATAACTGCAATTTTTTTGACTGATTTCTTCAGGGGAAGAATATTATTTTTATTCTGAAGAAGTGTCATCGATTCACGAGCCATTTCGAGAGCAAGTTTTCTATGATCCTCATTATTTATTACCGAAACAGGTATTTTAGTCCATGGAACCAATGCATCCTCGTCCATTTCACCAAGGTCGAAACGGCCTATTAATGAGCGCATTAAATGTCTGTTGATTTCTTCTTTGGAAATCAATCCTTTTTCAATCGCCTCAGGCAGATCTTTAAATGCATACGACTGCCAGGCGCATTCAACATCAGTTCCAGCCAAAACGCTTTTTGCTGCCGCATGTGTCGGATCGGATGAAACATTATGACCAGTATAAAAATCGGTTATTGCATCGCAATCTGAAACAACCATATACTTATAACCCCAATCATCCCTTAAAATATTCTGAAGCAATCGGCTGTTACCACAACAAGGTTCATCATCTAATCTCTGATAGGCGCACATTACCTGCCTTACATCTGCCTCCTGAACAAGCGATTTGAATGCTGGCAGATAGGTCTCCCATAAATCGCGGGGATCGATATTGTTGAGGTTTAGTGCATGACGGCTCCATTCTGGACCCGAATGAACTGCAAAATGCTTGGCACAGGCAAGCAGTTTTCGGTACTTTGAATCCGCAGGTCCTTGCAATCCTTTAACAACGGAAACTCCCATTCTGGAATTAAGGTAAGGGTCTTCACCGTAGGTTTCCTGCCCTCGACCCCAACGCGGATCGCGGAAGATATTGATGTTTGGGGTCCAGACTGAAAGACTAAGGAAACGTTTGTTTTCCTGGCCTTTTTGTATAGCCTCATTATACCTGGCGCGGATTTCGTCAGAAACTGCATCGAAAATGTGATAAGTAAGTGAGTCATCGAAGGAGGCTGCCATACCAATCGGCTCAGGGAAAACAGTAACTTTATCATTATTGGCCAGGCCGTGAAGAGCCTCGCTCCACCAGTTAAATATCTTAATACCAAGACGCGGTACGGCATCTGACTGGTCGCACATTAATGCAGCTTTTTCTTCAAGCGTTAAGCGGGATATCAGGTCTTTAGCCCTTTCTTCTGCGCTTAAACCAGGGTTTTGAAAGGGATATTGCTGTCCCCAAAGGCTTGATGTCAAAATTATCCCCAGGGTAATAAATAAAGTTTTCTTCATAATAATTGTATTAAAAATGTCTGCAATGAATTTAGATGGATATTTTTAATGCATTAGCTTCGCCAACCTTCTGGCATTGACCAACCTGGCTCAAGTATACACCCCCGGATCAAGGCGTGGGCACACCAAGACTTTTCTGCAGAATCATAACAAGGTCATCCGCATTATATGGTTCGGGGATGACCCAATGCGAGCCGAAAATCAGCTTGGGAATGCCGCCCCTGCCGTCCTGGATGGTCTGGCCGTAAGTCCGAATGGAGGTTTGCAAATACTGTCCGATCCAGGGGTCGGACCAGGCTGCATCGAACTTCGCCTGACCGACTAATTCAACCGCTTTTCCCCTGGCAGTTTCGAGACTCCGAGGGCGCCATCCGTCCCCGGACTCAAATGTAAACATCCAGTTTTCGAAGTCAGGAAACACCTCGCGGTTAGCCACCCATACCGCCAGGCCAATCTTTACCAGTTCGCAGGATTTCTTGAACTCATCCACATCCCGTGGGATGTAAGGGTTGCATTGGGTATTCAGTGGTGCCGGACATAGTGCAAATGCCAGTTTGCCATCATAAAGGCGAATCACCTCATCGAGCATGAAATGTATCTTCTGACAATGGGAACACTGATAATCAAAGAGCAAGGTGACGACATAGGGGGCGTCCGGAGACCCGACCATCGGTACAGCATGGTAATCGATAGCGGGTATGTTATCCTGTGATTCGCCGTCGCGATAAACGGCTGATGGAGTAAAGCCGATCTGAGAGGCTGCCAGAATGCCGGCCAGAACCAGACCGATCAAAACTCTTACCATGGCAGGCAATGGGCGAAGAATATACCTGGAAGAATCCGTGACCGACCGCCAGATGATCAGTATTGTCAACAGCAGTCCGGTGAGGTGCGTAGTCATGCAATAAAGACAAAAATCCCTGATTATCCATTTCTGTAAGATTGTGAACCATATAGCACTTCCGGCAATTGAACCTGCCAGTATCAACATCACACTCCAGGCCAGGCGCCTTATCGGTGCCTCTGAGGAGGGGCCAATAAAAAGGCTGGCAGCCAGAATAGCCAGGTAAACCCCAAAAGCCAAACCGCTGATGGGTAAGATCCCTGCTATCGTCGACCATTGGCTGTTTAGTACCTTTTCGCACGGACTCCCTCCGCCGCAGCCGACCATCGATCCGCCCACCAGAAAATGCCAGCTCATGATGGCGCTCAAAACCAGAGCCAACATGTTTAATCCTGTCATGATCCAACGCCACCAGGGCCAGTACTTTCCTGTTGTCCTCACTAAGGTTTCCTTATATATTGATTTGATTCACCTGGAGTGGGAACATTGCCGGCTACCTGAGAACCGATATTATGAACCATGATCAATGGTGAGGCAAGGGTGATACCGCTACCAGAGACCTGCGCACCCACTGCGTATGAATATTTCAGCGGCTTGGCTACAGTGATGGTATCAGCAGGTATACTTCCGGGAGCACCAAAACGGCGACGTCCGGGTGCGATGTTTGCCACAACTGCCGTCTCAAGATTTGCACCATTGCCAATACTTATAGTTTGACCTGCATTAAAGCCTACCACGCCGGAAACCAGGATAACTGTCGTGCCCTTCCTTGCAGCAGAACTTACAGTACTGCCGCCCGGTGTACCAACGGTGGCGATAACAGCGTCCTCGCTATCTGTGCCTGAACCTATAATTACCTTCTGACCGGGGACAAAATCCGCTACTCCTGAAACTTTAATATTATTGGAACCTTTAGCTGCCGGTGCTGATATGGTGACAACGCTCTGCACCAGAAAATCATTGCAGTTACTGTCGGTATCTTTGCCATCCGGAAAACGTCCTGCACTCCTGTTAGGCTGGTTGGTGGGTGTGGAAGGTCCCATCCTGAAGCCTCTGCCCATACTGGGTGAAGTAACGATGCATCCGTTTGCACCAGCTCCCGAAGCTGCCTGGTAACCTTCGGCTGCCCAGGGATCGACCAGACCGCCATAGTTGAGGCCGTCAACAACATTACCATCTTTGTCACGCAGCACCATGGTGCCCGCGCTGGCAGAGAGAGCCGGACCTCCGAACCATTGATCAGGCTCAGGTCCACCCTGGTAGCCTGCAGAGGTAACCTTTTCATCACGTACAACAGCATCGATATCATGGTCGTCAGAGAGAGGCTGGTCGAGGGTTATACTTGAGCTGAGTGCCAGTACAGGCTCGTTGCTTGAATGAGCGAAGTTTGTCGCCGGTTCGAAGGTGATTCCCGTTCCTCTTGCGCTAAAAGGCATGTTGGATGCATGATTGAATTTCAGAGGTTCAGCCAGATCGAGGCCTGTTCCCGGATCCTCGTTCTCTTTTAACAGGCCGTTAAAAGTGCTGCGGACAGACTGTGTACCAATGCGGTTCACTGTCACGGTTTCTATTCCATGACCCTCGCTGGCGATGTCAAGCCTGATCTTATCACCAACTGAGATGTTTTCAACAGAGGATACCTTAATGTTTGTCTCACCGGGTTTAGCGTTCATTGAGAGCCAGGCCTGCGTGCCGGGCTTTCCGACGTTAGTGATTGTAACCACCTCATATTTTTCAATCGTCTTGGAAACGGTGGGGTATGTAGCACCAGAACCGATGGCCATTTTCTGTCCGACCTCGAAGCCATTCACACTTGTGACAGGTATATTGTCAGACCCTTCAGGGATGGTGATCACCGGACCGTCGGGGAGGGGCTGCCACACTGTTGTTGAGCCTCTTGGTCCGCCACGGGGTCCACCACCGAATGGTGATGTGGGTCCTTCAGGCTGGGCAGGTGCGGTAAGGCTGACTATGGTGCGTTTTTCAATGGATGAGCCTGTACCGATTTCAATCACATCTCCAACCGACATCCCTGTCGTATTCCTAACGTATATGGTCGACTCACCCTTTTTTGCGGAAACTGCCATCCCCGAGTTGGAGAGACCTAACAGGTAGAAACTATTGGCAGCAAGTTTTGTTCCAGATGGAACCTTAACTGATGAGAAGATTGGCATTTGGGTCGGATGGTGGGTGAGAGTCCAGTTTGAGATATCAATTTCGCTCCCTCCAGCGTTATAAAGTTCTATGAATGTGTTAGTTGAGTTAACAGTAGAACCATCGCTGATGCGAAACTCATTAATCTTTACCTGGTTAACGTTACGTATTTTTTCAATAGCTATTTCCGATTGAGTTTTGCCCGAAGCGTTAGTCCACGAAGCAGTACCAACCAGATCGCCGTTGAAAATCTCCGATCCTGAAGTGATCATGAAAGTTGCATTCACGCTTGCACCCGGAGCGATCGGTTCAGCGAACTTCTTCGAAGATTCTGTGGAGGTTAAGATTACAGATTCCCATCCGCTGGGTACGGTTATGCTCAGGGTGAGGTCATTCACAGGTGCTGCGGTGGTATTTGTGAATCTCACTGAAGTGTTCTGTGACGACTTTGTTGAGAATGTCTGAAGTCCTGCAGGAGTATCGATAGCCTCGGCCGGGGCAATGCTCAGACGCTGAACATCATATTTTGCAGCTACTATATTAGCCTGGATTTTCTGATTTGTTTCCAGCGTCGGGAAAGTGCCCGGAGCCGTCACTGCTCCTTCATAAAAAGTACCTTGCGACCCGTTACTGTTATCTCCTCCGTTACCCAGGAGAATAGCTCCCTGCTTGCGCATCGGGTCATAGCTGCTTCTGTCATTTATAACGCGGGGTCCGTCGAACATAATTTTCAAATCACCCTGCTGGGCATCTCCGCCCATTGATCTCCAGTGATGGGATTCACCATCTGCCATAGCAGTTACAAACCGCCAGGTGATGCTCGGCAGGTCTTTGCAGAATTTATCGTTTGGAGAGGGGTTGACACAACCCACCAGGTTGTTCTCCTGGTCGGTCATGATCCACGGGCCGGGTGCCTGCCCACGATACCAGGCAGTGGCGTTACCGTAGTAGGTGGTTTCCATGGTGCCGTCACCGTCGTCCCGGCTGTCGGTCTCGGCGTTGCCGTAATCGAAACAGCAGCCGGAGTTATAGTGGAGTCCGTTAACAATCCAGTATTGACCTTCAGCCTGGTCGTCGACAGCTGTGCCGACAGGATCGTCGTCCCGCAGACCCATACCAGGCTCGATGAAGACACCGTAGACTTTGTGTCCCATTAGGGTTACCGGAGCCATATCGGCAACCGGCAGGTTGTTAAATCCACCCATGGCAGGGCCACTGAATCCGCCGCGGGGAGCCTGGGTGAGGTGGTTACCTTTACCTGACTGGTCGTAAAGAATAGTGATCCAGCAGTATGTGTTGGCGCAGAATTTGTCCTGAGCGGCTGCATCAGCATATCCACCAGGATCACCCTTACTGGGACGGACCACGCCTATGTCAAGGGTTTTGCCATCCGACTGGCGCATAACCTGGTACAAAGGGCCATTATAGGATGCGTATAACGCACGAGTACTACTGTGGGCAGCCACACACGGATTGGCGGCATCAGCATAGATATCACACGGACCTTCCGGTCTGGCAGAAGAAACATTGCACCCTGTACCTGCTATCATAATCACCATCATCATAGTGACCGGCAGTACAAGCGCCATAGCTAGAATTACTATTAAACGACTTTTCTTTATCATGTTATTCCAGTTGATTAGTTAAACTGTTTATTTATAGAGTATGAATGATTTCATTTACCGGGTTTTCTGTAATACTTATTGGGTGCACCAGGTGTGGGAAGATTATCTGCAACCTGAGTTCCGGCGTCATATACCTGAGTAAGAGGTTTCGCGAGAGAAATACCGCTGCCTGAGAACTGTGCTCCCGCAGCATGAGCATATTTAAGAGGCATGGCAAAAGTGACCGAGTCGGCAGAACCCAGAGCCCGGCTGCCGAAACGACGACGTCCGGCAGCGATGGAAGCGACAACCGCCGTCTCAAGGTTTGTACCTCCGTCTATGGTGATTGTCTGACCGGTGTTAAAGCCTTCCACGCTTGCAACAGGGATGGTTGTCACGCCTTCCCTGGTAGCAGTACTCACTGTGGTTCCGCCTGCTGTACCAATAGTGGTGACAACAGCAGTTTCACTGTTCGAACCGGTACCGATGATAATCTTCTGGCCGTTGCTGAAGCCTGCCACACTGGAGACTTTAATATTGTTTGAGCCGGCTGAAGATGTGGCTAATAATGTGATTGTGTTCTGCAATGTGAAATCATTGCAGTTATTGTCTGTATCAGAGCCATCGGGGAGGCGGCCTGCACTCCTGTTGGTATTTCCGGCGGCCGGAACAAACTGCCCGAAGCCTGAGAATGAACCTGGCACCACTGTAATACAGCCTCCCTGGCTTTGATCCCCCTCAAGGATAGCGATCTCGGGGCTGGTGATGATCCCGTTGGCGCTCGAATTACTCTGCTGTGATCCGTAAACCATGGCATCGATAACCACCGCACCTGTGGCATCCATCAATGCAACTGATCCGGCAGTGGTCGAAAGGGGAGCTCCGTACCATTGATTGGGGGATACAGATCCCTGATAACCCATTGACGTAGCCAGGGGATTAGTAACAGGTGCTCCGACTTCATGACTCTTGTCCAAAGCGCTTTCAAGTGTGATGCCGCTGCCGAGAGCCTGTACTGCATCGCCGCTTTTGTGAACAAATCTTGTGGCCGGGGAGAAGCTGATCCCCGTGCCCTCATCGGACACGTCTGCGTCAAGTATGTGGTCGAACATTAGGGGTGTGGTCAGTTCCAGTTCCCCCGGAATACTGTTGCCAGGTCCGGTTTGACCGAATCCTCCGCGTACCGGAGTCGCGACCACATTGATAATTCTTTTGACCTTAACCAGTTCCTTGATTGCGCCAGTGCCTATAGTCAGCATGTCACCATCTGTCATGTTGGAATTTGCTGCAACTTTAATAATAGTTTCTCCTGTTTTTACTGCTACAGCCAGGGTTGTTTGCGAGGCTGCCTTACCGACAGCGGTGACGGTGGCAACCTCGTAGTTGCCTCCTAGATCGATACCAATCTTCTGACCAACCTCAAAATCTGCCGCGTTTGTAACTGGCAGGTTGGTTGAGCCGGCAGGGATTGTGAGCCACGGACCTGTAGAGACAGGGACGAGTATTGTGGTCATTGGAGTGGCTGCTGTCCCGACGTTTACAATAGTACGAGTTTCTCCATCTATGTCGATTTGCTGACCGTTTTCGAAGCCGTTAGTGCTTCGAACATTGATATTTTTCTCGCCCCGGCTTGCAGCAGCAACCAATCCTGAACCGGAGAGACCAAGAAGGTAGAAACCATGAGCTGCAAGTTTCGTTCCGGCCGGTATCGCCCCCAGCCTGACAGGAGCCCACTCGCTCCGTGTGTTTATCAGGGTCCAGTTGGAGAGGTCAAAATCTCTGTCGCCTGCGTTGTAAAGTTCGATAAACTGGTTGGTCGGATTGTTGCCTGTCTCGAATCGTACTTCATTTATTTTGACAGGGAAAACGTTTCTCACCTGTTGGGAGCTTGTCTCAAATTGAGTCAGACCGGTACCCTGGTTCTTCCACTCAACCCTGCCGGTCAGGAAACCTGCACCGGTTGTTGCCGGTGAGGTAACAGTAAAAGAAGCTGTCACACTGGAGCCAGGCATGACCGGGTCAATAAACCTCTTCGAAGTTTCGTTTGAGCCCAAAACCACAGATTTCCACCCTTTAGGAACGGAAATGCTCAGGATAACATCTTTCACAGGGACCCAGGTTGTATTCGTAAACGTTTCGGTAACGTCTTGTGACGATCCTGGAGTGAACGTCGTGATCCGTGCCAGTAGCACCCGCTGCACATCGTACCTTTCAGCCACAACGTTCGCCTGCACGGCATTGTGGGTGGCATCGGTCGGATATCCTTTGGTCATAACGCCTTCATAGAAGGTGCCGGCCGAACCGTTTCCGTTATCTCCGCCATTGCCCAATTGAACGGCACCCTTTCTATGCATCGGGTAGTAATAGTCATTCTCGTGTGAACCTGGACGAGGTCCGCTGTAGAATTTTGTCAGGCCATCCTTCTGTGCGTTGCCACCCCGGATTTCCCACTGGTTTCCACCTCCACCGTTAACTACCCCGGTCACAAAACGCCAGGAATCGATTGTCGGATCATTGATATTCTGCTTTGCGTTATATCCGGAGTACAGGCCGGCCTCCATGTCGGACATGATCCACGGGCCCGGACCGCTGCCGCTGCCCCAGGCTGTGGCAATACCAAAATAGACGGTTTCCATAGTGCCTCTGCCCACGGCACGGCTGTTCGTCGATGTATTGCCGTAGTTGAAGCAACAGCCGCTGTCAAAGTGCGTACCGTCACACACCATGTATATACTCTGGGGTTCATCGTTGATTGCAAGACCGGTGGCATTGTTGTTTCGCAAACCCATGCCAGGTATGATGTAGACGCCGTAAGCCTTGTGTCCCATTATAGTAATTGGCGCCATGTCCGCAATTGGCAAAGTGTTAAATCCACCCTTTGCAGGACCCCTGAATGTTCCCGGAGGAGCCTGAACAAGGTGATTGCCATTTCCCGACTGGTCGTAGACAGTAGTGATCCAGCAGAGTGTTTTGGCACAAAACGCATCCTGGGCGGCTGCATCGGCATATCCACCCGGATCATTCTCACCAGGTTGGATCACACCTATGTCAAGGGTCTTGCCGTCAGACTGACGCACAACCTGGTAGAGCGGTCCTTTATAAGATGAGTACAAAGCACGGGTGCTGCTATGGGCAGTCACGCACGGGGTACCTGCAGCAGTGTAGATATCACACGGACCTTCCGGTCTGGGTGGGATAGCGTTACGCACTACTCCTGACATTGCCAACAACATCATCATGGTGGAAGGTACTATGAGTGCCAGTGCAAGAATGATCACAAAACGACTCTTCTTAATCATGTTTATTCTCCTGTTTTTATACTGAGATTTTCAATAGTTTTACTTTTGTCAGGCATTCCTGTTTGGAACATTCTCCAGTAACATTCATTTTTTGTTATCTAAGCTAATACTTGTTTTTATTTCTTTTTGGGTATCTGTTTAAAATTTATCCGATTATTCAATCAATAACCGGTCTAATCCCTTAAATTTAAAGTTTTTAAAGTTCCTCCTTTTCTTTTTCAATTATTGCCAGTGAGTCGAGGTAAGATCTGGATTGTTCATTTGTTAAAGTCATCCAGTACATCATATACCTGGCATCATGAATCCGGAAAAAAGGCTCCAACTCCACTTTTACCGGATTGATCATAGTAAATGCAGGGGCAGTAAATGTTAATGACTTTCCTTTTACAGGGATCAGGGCATTTACAATTTTTGATCTGTCATCCTCAATAATTATCGGGGCCTTGTCGACAGGGAGTTTTTGTCCTGCCGGCATTTGTCCCCATCGGCTATCATCTGCAATCAGTCCTTTCAAATCCTCTGTCCCGGTTTTAGCACCAAGCAGAATAGGTCCATGCATGAAAGCAATATATTCGGGTACATTTGGTAATTGTTCGGTTGTATTATGCATTGGCAGGGAAACCAGTACAACATCTCCTTTTTTCCACTGGCGATTCAGAGCGATATAGGATGAGGGATGGGCATTATAAGAAACAGGTTTCCCGTTGATAGTTATTTTTAAAGCACCTTCCTTTACCCATGACGGATACCGTATCATCAGTTTAAATCTTGAAGATCCTTCCGTTATAGTCAGTTGTGTTTGTTCCTCATCTGGGAATTTAGTTTCCTGCTCTATTTTCACTCCCTTTTCCTTCCAGTTCAGCTCTGATGCAATGAAGAGGTTTAAATACAAAGAATCTCCATTGTGAGTGTAAATAAACTGATTGTATTTTCCATGGTTTTCCATGCCGGTTCCCACGCAGCACCACATTGCTTCATTCGGGGCTGAATAAACCCTGTAATGACGGGGGCGGGCCGGAGTAAAATATACATACCCACCATTTTCAGGATGCTGGGTTGACAGGATATGGTTATAAAGTGTCCTTTCATAGTAATCAGCAAATTTAGCCGAAGGGTCAGATCTGAACAGATCCTCGGTAAGCTTAAGCATATTGTATGAATTGCACGATTCAGGGCCCTCAATATCATTTACAAAATCGATACAAGATGACGGGGCCGGAAAAAATTCCCGTCTGCTGTTTCCTCCGAATGCCAGCGACCTGTTTTCTGTAACAGTATGCCAGAAAAAGCTGCCTGCCTCGGCAAACTTTTTATCAAGAGAAAGTTCTGCTATCCTCTGAAAACCTACTGCTTTCGGAATCTGTGTATTCGCGTGTTTATTGTCAAGATTATCTATATCAGAAGACATTGCATCCAGCAGGATTTTGTGTGAAAATCTTTTTGCTGCAGCAAGGTATTTTTCATTACCCGTAATCTGATATGCATCGGCATACATTTCATTAATTCCTCCATGTTCCGAGTCGAGCATTGTTTCCATCTGAGTGTCAGAAAGGGCAGAGGTGATGTCTATTCCCCAGTCGCAGAATTTCAGGAACAAGGTTTTAGCCTCCTCATTTCCGGCATATACACATGCATCCCTGAGGCCGGCATACATCTTATGAATGTTGTACCATGGAGCCCATGCTGTTCTGTATACTTTGAAATCACCGTTCTTCAGGGTACTCCAGAGGCCTTTGCTGTTTGGAATCCCTCCAATATATCCTTTCCCCCAGTCAGCATTATTTATCCCGTTTGCATCCTGGCAGGCTTTGAGTTCAGCAATCATGTAATCCATCCGCCTTTTGCATTCGGTATTACCGGTAGCAGCATAATTCATAGCCATTGCTGATAAGTAGTGGCCACCGACATGACCATCCAGTCCCTGCCAGTTTGGGAAAAGGGGTGCTTTTTCCGGCAAGCCGGCTTCTTTTCTGAATGGAGCCAGTAGACGATCAACATCATACTTTAAAAGAGTTTGGATATTCAGATCACGGGCATGTTTAAACGGACCGTCGAGCAGGGTTACATCCTTTAAGGGGAATTCATTTGGATAAAGTTTGTCCTGTGCCTTAATTTCACTGCAAGCCAGGAAAATACAGCATATGACAAGAAAAGGAAGATCTATTTTCGACATAGTGAATTATTTTACTCTTCATGAAATTCTACTTGAAAAGGAGCTGTGCAAAATTATAGAGGTTGTTCCTCCATACCGGCCAGGCGTGTCCTCCGGGATAATCACTATAGGTATATTTCAAATTCATTTCGTTAAATTTTGAAATCATTGTCTGACAGTTATTATAGG
>Ga0326726_10001319_pt1 | contig 23037 bp, 23 predicted proteins | sample MHFenrmetagenome_2_FD_207603 | JGI IMG/M metagenome (GOLD analysis project Ga0326726, IMG submission 207603) | Lab enriched peat soil microbial communities from Michigan Hollow, Ithaca, NY, United States - MHF15MN | ecosystem: Environmental > Terrestrial > Soil > Wetlands > Peat | place: USA... | reverse complement strand
GTTGGTGAAGAACGGTTCATCGTAGGGCTTGTCCACACCCAGGAAGTTTGCATGCCCCTTGAAGTGGGTCCATTCGATCCCGGGGATCAGCGTCAACCCCGGCAGCTTGGGCAGGGATTCCGCTGAAACCATTTGATTGTGGTCGGTGATCGCCAGGAAATCCAGCCCATGCCGTACGGCATGCTGCGCCAGTTCTTCCACGCTGAGGACCCCATCGGATGCCAGCGTGTGGAGGTGCAGATCGCCCTTAAAAAGGCGCAGGCGCTTTGGGGAAAAGGCCAGGTCGTAGAAAACCGTCACGCCGCCCGGTGCCACCTTGTATGCCCCCAGTAGGATCTGCCATTCGCCGGGGGTCAGTCGGCAGGACCGGTACCCGGGCGTGGCATAGGTCGCGCTGACCTCGATCTTGGTTTTGTCCGAACCGGAGGCTCCCACCTGGGACCCATCCGGGGCGATGAGCCCCAGGTCAATGATATTGGCCTCCTCGCGTGAGTTGAATCCATCTTTCCCCGCTGAACTTTCGTGGTGTCGTTCGTAGCGGTATGTGAGAGAGAACGATTCCGTGTCTGGAGGCATGTTGAATGGGATGGTGAGGTATGTGCCTTCCCGTTCGTGTCCGACGAAGTATTGGATGCTAAATTTATTTTCGATTGGAATTCCCCTTTATTGTGTTGGAATGGGACCTAAAACGGCAGCCAGGAAACGCCGGATCTGCCCATCCCAGAAGAACCAGTCGTGGCTGCCATCTTCCTCGTGGTATTCTGACTGTACACCCAGCGACTGGCAGGCGGCATGGAACATCCCGCTCAAAGGATAAATATCCTCCTGCCGGCTGACTGAGATGAATAGCCGCGGCAGGAGTTTTGGGTTCTTGGCTGCTCGCTGCAGCCAGACTGCCGGGTCATGCTCGCTGCCGGTTAATTTTTCCAGGTCACCGAACAGGAGGGCAAACTCCGTCTGGCGCGGGTCGTTTGGTAAGGTCTGCATGATGGCGAGCGAAAGTACTCCTGATATGGATGCTGCGGCAGCATACCGCTCTGGGTGCAGCAGCGCGGCCTTGAACGCACCGTACCCGCCCATCGAGGTTCCTGCGATGAATGTATCTTCCCTGCGGAGTGCCAGGCCAAAGATGTCTTCAAGGTATTGCGGTAGTTCCTCGGTCAGATAGGTGAAATATCTTTGACCATTGGGCTGGTCAATGTAGAAACTGCGGCCTACTGAAGGCATTACCACCACCAGCCCATAAGCGGCAGCCACGATCTCTATGGATGAATAGCGCTGCCAGGCGCTGGCATCGTCGCTGAGACCGTGCAGCAGGTACAGTACTTTACGCTTTGCAAGCGGAATTGCTCCAATTTTACCGGGGTCTGGAAGGATGATGTTAAGGGGAAGATTGACCTTGACTGTCTCTGGTACATGGTCAATTCGGAGGAGTGCCATGCTGTTCCTCCCTTCTAAGGTGCCTTTGGTTCAACCTGGGGTTCCGCCGTTTTTTTGAAATTGATGAACCACGAGAACGTAAAGCTGATCACCATCAGGACCGGAGGAACAATTGTCATTAAAAAGCGGGCAGCGGAATCCGGATGAGGTCCGGGGTTGTCTCCACTTTCGAAAAGGTAAATTTTAGAGACCAGGAAATAGGCGGCGCTGGTGAACAAGCCGCTCAACCGCCCCATGAATCCCAGTCCGTTGGCGATGATGCCCTCCCGCCGCAGGTGGTGCTTCGCGGTGTCCTCGTCCATGATCCTTGCGCCGATCAGGTCCATGGTGGTGATCACGCCTGCAAAACCAAAGCCGACGATTGCCGAGAAGATGATGGCCGCGATCAGCGAGTTGGCAAAATAGAGCGGAATAAAGGTCGCTGCCAGGACGATCAATGCAGCCCGCCAGACCGGCATAACGGTGAACTTCTTTACCAGCCAGGCCCAGACGGCCACACCGCCAATGGCGATGAGCATGACCGCTGCCAGCAGGAAGGTCGACTGTCCGCTGGAAAGCCCCAGTCCATATTCGACAAAGAACGGCACGGTAGCTAGCACTAGAGACATGGCCGCGCTGTAGAAGGCGCCAACGAAACCCGCGATCCAGAATTTCGGGTTGGTCAGCAGGTCCTTGATCGCTTTCCATAGACCGGGTTTGGCTTCCTCAGGCTCGGGGTCCCTTTCCCGGCAAGTGAAGGTCATATACAGGATGGTTCCGCCGCCCAGCAGGCCGTAGATGATTGAAGTCAGGCCGTATCCTAGCATTTTCGTCACCACGGGTGTAAGCGCGATGCTGATGATCATTCCCAACAGCATGAATGCCTGCCGCAGGGCATTCGCCTTCGCTCGGCTGGTATCATTCGGGAACAGTTCCGGGAACAGGGCTGCATAATTGGCGTTGAGCACCGAGTCCAGCGTGCCCGTGAGGATGTAGAACAACATGCAGTACGCAAAAATCGAATTCCCCGCCAGGAAAGCAGGCATATTGTAGAAGGCGACCAGACCAAGGATCAACAGCGGCGTGCCGATCGTCAGCCAGGGGCGCCGGCGGCCCCAGCGCGAGCGCGTCCGGTCGGAAAGGAAACCGTAAACCGGATTATCAATCGCGTCGATAAAAGTATAGATCAGCATCATCATGGCCCATTGCGTTGTAGTAACCCCCTTCTGAAGCACATAAAATGTAAAAGCAAAGGTTTTAAGCATGTTGATGGGAATAGACATGCCAAACATGCCGACGGCGTAATTAAAGGTGGTCGCGCGTGGCTTATTCATCTGGAAACCCTCCTTGGCTGAACTCAGAAAAACGTGTGGGTTGGCTGTTATTCTTTAAAATATTATACACAGGATTTCTGGTTGGGTTACGCAGTCGGGCTGTTGAAATTTGTCTTACAATAAAGGCATGCTGAGTAAAATCTTGAGGCAGGCATGAATCCACCCACTCCTCGAGAACGTTTCATCGCCGCCTTGGAACGGCGGCCTCTCTCCGGCCGCGTCCCCCATTTCGAACTGGTCTTCTATCTCACGATGGAAGCGTTCGGCAAGGTACACCCTCTGCATCGCGATTATCACCAATGGTTGCAGATGGAGGAAGGGGAACGACAGCTTCATCGTCGTGACATGGCTGAACTGTACATCGCCACCGCCGAGCGCTACGAGCATAGCGCAATTTTCGTGCATCCCAATCCCGATACATTCGACGAGTGCGCCCGGCTGATCGAGATCATCCGCCAGGAAACCGGGGACAGGTACTTTCTCATGAGACATGGAGATGTCACCTTCAGCATCCCGGATGGCAATTCGATGGTGCCGTTCTGCCGGCGGCTAAAACAGGACCCGCAGGGACTCAAAGCCGAGATGGAAGCAGCCGTCGCTGACCAGCTGAGCGCGGCCGAGCGCCAGAAGCGACTGGGCGGGTTGGACGGGTTTGCCTTATGCTCTGATTATTGTCTCAACAAAGGTCCCTTCATCAGTCCAGGGCAGTTCGCTGAGTTCATCGCTCCCTATCTGGGACGGTTGATCCAGGGATACCGCGAGCTTGGTTTTTACACCATCAAGCACACCGACGGGAACATCATGCCCATCCTCGACCAGCTGGTTGAAGCCAATCCCATGCCTTGCACTCCCTCGACCCGCAAGCCGGGGTGGACATTGCCGAGATCAAACGGCGCTGTTGCGACCGGCTGTGCCTGATCGGTAATGTGAATTGCGGCTTGCTCGACTCGGGCAGCGAGCAGGATGTGATCGAATCGGCGCGCTACGCCCTCCGGCATGGGATGCCCGGTGGCGGTTTCATTTTCTCGACCAGCAACTGCGTCTACACCGGCATGCCTTTGGCAAAATATGAACTGATGCTGGATGTCTGGCGGAAAGAGGGGAATTATCCATGAACCTGTGTAAAAACCTGTGCTGAACCACAACTTTGTGGTATTGAGAGCGTCAATCACCCTCTCATCTTTATATTTTCCGTAAATACATTATCCCCTTGGGGGCACAGGCTGATAAAGCCTTGATAATCCATACCTCCCACAAATACACCCTTGTCCTGGGTGTATTTCATTTGGGTAATCGGATTTTTCAGTAAATTGGTATTTATACCGAATCAGATCTTTATGGGGGATAAAAGATACAAAGCAATGGAAAATTCTATTTAATCGCGGGTCGCTTTTTTAGGGTCTGAATTGGTATTTTTCGGTACATTTGCACCGCCTCCGCCAGTCTTGCATAAGCGGTCGGCGTAGAGGGGATCAGGTGGAACATCAGGTGGGCTGCACCTAGTGCTTCATATTCAGCCAGGACCCGGGCGATTTCTTCCACTGATCCGCTGAGACCGCTCCGTTTTTTGGACGGGTCCCAGCCTAGTAAATCCGGATAGGCCAGGCTGACCATAAAGGTATACGGCAGGGTGGCTGGGTCACGGCCCATCTCTTTACACGCCTTTTTTAGGGCTCGTAGCGGGGCGGTAGTGGAGCGTGGGAATGACATGTATCCGGCATTGTACAAGTCTGCATACTGGGCTGTCAGCCGCAGCATGCGCGGCTTCCTTGCGCCGATCATCAAGGGTGGGCCTCCCGGTCGGGGTGATCGTGGGGTGATCTCACAGTTGCGGGCGGAGTAATACTTTCCCGCGAAATCCACATGACCTTCCTTCAACAGGGGCTGGATGATTTGTAATGCCTCCTCGAACCGGTCCACCCGGTGATCGAATGGGAAGCCGAAAGCATCGTACTCTGGTTGGTTCCAACCGGCACCCACTCCCAAAACCAGGCGGCCTCTGCTGATCTCGTCCACCGTATGGGCCATTTTGGCAAGCAGCGCCGGATTGCGAAAAGAGTTACAGGTCACCAAAGGTCCGATCTCTACTCTTTGAGTGCAGGCAGCTAGCGCGCTCAACATGCTCCAGCCTTCCCAGATGCCCGTGGTCGCGCCCTTTTTTGTCCGGTATAAAAAGTGGTCGTAAACCCAGATCGAATCGAACCCCAATTCTTCACAATGGGTGGCTGTACGACGGATTTCGGGAAAACTCAAAGCTCTCCTCAGGTCTTTTAGTTCTACCAGCATAATGACCACACCGATTTTCATTTTCCTCCTTTTGTGAAAGCCTGGCGGCAAATAGAGATTGTCCGGATTAAACTCAAAGAGAATTTAGACGCTTGGATTATTCTAGCATGTTCCACTAGGCTTATGTGTTTATAACTTGAAAGTGCCGGGTAAATATATCTCAGTTATATCCTGGCAACTTAGCAAAATCTTATATTAATCACCGGTGCTATAATTTATTTTATGATTGACTTTATCCGAAATTTTTTCACCGTCAATCACGAATTGATCTACTTCATCTACGGGTTGATGTTCTTCGTCCTGGGGCTGGCGATTGCCTTGCAGTCCAGGCATTCTTCCCGCCTGGATTTGGCGCGCAGCCTGAACTGGCTGGCTGCCTTCGGCTTTCTCCATGGGTTTCACGAGTGGGGGGACCTCTTCATCCCATTGCAGTCGGCCTACCTGGCACCCGGGATAATCCTTTACCTGCACTATTTTGATCTTTTACTCCTGGCGATCTCCTTTGCCTGCTTGTACGGGTTCGGGCTGGCCTTGCTGGAACCCTTGAAGCACCGCCGTTCGCTACACATCGTCTTTGCTGCCTTGTTGGTTGCCTGGTTCGGGTTGATTGTATTCCCATTTCGGGTCTGGTTCCCCGGCTTCAATGCCTGGAATGATGCCGCGGATGCATTAACTCGCTATTTCATTGGTCTTCCAAGTGGGTTGTTGGCGGCCTATGCCCTGCGCGAACACACTCTGACACGCATTGCCCCCTACAATGTTCCCCGCATTGTCCGCGCCTTGCAGCTTTCAGGTCTCGCCATGGCTGCCTACGCATTGGCAGCCGGTTTGATTCCCCCCGCAGTCCCTTTTTTCCCGGGGAATTGGTTGAACACCGACACCTTCACCCATTACCTGCTCATTCCTCCACAACTCATCCGGGCTTTCATCGGGCTGGCAATGGCCTTGACGACCATTCGGTCTTTGGAAATATTCGACGTTGAAACCAGCCGTCGGATCGAAACCATGGAACAGGATCGCATGCTGGCAGATGAGCGCGAGCGCATCGCACGTGAGCTGCACGATGGCACCATCCAGAAAGTTTACACTGCCGGCTTGCTTGTCCGTTCTGCTGAAAAACTTGCGGAGGTGGAATCCCCCCTGGCGGGTCGCCTGGCGACCGCTGTTGGTGTCCTGGACGATGCCATCAGCGACTTGCGCCAGAACCTGAACCAGCTCCATGCACCGGTGGGATCACCGGAACCTTTGAAGCTGACCATTCAAAAGCTGGCGACCGACCCGCGCTTCAGTGCTTTGGTGACTGTGGATCTCGATCTGGATCTGCCCGATACGTATTACCTTATGCCCGAGCGGACTGTGCATGTCCTGGCGATTATCCAGGAAGCCCTGTCTAATGTTATCCGCCATTCCCGCGCCCGTCACGTGCTGGTTGCTGCTGATTGCAGGGATGACCACTTGCACGTGGTGGTCAAAGATGATGGGGTTGGCCTGCCTGCGCAGGTTACCGAGGGGCATGGTCTCCGGAACATGCGTGACCGGGCTTCCCTCCTGCGCGGGCGGGTAGTAGTTGATAAAATGGATAAGGGCACGCGTGTTACCTTGGATATTCCCCTGGAGGGGAGCCGATGAACAAGATTTCGGTGGTGTTGGTCGACGACCATGCCCTTGTGCGGCTGGGCTTGAAAACGCTGATTAATGACCAGGTTGACATGGAAGTGGTCGACGAAGCAGGGACGGCCCAGGCGGCCTTGCAGGTGGTCGAGCGGCACCATCCCCGGGTGGTGCTGATGGACATCCGTCTGCCCGGAGAAGGAGGCCTTGAAGCCACCCGCCGGATCGCGGATCGTTTCCCGGATACCAGGGTGGTCATGCTTACCTCCTATGCTGACGAGGAGCTGGTGATGAGCGCCATCCGGGCCGGGGCTGTCGGTTATCTGTTGAAAGAGGTGGGCACCGAAGAAGTTCTGCATGGAATCCGGGCTGCCGCACAGGGGGATTCGGTGATGGACGCAGCCACTACGACCCGCTTGTTTGCCCGCGTCCGCGCCGCTGACCGCAAGTCGGAGGAGGATGCCTTTCGTGACCTTACCGAGCGGGAAATGGCGGTTCTCTACGAAGTGGGTCAAGGCAAGACCAATGCGGAGATAGCCCTGAGCCTCAACCTCAGCGAAAAGACTGCCCGCAACTATGTCAGCGCCATCCTGGAAAAGCTTCACCTTTCCAATCGCATCGAATTGGCCACTTACGCTGTCAGGTATCATTTGTCCGAGCGGATGAAACGGGATTGAATATAAGGAACACAAAAAAAGACGGCGAAGAAATTCGCCGTCTTTTTGATTGTCTTTCCTTGGTTATGCCTCGGCACTCTTGGGAGTATGAATTGGCGTATTTATCTTGCCCTTTTCCCGGTTCCAAAGTGATGCGATCCACGGCACCAGGAAAAAGTCCGCGCCAAAGTATCCGGAGATTTTCCAGGCCAGTACCAGCAGGACTGAGAGGGCGAAGAACATCGGGTTGACGCTCGCCGATCCCGCCATCATGAAGTTCCAGTTCATGAAGCCTCCGGCGAATGCAGCCACACCGGTGAAAATTCCCAGGATCATGGCGGCTCCCACCAGGAATTCACCCACTGGAACCAGCTTGGCGAACCAGGTATATGCCTGGGTGTTCAACATGAATTGCAGGAATATACGGTACCAGGCATAGTGGATCGGGGCACTCCCGGTGGCGGGGATTGCAATGGCTCCGGCCCAAAAACCTTTTAAGGCGGCGCCGGTCTGCATCCAGGCCGGGCTTTCGAACTTGTGCAGGGCGGCGCTGATCCACTGCCAGCCCAGCCATACGCGGATTGGCAGCCAGATCAATCCAGCCAGCGGGTGGTTGAAAATGGCGTTGATGATTGACGGGATTTGGACTTGCTGGCCCTTGCGGGTTGTGACTACGTTTACCATATTAACTCCTTTTGATTTAACACAGAGTGTTATTGATTTGGTTCGACGGGCTTAAATTTACGACCATTTTGCTCTGAATTACAGGGTCATGTGACCCTGATTTCGAGGGGGCGTGTGACCCGTATTATTTTCCATAATGCTTTCTGCTCTATTAACGCAGTGTATAATGAATATGATTTTATAGAAATCCTGCCTTAAGTATTCTGATCAGGTTTGTAAACTTGAAGGACAACAAGACCATGGAAGAACAAAAAACACAACACGATGAGCAGGAACAAGAGCGCATACAACGCCAAAAAAAGCAAAAAAACCTTGAAGAGGAGCAGGAACAGGGTCGAAAGCCTCAACAAGACCAGCAGCAAAAGTTGAACCAGCAGCAGGATCAGGAACGATTACAGCGCCGGCAGGAACAGCAACAGCTTGAGCAGCAGATGGAAGAGAAAAGAAAACAGCGCCAAAAAGAACAGCAGGAGCTGGAAGATCAGTTGAAACGCAAGCAGAAAAAAGGCTAGTCGCCCCGAGTAGTATCTGTCATTAAGAAAGTTTCCCTTTTACTTGCTCCCTTTTGGAAGAATCCTTATCGCTCCCTCCTCAGCAATATAAAAAAATGCTTCCTGCCCGGAGACGCCCCTGATTACTTTTATCGCCCCCAAGCTCCACCTTTGGAGCCTTGGGGCGAAGTTTTAGACACTAAAAACCAGTACGATGGTATGAGCGGGATTACTTGTTTATCCAAAAAAGAATATAATTAATTTAGATTACTAGGAAAATTCGGATTTTTGAGCTTGACCTCGGGTGAATGTGTTCCTCATGAAGAAAAGCAGGACGTTTCCAACACCTGAAAAAGAAGAAGAGAAATATCGTCATATATTTGATGCCGCCTCCGACGGGCTGATCATCATCGATTTTAAAACCAGACGCGTTGTGGAAGCCAACCCCGCTGCCCTTGCGATGCACGGCTACACAAGCAAAGAGTTCGTAAATCTGAAATTAACGGCATTCATACACCCTGATAGCCAAAAAGGATTCATTGAGCATCTCAAGGCTATTAAAACAGACGGCGTCCTCAATGCACGCGTTCTGGATGTTTGCCAGGATGGTTCAATCTTTTCTGCCGAATGGCGTGGGACGGAATTTATTTATAAGGGCCACCCATGCCTGCTGGGGTTTATCCGCGATGTCAGTAAACAGATCCATGCCGAAAACTTGCTCCGCAAGCGGGTGGAAATTCGCACCCATGAACAGGCCACTCTCCTGATGATATCCCATACCCTGGCATCCACCCTGGAACTCCAGCCCGGGTTGATCCTAGATCAATTGCGGGAGATTATCGAATATTCCCATGGCGGATTATTCACATTGGAAGACTCTCAGCTGGTTATTGTGGCGGTGCACGTGACACCTCAATTGGATGACTTCAAGCCTTTCCGGATCCACATGCACGGTCCGGAAAGTCAAGTCACGCTTTTCAATGAGCACCAGCCAATCCGCATTGCTGATATTTCGAGTGACGACCCGCCTGCGTTGTTTTTTCGTTCGCTTCTGGACGATGGTGCGGGTATATTGCTTCAAGGGATGCGATCCTGGATGTGGGTGCCTCTGGCAGTTAAAGGTCGGTTTATCGGTGGTTTGGGATTGGCGCACGAAAAGCGGAATTTCTTCACATTCAACCACGCAAACCTGGCTCTAAGCGTAGCCGACCAGGCTGCCATCACCATGGTCAATACAGAGCTGTACGAACATGCCGGGGATCTTGCTGCTCTGCAGGAACGTCAGCGTTTGGCTCAGAACCTGCACGATGCAGTCAATCAATCCCTCTTCTCTGCAGGTCTGATCGCTGAGGTTTTACCCCGCCTGTGGGATCGTGACCAGGTCGAGGCGCGGCGGTCACTGGAGGTCTTGCGCCGGCTGACCCGCGGAGCCTTGGCTGAAATGCGTGCCCTTTTGGCCGAACTGCGGCCATCGGTCCTCACTGACAGCAGCTTGGGTGACCTGCTTCGCCAGCTTTCTAATGCCTTCACAGGCCGGACGAACGTCCCGGTCAGCGTTACCATAACGGGGGAGCATGTTCTTCCTGCAGAAATCCAGGTGGCGTTATACCGCATTTGCCAGGAAACGCTCAATAATATCGTCAAGCATGCCAAAGCCAGCCAGGTGGAGATCGATTTGCAATATGATGCCATCGCTGCGGATGATTCAGGAAAGACTCAAACGTTTTCGTCTCTATCCCATAGCTATTTACCCCAGGAGGTTGTGGTTAGCTCGGTGGAAATGTGTATTCGTGATGATGGTCTTGGCTTTGAATCCGGCGAACTCACCGCTCCAGGTCATTATGGACTGGGGATGATGCGCGAGCGTGCTGAAGCTGTGGGCGCACAGCTGATTGTTACCAGCCAGCCTGGTCACGGGACCGAAGTCAGGCTGCACTGGCCTGGAACCGTCAAAAAGGAGTCTCTATGACATCGACTTCCTCCTCACGTATCCGTGTCATGGTGGTTGACGATCATGCGATGGTCCGCCAGGGGTTGGCGACCTTTCTGAAGGTCTTTGATGATCTTGATTTTGCGGGTGAAGCCGCCAGTGGGGAGGCAGCCATCCGATTGTGTGACCAACTTCACCCGGACGTGGTCCTGATGGACATGGTCATGCCCGATATGGATGGGGCTGCCGCCACGCGCATGATCCGCAAGCAATCTCCATCGATTCAGGTAATTGCCCTGACAAGTTTCAAGGAGGAGATCCTGGTTCAATCTGCGCTCCAGGCCGGAGCCATTGGCTATTTGCTCAAGGATATATCGGCTGACGAATTGGCCCAGGCCATCCGTGCAGCGCATGCCGGTCGTTCAACCCTCTCTCCCGAGGCAGCCCAGGCGCTGGTCCATGCTGCCTCCCAGCCTCCAGCACCCGGCCTCGACCTGACCGAGCGCGAACGTGAAGTCCTGGCATTGATGATCGAAGGGTTGAACAATACTCAGATCGCAGGAAGGCTGACCATCAGTCCCTCCACCGTTAAATCCCACGTCAGTAACATCCTGGCCAAATTAGGCGTTGCCAGCCGCACGGAAGCTGTAACCCTGGCATTGCGAAATAATATTATTCCCTGATCCCCATCGCTCCTCCCCCAAGTGGACTAGATGAACACTCTCCTGCAGATGGATGCTGCTGGAGAGTGAGCACTTTATAATGATAAAGGATTAAGAAAATAAATGAAATCTCGACCACACCAAACACAAGGAGATTACTAATGAGTCCTACTATTATCATCATCTTCGTTGTAGTAATAGTGGTGATCATGGGCGCCATCATGGCACCCACGTTTGCACGCCGAAGAAGGTCGCGGAAATTCCAAAATAAATATGGACCTGAGTATGAACGCACGGTCCAGACAGCAGGGAATGATAAGAAAGCACAAGCAGAGCTCAAAGATCGGCAGAAGCACATTGATACGTTGAATATTCGTCCTCTATCTTTGGCCGAACGCGAGCGCTATCAGGCTGAATGGACGACTATCCAGGCCAGGTTTGTCGACCAGCCCGGACAGGCAACTGTGGAAGCCGATCACCTGATCATGGAAGTCATGAAGATGCGTGCCTACCCGGTATCTGATTTTGATCAGCGGGCAGCTGATATCTCGGTCAATTATCCAACTTTGGTCAGTAATTATCGTGCTGCTCGGGAGATTGCTATTAAAAATGAGAAGCATTCGGCAAATACTGAAGAATTAAGGCAGGCATTAATTTATTACCGTTCCCTGTTTGATGAGCTTCTTAAAGAAGAAGCCGTGGTTCCAGAAAAGAAATAGAGCTGATTGGACGGTACTCCAAGACTTGATCATCAGGAATTTCGGGGTACCGTCCATTTGAGCAGGTCTTAGGTTTGAAGTTAAAAGGTTCTCGTGACCCTTCTTGATGACGTTCTCGCCCAATTCTCTCCCGAAGTCCAGGCGACCGTTCGCAAAATCTGGGATGATCTGGGTCCCACTGAAAAGACCGGCTTCCTGTCGCTTTTAACAGGGTTCCCAACGGATCCGAATTTGTTACGACGGCTGGTAAAGTTATCCACAACCCAGATCCGGCAGGCTTTTGGGAACAAGCACCGGGTGGTAATTGTCGGCCCAACCAATGTCGGCAAATCCACCCTGTATAACCAGCTGGTACAAAATAAACTCGAACTGGCCAGGGTGGGTCCTTTACCGGGTACAACAACTGTAAATCAGCAGACAGATGCGGCTTTGTTTATTGTGGTCGATACACCCGGCGCAGATGCAGTGGGAAGTGTGGGCCAGAAAGAAAAAGATTTAGCCCTGTCGGCAGCCGAGGAAGCCGATTTCCTGGTACTTGTTTTCGATGCCATCCAGGGGATCAAAAAGACCGAGCAGGAACTATTCAGCGAGCTGGCGGCTCTTAAAAAACCATTTGTGGTGGTCCTTAACAAGGTCGATCTGATACCCCGGAAAGACCTGCAAAGCGTCATATCGAATGCTGCTATTAACTTGGGCTTGAAGTCCGATGAAATCGTCCCAATTGTTGCCAAAGTCGGCAAGAATCTCGGAAAAGTGTTGTTAGCAGTGGCAGCCACCGAGCCCGGGATGGTCGCTGCACTGGGACAGGCATTACCGGAATACCGCTGGCAGCTCGCCTGGCAAACCACCGTCAGGGCAGCCTCTATTTCAGCAACCATCGCATTGTTACCTCTGCCGGTTATCGATTTTGTTCCCCTGGTGATCACGCAGTCGATCATGGTGGTCAGTATCGCCCGTATTTATGCTTATAAAATCACCCCGCAGCGCGCCTCCGAGCTGGTTGCCACATTTGGTCTGGGATTCCTGGGCCGGACTCTCTTCCAGGAACTCAGCAAGTTGGGAGGGTTTCCTGGCTGGCTGTTGAGCGCGGCGATCGCTTCATCTACAACGGTTGTGATGGGCTACGCGGCTGTGCGTTGGTTCGATAAAGGTCAAAGGCTTTCAGCCGAGGCATTAAAAAAACTCACCCAGGTGGTCACTACTTATCTGCTTGGTGCCCTTAAAAACCTCGGAAAACGTAAGCCAGGCCAAAAAGGACTTCAACAGCGCGTCGCCCAATCCCTTGAAGACCTGCCTCTGGCTGAAAGCCAGGCAGCCCTCGATAGAGAAGCGGGAGAATCATAATAAATTAGGGAAGCGGGTAGAAAGCAGCGTAGGAGAAGCCTGGTAATTCGCCTCGACCTTTAAGACCGGAATCCCGGCGTGAAGGTAGGTGCTTGACTACCCCTGAAATAAAATATTCTAAGTAAAAGCATTCTTCCCCCGAGAATAAAAATACTTCTTGGTCAACTCAGTAGACAAGACATAGAGCGCTGTCAGCCCGAGCATTGCCAGCAAAAGCGGAGCGGGCAAGGGGACAAAACCGAACACCGTGATGAACGGAAGGTACGGTATTACGAGGGCAATTCCAATAAATATCAATGAACTCACCAGCAAGAGTGTACCCGGGCGGCTGCGGAAAAAGACATGGCGCGTTCGCACAACCAGGGCGATGACCAACTCTGTTATCAAGGACTCAATGAACCAACCGGTGCGGAACTCGTCCGGCGAAGCGCGGAACAGGAACAACAACGTCCCGAAGGTCAGGAAGTCGAAAATCGAACTCACCAGACCGAAGAGAATCATGTAATTGCGGATAAACTTGGTGTTCCAGCGTCGCGGCATTACCACCATTTCTTGGTCTACATTGTCACTGGCAATGGTAATGGCCGGAATGTCTGAAAGGAAATTATTGAGTAGGATTTGTGGAGCGAGCAGGGGCAGAAATGACAGGGCCATCGAAGCCCCAGCCATGCTAAACATGTTGCCAAAATTGGCACTGATGGTCGTGAGGATATACTTGATCGTGTTGGCGAATGTCGAACGGCCTTCATCAATGCCCTCCCGCAATATGGCCAGGTCCTTCTGAAGCAACACAAAGTCAGCCGCGTCTTTGGCCACATCTACTGCTGTATCCACCGAGAGACCTACGTCTGCGGCATGTAGGGCTGATGCGTCGTTGATGCCATCGCCCATATAGCCAACCACGTGTTTGGTTTTTTGAAGCGCGAGGATAATGCGCTCCTTCTGGTTGGGATCCACTTCCGCGAAAAGGGTGGTGCGTTCAGCAAGGTGCCAGAGCGCCTCGTCACGCAGGTTGTTTAGTTGACTCCCGGTCAGCACGCCCTGGAGTGGCAGGTTCACCGCTTGCGCGACGTGGCGGGCCACTTTCTCGTTATCACCGGTGATAATTTTGAGCTGTACCCCGCGCTTTGCCAGGTCGACAATGACTTGCTGCACATCGCCTTTCGGTGGATCGAAGAAAAGAAGGAAGCCATCGAAGGTGAGCCCGTTTTCATCGGTCTGAGAATAAGCTTCAGGCCGCCCATCTACTATCTTAGTCGCCAAACCGAGTACACGGAAGCCTTTTTCACTCCAGTCGATATAAAGCTTTTTAATATCAGCCCGTGCTTTAGCATCTAATGGATGAGCTTCATCCCCAGATTGAAGGCTGGTACAGATACTTAGAATGTTATCCAGCGCGCCCTTGGTGATGAGGGTCCTTTTTCCCTGGGCATTCGCAGTGACTACGCTTAAGCGCTTGCGTACGAAGTCGTATGGGATTTCATCCACTTTTTTATCGGTGCTGATATCCACACCAGCCTTCTGTGCGGCAGCTTGAATCGCGTCATCCAATGGGTCGTTTAGCCCGGTCTGGAAGTATGCGTTGAGATAAGCGAATCTCTGAACAGCGTTGGACGGTTGCCCTTGGGTATCGCATGCGCCGTCGAGACTGACGACCCCTTCGGTAAGTGTGCCGGTCTTGTCGGTGCACAGGATATCCATGCTGCCGAAGTTCTCGATGGAGTTCAGCCGGCGGACGATCACACCGCGTTTGGCCATTTGCTGTGCGCCGTGGGCGAGCGTGATACTGATGATAGCTGGCAAGAGCTCGGGAGTCAGGCCTACCGCCAAAGCCAGTGAAAAGAGCAGGGAGTCTAACAATGGCTTGGCGAGAAAAACATTGACCGCCAAAACGATAATTACCATTACCAGCATAACCTGCGTGAGCAAGTTACCGAAGTGACGAATGCCGCGTTCAAACTCGGTCTCTGGCGGGCGTAATTTTAACCGTTCAGCCACTTGGCCGAACACTGTAGCTTTACCCGTCAACACGATCAACGCCTGTGCGGTTCCACTTCCGACACTGGTTCCCATGAAGATGCAGTTGGTCCGTTCCGTCAGACTGGCATTTGCTGGGATAGTCGCCGGCTTCTTCTCGACCGGGAAGGTTTCACCGGTAAGCACGGCCTGGTTGATAAAGAAGTCATTTGCTTCCAGCACGATACCATCAGCAGGGATCAGACTGCCGGCGGAGAGAATCAATACATCTCCTGGCACTATCTGTTCGGACGGGAGCGTCAATGATTTACCACCACGCAGCAAGTTGGATTTGATCGTGATTTGTGAGCGTAATTTCTCGACAGCATTGCTGGCAGTGTATTCCTGAATGAAGCCAAGGATAGTGCTGCCAAGCACTATGCCAATCACTATGCTGGCATCCACCCACTCCCCCACAAGGCCGGAGACAATTGCGGCAAAGATGAGGATGAGAACGAGCGGACTTTTAAATTGGCTCAGCAACAAGCGGAATGCAGTTACCTGCTGCTTTGCTCTGATTGTGTTCATCCCGTATTTCTTCAGACGCTGCTCAGCGTCGGCTGGTTGAAGACCGTTTTTGGACGCATGCAGTGAGGAGAGGAGTTGCTCGGGTGTGAGGCTCCAATAAGCCTCTGGAGTTGCTTGGCCGACTTGTTTCCCCGCTTTGGGTGGTGTGGAGGTAGAAGGGTTAGGGAGGGGTTCCATTCAACTTCTCCGAATCTCAATTTATTATAGCTCTTAAGTATTGGTTGGTTTATTTATACTTGCAGCCAGCGGATAAGAAATTCACCTAACGACTGGTTGTGTTCTCTCACCAGGTACGGCCACCTTTCTAATTCCCCCAGTCTTATATAGGCGAGTTCGGGACCTCCCCCAAGTGGCCTAGTTGAATACTCCCCACCCGCCTGATGTGGCCGGGGAGTTTTGGTTGTACCATGAGTGCATGACCCGCGTATATTTAGCTGATGCCCAGACTGAGGAACGTTCGTCCCTTCGACTCCTGTTGCTTGATCTTAAGTTGGAGGTGGTTGGCGAAGCAGCCGATTGGATTACTACGTTAGCTCAGGCACCTATCAGCCGCACGGATATGTTGTTGGTGGATTGGGATTTGCTCCCCAGTTCGCCCACTGCGGCTCTTGAACAACTTCGCAAGGCCTGCCCAGCTGCACTGGTCATAGTCCTTATCAGTCACTTGGACGCACGTCATCAGGCTGCTATCTCAGCGGGAGCCGATGCGTTTATCAGTAAAGATGAGACGCCAGAGCGGGTCGCTGAACGCTTGCGTGCTGTTGCCGCAAGTGTATCTATAAATTAAAAACAACCTGGCTGATGGGTGGGGCTTGAGAAACCGGCGCAATAAGCTGCCCCGAGCGTTGGCGTAAAATGGGACAGCATTTACAAATGTTCGGACGGATGCCACACCATTTTCCCTCTGAAAAGAGTGTGGATAATCAAAAAAACGCACGGTATTCCGTGTACCTGGATACTCAAATAGGAGAGAACCATGTTAATAAATATTATTATCTATCTTGTTGTTGCTGCAGTTATCGGTTGGGTCGCGACTGAGATCATGCATGACCGCTCTAACCTGCTGATCAACATCATTGTGGCCGTCGTAGGCGGATTTATAGCTGGCTACTTCCTCACCCCCCTGTTCCATATCTCGCCAATTGGCGTCGGTGCGATCTCCCTTCCAGCCATGTTAATAACCCTGGTGGGTTCTATCATACTGTTGGTGCTGGTTAATATTATCCGGCGCAGGCGCTAACCCGGTCAGTTTTGCTTAGATTTAGGGGTGTATCTCTGCACCCCTCTGCACTACGTATGTGACTCCTTCTCTTTTTTCCTGGGACCATGCTCATAAAGGAGATCAAAATGACTACAGACTCAAGTTCAGAAGTACAAACGACACAAAAAGAACCCGAACGCGAGCGACGTATTTTTACCTTCAAAGCCACCCAGTTGGTTTGGTTGTTTCTTGGAATACTCGAGGCCTTCCTCGCGATGCGCTTCGTATTGAAACTGATCGCGGCCAATCCGGCTAACCCGTTCGCGGTTTTTATTTATGGGTTCACCAACCTATTCTTGTTCCCCTTTACCGGCTTGACAGTGACACCCTCTGCGGGTAGCATGGTCCTGGAAATCCCAACCCTGATTGCCATGCTGGTATATGGCTTGATTGGATGGGCCATTGAAAGGATCATATGGGTCATCTTCTATCGCCCGCGGGGACCCGTCACTCAGACAACCACCACTGACCAGCACACTCATCAATAATGATGGACTGCATGTCTACAACTCTCAACACAGGAATAACGGCAGTTGAGGCTGCCTGAGATCAAATAACCTGGTTCCCCTCTAAGGGCTGACAAAGGTCAAAGGACCCGACAGTCGACACTTTTTCAAATTGGAAAGGAGTAACACCATGAAAATCACAAGAAATATTGGCATGCTCTTGCTGGCCATCTTTCTCATTGCCTATGGCCTGTTCGCATTGATCCCCTCGCTGGGTAGCTTGGGCATCATACTGGCAATCCTCGCCATTGCAGCTGGCATCTTCATCCTGCTGGGTCGCTAGATCGACTGCCACCCGTTCTCGGGATCGGGCGGCTTCCATTGGACCCTTAAATGGGTCGTTCAATAGGAGAAATCTCATGTCGTTGCTGTGGATTATCATCATTGTTTTATTTGTCCTGTGGCTGCTCGGCTTTTTTGGTCGGAGGGTCAGTTCTAGCTTCCCCGAAACCGGCAATTGGATTCACGTTCTGATCGTCATTGCCGTCATCCTCGTCATCTTGCGCATCCTGGGTGTGGTGTAACCTTCCAACAATTCGACAACTCGAACCAATCGGTTGATATTAACGACATCGTCATTTCTGCAAACCGAGAAACGGTTCACCACCCTGTAATATAGCAAGGTGGCACAGATTGATGGATGGCATTCTCTCTTTATAGGACGGGAGATCAATTTCCATCCCAAGAAAGGAGACCTTCGTGAAAAAATGTGAAGAAGTGATGACGAAAAATCCTGTTTGGTGTCTGCCAAGTAACATGGTGGCGCAAGCGGCACAAATGATGAAACGCGAGAACGTTGGTTCGATCCCTGTTATCGAGAACGAGCAGACCCAAAAATTGGTCGGTATTGTGACAGATCGTGATCTGACTTTAAAGATCGTGGCCGAAGGGCTCGATGCGAAATCCACAATGGTGGAGTCAGTGATGACGCGCATTGTTGTAACCTGCCTCGCTGATGATGATTTGCAGAAAGCACTGGACGCGATGTCCGGGCATCAATTGCGCCGTATTCCTGTTGTAGGCACCGACAACAAAATCCTGGGGATCATTGCCCAGGCGGATGTTGCCACGCGTGGTAACCAGCCTGAAAAAACTGCTGAAGTGGTTAAGCAAATTTCGCAATCCAGCAGTAATTAAGAAAAACTAGATACGGGAAAAAACAATCATAATCAAAGGAGATATCAAATGGCAAAAAAAAGAATGACGAAGACCGAGTTCGTGGCTGCCCTTTCCAAGAAAAGTGGCCTTACTAAGAAGCAAGCTGCTTCAGCACTCGATACAATCAACGTCATAATTGCCGAGCAACTTGGCAAGCGAGGGCCGGGCGAAATTCTAATCCCGGACCTGCTTAAACTGTACGTTGTTAACAAGCCCGCTACACCTCAGCACAAAGGCATCAACCCCTTCACCAGGCAGCCGATGATCTACAACGCAAAACCGGCGAGCAAGGTGATAAAGGTGAGGCCTCTCAAAGCACTGAAAGATTCGGTCTGAGTTCCTGCCAGCCAATCTGGCGTTATCGCTGGTGCGGCTGGTACTTTTCAGGTTAGCAAATGGATGTTTAACCTGAGTACAGCACCGAAACCAATGCATTGCCGTATTTAATGCATTGGTGGTGATGCTGTTGTCTAGAGCATTCCATGAGATGTTGTCAGAGACTCCTGTTGTCTGCCACGGCGGTACATTTTTAGTTGCTTGGGAACCACTAGTGCCCAGGTATTTTTAGCAGCCTAACTGACCTCGGGTAAGTATTAGGACATGTTGCTGTAAACGCTAATTAGAGTGTCTAATATTCCCGGCATACAAACAGCAACATGAATCGGGAGGCTAAAAACAAAAAAGATAAATTATTAGATGTGTATTGCGTAAATGGGAAAAGTGGTCGATGAACTTTGGGTCAAAGGATCGAACCATATGGTTAGAATTAATGACAAGAACACTCCCACCACTATAAAACGGCGCATGCCGGCAAAGCTGATTTTCAATCCCAGTGCAGGTGCAGCCAGGTCATCGCCCATAGAGATAGTGGATGTGATCCATGAGATGCAAGCTTGGAAGCTTGTACCGGAAGCCTACCTGGTTGAACCGGGTTGCAACCTTCCCTTGGTTGTCCAGGATGCCCTTACGCAGGGATTCCGTATGTTCGTGGTCTGCGGCGGTGACGGCACCATTTCTGCCGTCGCCAGAACCCTGGCTGGTACACCTGCCACACTGGGGATCATCCCAATTGGTACTCAGAATAACACAGCCCTAAGTCTGAACATCCCGAATGATATCCCGGCTGCCATTGCCATCTTGCGAAATGGACGGCGTATCAAAGTGGATGTTGGTATGGCCACTTGTGGCAAAATCAGCACACCTTTCTTGGAGGTATGCTCGGTTGGTCTGGTCTCGACTCTTTTCCCATCAGTCGACGATATCCAGCACGGCAACCTGGCGCAAATTGGCAGTTTCCTGTCAACACTGGCCTCTTCCCCACCTGCTGAAATAAATCTTTTACTGGGTGATAATCAGGAGATCCACGATCGCGGTCATGTGGTTCTGGTTTCCAATATGCCTTTTATTGGTTTCCATTATCAACTTGGCACCGTAGCCTCGTTTAAAGACGGCTTGCTGGATGTGCTGTTCTTTGCTGACTTATCCAAGCTGGAATTGCTGGGCTATATTCTTCAGGGGGTGGGGGAAGGCAAGCTGGAAGATTCACGCATCCAGCACTACCATGTTCGCAAGGTGGAAATTGATACTCACCCAGCCATGCCGGTCATGGCAGATGGGACCGCATTAGGAGAAGGGTTGGTGCGTATTGAAATACGACGCCATGCTCTGACTGTTATGGTAGGCCAGCCGGCATCGTTTGCAAGAAAACATCGGAATCGATGAAGCCCAAACTCATTTAATTCTGACATGTCACTGTCGAATTCTCCCCCAACTGGCGGAGACAAGAACTCTCCTGCCGGTGGATGCGGCCGGGGAGTCTTTATTGTATGATGATTTATAGCCCCATAAGGGCATAAACAATAATGCGACGGATAAAGATTCTTCGCATGTTCCCTTAATATCAAGAATGGAGATCAGTATGGGAATACTTTCCTGGATTGTCGTTGGTTTGCTTGCGGGTTGGTTGGCTGGGGTGGTCGTTAAAGGGGGAGGGTTCGGGTGCATCGGTGACATCGTCGTCGGCGTGATCGGCGCATTACTTGGAGGCTGGATTGCTTCCTATTTTTTCCATATTGGTGACCCGATCTCGGGCTTCAACATTGAATCAATCCTGATAGCATTTGGTGGGGCGGTAATATTGGTTATCATATTGCGCATGGTTCGTGGAAGAAGAGCATAACTATTTAATATTGCCGGCTACGTGTGCGAATGAGTAATACATAATTTTAGGCCAGATAAACGCGCCAATATTAAACTATTATCTTGCATTAACATTTCTGCACAAGGACCGGTCGCCTAAAAACAGTGTAAAATTGTGACCGTAATATTACATGGCCCAAGCTCGGTCCATTCATCACTTTCGCTATTGCGGATTAATTAGTCCAAAAATGGCGGCTCTTTTTCTGGACTGTATTCCGAGAGCCGTCCTGTTTTACCATTACAATCACGCTGGCTGTCCTACGCTTCCATTTACGCTGTGTGATCTTGCCTCATATCAGATTAATCAGGAGAAAATAAATTCCAGGAAAGGAGGCATATTAAAAATATGAACCGGAGCACAATTTCCCTGGGACGCATTCTTGGCATCCCCATCGGGGTGGATTATTCCTGGTTTTTGATCTTTGCCCTGCTCACCTGGTCATTGGCCACAAGTTATTTCCCGGCAGAATTTTCGAACTGGTCGATATCCCAGTATTGGATCGTGGGAGCAGCCACGGTTATTTTTATGTTTGGGAGTGTGCTGCTGCACGAGCTCGGACATTCGGTCGTGGCATTGCGCTACAAGATTCCTGTGCGAAACATCACGCTCTTCATTTTTGGTGGTGTTGCTCAGATTGGTGCCGAACCACCCAGTGCAGTTTCGGAGTTCTGGATCGCCCTCGCCGGTCCTGTCGTGAGTTTCGTCTTGGCGGGTTTCTTTGGTCTGCTGCAAGCGGTTGTTGGCGCCCTCGATCCCCTTTTGGCCGTCGCTAAATATTTGGCGTATATTAATGGCGCGCTTGGTCTGTTTAACCTGATCCCGGGTTTTCCATTGGATGGTGGTCGGGTTTTTAGGGCTATTCTTTGGGGGACTACCCATAACTTGCGTAGGGCTACCCTCATCGCCGGCAACGTGGGACGTTTCATTGCCTATTTATTCATTCTTTGGGGGGTGTGGCAGATATTCACCGGTAATTTTGGGAATGGTCTGTGGATTGCTTTTATCGGTTGGTTCCTGGAATCTGCTGCTTCCTCCCAGATTCAGCAGCAAACGCTTCATGACCTTATGGCTGGTCATCATGTGACGGAAGCAATGCGCCGCGATTTCTCTTCCATTTGTGCGGATTGCACTCTTGACCAATTGATTAATAAACATATCCTGGGAAAAGGACTACGCAATTTGGTGGTAACGCAGGACGACAAGGTTGCTGGCTTACTGACATTGCATAATTTAAAAACCATCCCATCCTCAGCATGGTCAACTACGACCGCTGCCCAGGTGATGATACCGGTGTCAAAAATGATTTCAATCCGTCCTGATGCCGACCTGGTGGATGCCCTTGGAGAAATGGATCGGGACGGTGTCAACCAGCTCCCCGTCATGGCGGGTGACCAAATTCAAGGTGTGCTTGGCCGGGATGACGTGATCGATTTTTTGCACACCATGAGTGAGTTCCGCCGTCATTAATTTTATTAAGGGGAGGGTCACAATTGTTGGTATCGATGCCCTTATCGGGGAGAGGCGGATTTCATAATTGAAGTGAGGCTAATATGCCGCAAACGTCGCACGTTGAGAAACATTTCACCGGTTCTGCCGTCATAAGAGATATAGTGATTGGCATGTCTGATGGGCTGACCGTTCCATTTGCCCTCGCTGCGGGTCTCTCAGGAATAGCCAATTCGACTGTCAACGTCATCACCGGCGGGCTGGCAGAGATTGCGGCGGGGTCCATCTCCATGGGGTTGGGCGGCTATCTCGCTGCCAGGAGCGATGCGGAGCACTACGCCAGGGAGCGGGAGATCGAACAGCGAGAGGTTGAAATAATCCCTGATAAAGAGGTGGAAGAAGTTGAAGAAGTATTATCAGCCTATGGGCTGGAGCCAAGGGAGAGCACCCTTGTAGCAAAAGCCCTCAGCAAACGTCCCGAAGCCTGGATTGATTTCATGATGCGCTTTGAGTTGGGACTGGAAAAACCTGCTCCCAAACGTGCGCTGAAAAGCGCTATAACGATTGCGATATCTTATGTGGTCGGTGGGATGATTCCACTTGCACCATATATACTGATTCCCAACACCGGTTCCGCCCTCTTATTTTCAGTCATTTTTACGCTCGCGGCACTCCTCATCTTTGGTTATGTGAAAGGCCGTTTCACCGGTACGCATCCCGTTCGCAGCGCTTTTCAGACCGCACTGATTGGAAGTCTGGCGGCAGCAGCTGCCTTTGGCTTGTCTA
>Ga0326726_10001318_pt1 | contig 23038 bp, 20 predicted proteins | sample MHFenrmetagenome_2_FD_207603 | JGI IMG/M metagenome (GOLD analysis project Ga0326726, IMG submission 207603) | Lab enriched peat soil microbial communities from Michigan Hollow, Ithaca, NY, United States - MHF15MN | ecosystem: Environmental > Terrestrial > Soil > Wetlands > Peat | place: USA... | reverse complement strand
GCGGAAGGCTTCTGGCCCGTGCCGGATGCGTTCCCGAAACAGGTGAGCGGCAATGGCTCTGCGGACAAAGTCACTTTTCGGTTCCTGTCGATGCGCTTCCACCATGTATGGCGGTTTTTAAACCGCAGATGGAACACCGGGGGAGTCGGCTTTGCCTGTCCGTTGCCATCCGTGAAACTGAAGTCGTCGTCGCTGTTGCGTATCGCGAAAAGGCGGACAAGCGCGAACACATCGTCAGGGATTTCGCCGGTCAGGATTATACCGCGGGCAGGAGCTCCGGTGACGCCTTCCGGCGCCACGATAACCGGTACATCCCCCTGGTTGGCAAACACCGGCAGCGAGGTTTTATCGTTACCCAGCTTCTGCATACCCGGTAGTCCCGAGCCGGTAGGATCGGTGGTCAGCTGGTACAACGCCCCACTCTTGTCGATGAGCGATTCCGCCTTGTCGGCAGGATTGAGTACGGCAATCTCCCTTGATAAAAAGAGTGTCTTACTCGCTCCGACTCCTCTTGCAGCCCCTGTCAGATTTGAATAGAGCGGTACGTTTTCCTTGAACCTGAACCTCTCGTTATCCGGCTCTGACCAGAACTCCCGGACCGGTTGCGGGCGAAGCGTCATCGCCGTGTAATTGAAAAAATCGGCGTTTCGTACCTTGAGAATGAATTCGAATACGGTGTCAGGCGGCAGGCTTGCGTCTGCCGGGATGGCTGCAATAACACCTGCCGGCGTGTTTCTGAGGATGCCTCCATGCACCTTCAGCGCTTTGCTTGTTGACTCGGACGGAGCTATGGAAAGAAACGTGCCGACGTCGTAAGCCCGGAATAACTGATCCTTTCTTTCGCCAGGAATCCTGTCGAACACCGTCTTACCGTCGTCCAGCCAGTAGTGGTGGAGCAGCCGGACTTCGAAAAGTTTTTTATATCCGCTGATAATCCGCTCTGCCATGTTATTTCAGGGGTAGATTTTTATGGCTGAAATCGGTGACTATTTCAGTAATAAGGCTGCTTTCGTGCTGCACCGACCTGAATTTCAGATCGAGCATACGCATCCAGTAGATCGCGAACGGGTACTGTTTTCCTCCGAGCGTGCCCCAGATGTGGTTGACTTCCTCCATCGAAGGGGAGTAGAGATCGAAAATCAGTTTGAAAGACTCAAGACAGTCTATGGTATTCTTCGGGGCGCTTTTCGTTATCGATCCCGGCAGGACGTTGTCCTGGGTGAAAACATTCTTGAACTGGAAAAACCGTAGTACCCTCGAAAGCAGAAGCAGGCCGTCAGCGTAAACTTCATGGGGCGCTATGGCCAGGATCTGGAAATTCAGGAAGACGGGCGGGTTTTCGTAAAGCGCCTTGAGCGTGACCTCATCCCGTATGTAGTTCGGCTGGTTTTTCAGTGTTTTTTCCTCTTTGATGTTGATCACGGAAAAAACCACTGAATCTCTCGACAGTCCGCCTTTGCCTGCATCGAACCCATCCGACGGATTTCCCAGTTGAGCCTTTCCGGAACCCCCTCCATAGATATCGTTGAGGTGGGCGTTCAGCTCATTGACTATAATGGTCAAAGCATGAGAAATCATAGGTCGTGTTCTGATTAACGATATGATGAATCGACGCCCGTTGAAGAACATGAATCTGGAAACACGAACGATGGACCTGGCTATCCATCGGATTCGGCCTGAAGTGTTATAATCGAATCAATAAAAACCCGTTTTTTTGAAGCTCGCTGAATCGGGAAATCAACCTGCTTTATGCTGTAAATGAAGAGTGCTTATTTATACATAGAAGTAAATAAGCATTAATACTGACTGCATCAAAATACAAAAATACGCTCGTACAGGCGGTTTGTATATGCCCGGAGTATCAGGCGCGTACTCGATCTATGATCCGTATAGTGAATTCGGGATTAAAGTTATTTTGTTCAGATTTCATGTGAAGGCTCGCGTTGAAAAGAGATGGCGTAGCGTTATTCGACGTGAGTTTTCCCTGTCGGAAAATACGCTTGATAACATGCTGTTAAACGAAGGGCGGGGCAGGGGAAAACCCTGTTCAGGCTGTAAGCCGGGGGAAAGTTACAATTCCGTGGCTATTCCAGCCTGAACAGGGTTATTGTTGAGCGGAAAAGTCTGTAGAGAAGGCTCCGTCATCGTCGAGCTCAGGATAGGGCTTGCCCTGTTCTCGCAGGACAGCGCTCAGCCGGGGATAGGTGTATTCGAAGAGCAACTGCTGGAACTCATCATCAGGGATATGCCTTGATCGGTAAAGGCCGGCGGCTTCCCTCTGTCGCTGGGCTTCAAACAGGACGATGGCCGCAGCGACAGATACGTTCAGTGACTCGACTATGCCGAACATCGGAATGTAAATGCACCTGTCGGCCAGTCTCAGGGCATCTTCTGACGGTCCGTTCAACTCTTCTCCGACGATAATCGCCGTCGGTTTCGTGTAGTCGATCGTCCTGAAATCGACCGCATCAGGCCGGTAGGTGGCGACAAGTATCTGCATGCCCTGTTGCCTCAGGTCGTTGCAGATCGGTACGACGGAATCCCCGAGGCTCACCTTGATCCATTTGCTGGCGCCTGCTGCGGTGTTCTGTCTGGTACGGATATACGAACGGAAGGAGACTGCATGCATCTGGTGGATGCCTACGGCGTCACAACTCCTGATGATGGCCGCGAGGTTGTGCGCCTTGTTCACGTTTTCCATGACCAGGGTCAGGTCGGTCTGCCGCTGTTCGAGCAGTCGTCGTATTTTGTGGAATCTTTCCGGCGCGATCAATGTTGGAGGGTTAGATTGAACGTAACTGATTGTGAATACAAGACAAGAAAGCTTTTTTTTACAAAATGTTCAATCGGGGTTGTTTCTTCCTTACTTTTCCCGGGGTGGGGAGTATCCATTCGGAGATGGGTTGCCTGCCGGGTAAATTTTTATATGTTGCCTTCGGGTTTAAATTTCTGCATATAGAATCGGCAGGGAAACGCAGCTTTGTCAGGTATGCTTTGTGATACCCCGATGTTGTCCTGGCTGACGGATACTGAACCCTCAACCCTTAAATTTTGTTAAAGTTTGTAAGTAAGTCTTTCCGGACAGGGATTGTTCCTGCTGGAGGAACGTGATTGTAACAATGCGTCTGCATCAGAAAAAACATCCACATCTCGAACGGCTGCTGACTACGGCCAAAGCCATTTCGCTCGACAGTTCTTCAAGGGTGCTGATCCTCAGCGATCTGCATATGGGCAACGGCGGCCGGCGCGACGAGTTCAGGCGAAATTCAGAAATAGTACAGTCGATGCTGCAGGAGTACTACCTTCCCGAGAAGTACAGCCTGGTGCTGAACGGCGACGTGGAGGAGCTGTTCAAGTTTTCAGTCGAAAGCATCGCCGAGCGCTGGGGCGGCATCTACGATCTGTTCCTCGAGTTCGAAAAGAACGGTTTTTTCTGGAAGACTTACGGGAATCATGACTCTGACCTCTTCGAGGAACGCAACTACAAGCTTTCAGGATATCTTCTCGAGTCGATCAAATTCATGTACGGCGAAGAGATGCTGCTGCTTTTCCATGGCCACCAGGCATCGATCCTTCTCTGGGAGACCTATCCCATCGTCAGCCGTGCGGTCGTACTGTTCCTGCGCTACATCGCCAAGCCGATGGGCATCAGGAATTTTTCCTCCGCCTACAACAGCCGACGCCGTTTCGCCATCGAAAAATCGATCTACGATTTCTCGAACCAGGCTAAAATAGTCTCCATCATCGGCCACACCCACCGTCCGCTGTTCGAATCCCTTTCGAAAGTCGATCACCTCAACTACCGGATCGAGGAGCTGTGCCGGGCCTATCCGTCTGCATCTCCGGAAGAGCGCATAGCCATCCAGGAGCAGATTGACGACCTGAAGACCATGCTCGACGCCTGTTTCACCGAAGGGAAAAAAATCGGTCTCCGCAGCGGCCGTTACAACAACATCGTCATTCCCAGCGTTTTCAATTCAGGGTGCGCCATCGGCAAACGGGGTGTTACCGCGCTGGAGATCGACGGAGACAGGATACGTCTCGTCTACTGGTTCAAGGGCAAGCAGGGCCGCAGATTCGTCAGCGACCGGAACAGTGAACCGGAACAGCTCGGCAGTACCGGCTTCTACCGCATTGTCCTGAACGAGGACCATCTCGATTACGTTTTTTCCCGCATTCGCCTGCTGGCCTGAGCTCAGTCAGTCCTATCCTCCATATTCCGTTCCGGAAGAGTTAACCTGAAGTTTACAAATCAGTAAGCAGGATTGTCCTACTTTATGTCTGTGTTGTTTCGATCGATCTGTCAGCCGTTCATGACGGTTTTCGTGATCCTGCCTGTCGACGTTTTCTGAGGCTTGGTCGATATTTCTGCAGAATGATGAACCCCTGGTTAATCGATGCATCAAAACATCCTGAGGCGATATTCAAATCTTGAACGCCTGCTGGACACGGCAGGTCAGGTGCCTATAGATCATTCGTCACGGGTGGTTGTGTTCAGCGATCTGCATATGGGGGACGGAAGCAGGAAGGACGAGTTCCTGCACAACTCCAGGCTGCTTGAGACAGTGCTCGACAGGCATTATCTCATGAATCGCTTCAGCCTGGTGCTCAACGGCGATATCGAGGAGCTGATGAAGTTCAGCATCGGGAGTATCGCCGGGCAGTGGAGCAGGTTTTATGACCTGTTTCTCCGTTTCAGGGAGAACGGTTTTTTCTGGAAGATATACGGCAATCATGATCTTGGCCTCCTTGACGAAAAGGAGTACAGACTTGCGCCGTGTCTCGTCGAGTCGCTTGCGTTCCGATACGGTTCCAACACGATTCTCCTGTTTCATGGCCATCAGGCATCTGCGTTCCTTAACGAGTCATGTTCGTTTGCCTGCCGTTCACTTTTCTACCTGCTGCGTTACATCGCCAAGCCTGCAGGCATACGCAACTATTCGGTGTCGTACAAAAACCGAAAACGGTATGCAATAGAACAGACGGTCTACGACTTTTCGAACCGGGCCGGAATCATCTCGATCATAGGCCATACCCATCGTCCGCTGTTCGAATCGCTCTCGAAAGTCGATTACCTCAACTACCGTATCGAAGATCTGTGCCGCGCTTATTCTTCAGCTGGCAGTGAACGACAGAAAAAAATCGAGGATGAGATCGGTCGAATGAAAGAGGAGCTTGATGAGTGTTACCGCAAAGGGTTCAGGAAAAGCCTCAGGAGCGGCCGATATGGCAACATAACCATTCCGAGCATCTTCAACTCAGGCTGTGCAATCGGCAAGCGCGGAGTCACGGCTGTTGAAATCGAGGATGGCATGATCAGGCTTGTCTACTGGCACAACGGCAAGTTGGACGGAGGGGTTACAGGCAAGGAAAACTGTTCGGCGGAACTTGGAAAGAGCGGGTTTTTCAGGGCCGTGCTTAACGAAGATCGCCTTGATTATGTGTTCTCAAGAATCAGGTTGCTTTCGCCAAACCAGGATGAAGCCCGCACTCATGAGGCAGGGCAACTGAATGCTTCTCCATCGTTCATTTAACCATATCGTTTCATGAATGTCACATATGCACAACAATCGATTGCTATTCTTGTATAGTCGTAAGTGAATTATGAATGCTGAGGGATGAGTGCTGAATTATGAATGCTGAGTGCTGAGGGATGAATGATGAATGGTGGGGGGCAGGGTTGAGATTAGTGTTTGAAAGATCATTACGGATATTCCTGCTTTTCCTACCCCTGTGCAATGCAGGCCGGACATCTTAACCGCTCCACCCCCCGGCGGGCTTGATTCCAGGGCAGGGATATCCGTTTATTATCGTTGTGCTCTGATCATTCCGGTCAGGCGCTTTCTGATGAGAACGCCTGTAAGCGTCAGGTCGGCAGGCCTATGGTCGGGAGATGCTGGATTTAAGCTCGTCCCAGAGCTCTTTGTAAGCTTTTGCAGCAGCGGATTCGGGGCGTACGGCATTGAGAGGGGCACGATACAGGCCCATTTTTTCTACTTCGGAGTTGTACGGGATCGTGCTTGAAAGGACTCCCGGCGTAGTGCTGAACTGATCGACGATGTCCCTGTGCATGGTTTTTCTTCTTTCCTCCATGGAGAAAAACGCACGGATTTTCGAAGTGTCGAGTCCGTTGTCTTCAAAAAAGGTCCTCAACTGATCGAATGTTCTTATCGAGAGCGTCGTGGGAATAACAGGCACCAGGATGATGTCCGATGCAGCAAACACGCTTTCCGAAAGGAGCGTCAGGTTCGGCGGGCAGTCGAAAAACAGATATTCGTACTCTTCACTGAGGTCTGAAAGGTTTTTTTTAAGCTTTTTCTTTGGATTTTTTTCTTCCGACAGTTCGATATCGAGATTTCTATAGGAGATATCGGAGGGGAGAAGGTCAAGATGCTCGAAATCAGTGGCGTTGATATGCCTGTAGATTTTTTTGCTGCCTTTCAGGAATTTGTCACTGTTATATTTTCCCGATGCAGATATCCTGAAGTAGAATGAACTTGCACCCTGAGGATCGAGATCGCAGATCAGTGTCGGTATGTTTTCCCGGGATGCCAGATACGATAGATTGACCGCGGCGGCCGTTTTACCTACACCGCCTTTAATGCTGTATAGCGCTATGGTTTTCATGTTACTGCAGGCTGTTAACGAGTTCGTCAAAGAGTGATCCGGTTTCTTCGTTGTCGAATCCGGTAAAGGTTTCCCGGAAATTCTCCCTTGCCTTTTCCCGCTCCCTGTAAAGTGAGGTGATGAGGCCGCCTATGGCTGCTGCCTCATCGGTCTTGCCTTCTCCGAGCCTCAGTGATTCAATACGGTTATGCAGGAACCTCAGCTGGACTGTAAGGTCAACGAAAGTCCCAAGGTTCTCCTGAAGCTCCTTCAGGTGCCTGACCAGGCGGCCGGCAGTTTTCTGATGGAACAGGGACGAGAAGAATTCGAGAAGGTATCTGAGCTTCTTGCAATCTATCCTAAGTGCGTGAAGCTCGTCGTCGTTGGCTTCAGCTCCTATTCTTCGGCCATGCACAATCACTTTTTTCCATGCCTTCCTGATTGAATTTACCGCTACCACCCTGGTCGAAAGGGCTGATTTCGGCGCCAACTCCTGATTGGGAAGCTCATCCTGTCTGACGAAGTTATTCCAGGATTCCATGAACCCAATATATTCCTGACTCGACAGATAACGGCAGAATTGCCTTAGCTTCAATCGCCTTGCAGCCTCGATGTCACTGAAAAAGGGAGTGAGCGACGATCGGAGTGTCGGCGGCAAAAGCTCAGAGTACTCTGCTTTACGCATAAGATACACATCACAATCACGCAGTTCATTTGAGCGCTTACCCAATTCACGCAGCCCGGTCAGGAACCATGCTGTCAAATGCGGGTCGAATACACCGTTAAGCAAACGGAGTATCGACCTTGTGCGACGCACGGCGACGCGGTAGTCATGAAGAAACTCTGAATCGGTATCATTGCGTATGCCGGGTTCGTTCACCTGCATGATCGAATTGGTGAACTGCAGGAGGCGTCTGACGTTTTCATGGATGCTTGCCTCCGGATCGAGTTGCATATAGAGTTTTGAGGAGTAGCTCCTTGATGCAGGCCCAGCCTCTTCCATGATTAGCAGGAATCTCTCTCTGACGCCTGTGATACGATATGCATCGACCTCTTCAGGAAGTGCCTTGAGGATTTTTGACAGCTCCCTGTGATAACCCTTGAGCGGTGTGATCGCATAGAATCTTGCGAATGATTCCTGCGTTTTACTGTCGATAACCTGCATTGATTCTGAATTCAGGATAGCGACGGTTTTTTTGTTTTCGTCCAGCACTCTCCATGTTATCACGAACACATCGATAGAGCAGGTGCGGATGAAAGCCCTGATGTTGCTGCATTGAACGAGCATTTTTCTCGCCTTGCAGTCCGGAAGAACAGCAGGGAAAAAAGATGCGGGGGTGCCCTGTAAACAGGCTTCAGCCTGGACGATTCCGGTATCCAGATCTATCAGGCAGATGTTGCCTTTTTTTCGGAGGACGATGAGCCCTTTGTGGAAAGCCTGTTCCTCGAAAGTATCATAGAATACCTGACGCTCCCTGCTCGACGAGATTTTTTTCAGGCTCCATCCTGACGGTAATGAATTTCCGTCAGGATGGTCGTGCGAGGAGTTCTCGCCGACTTTGAAATAGAGTGTTTCAGGGAGGCTACTCATCAGCTTGCAGTTTGAGCAGGTGGAATTGAATTATACCGTTGATCATTCATACCCGAACAGCAGTAGCGGCTGGAAGCTTCATGTATAAGCTTGAGGCAGCTTCTTCCAATCTGTTCGTGGTTCGTTCGATTCTTGCCTGTTTCGCATGACATGATCGGGTTGCCGGCGAAATTGAACTTGCCGGTAACTTTTTTCGGAGATCGTTTCAGTGTCGTGATCCGGTTCCTGGAACAGTCGAAATCGCCATATACTTCAACAGGGCCATGTTTAAGGTTCTCCAGGCGGTTACCTGCACAGAAGAAATGGCCATTGACAAACTCGGGGCAACCGTCAAGAGATGAAAGCAAGTTGTTTGAGCAATCGAAATCGTGTCGGACTTCATCTGGTGTGTTCTCAAGTGAAAGCAGCTGATTGTCAGAGCAGTTGAACGATCCGGTTTCCAGAGGTGAGCCGGAAAGTGATCCAAGCAGGTTGTTTGAGCAGTTGAACAACCCTTTCACTTTTTTCGGGGCTCCCTTGAGGGATACCAACTTGTTTCCTGAACAGTCAAAAGAGCCTTTTACCTTTTTGGGTGCGCCCTTGAGGCAGGTCAGCCTGTTGGCTGAGCAAAAGAAATTGCCGTCAACTTTATTTGGCCCGCCCTCCAGTGAAACGAGGATATTGCCGGAGCAGTCGAAACTGCCGGTGAATTTGGGCGCACCGTCGAGGGTTGTCAGTCGATTACCCGAACAGTTGAAGTTTCCCTCTACGATTTCAGGGCAGCCTTCGAGCGAGGTCAGTCCCAGATTGGAACAGTCGATATCTCCTGTTCCGTCAAGAGCTCCAAACACATCTCTGAAAGTACGTATCATCATTGTCTTTGATTGTCATTTCGTTGTTTCGTCAGCCGGTTCCGTGTTTTTGTAGAGGAACTTCGGCCTGAAGAGCGGGAGGGGATTCATTCTGTAAACATTTCACCACTATCAAAATAGGTGTTATACGTTTCATTATCAGTTTCGTCGTCCATTGTTCACAGAATCTTGACACAGACGTTTCAGCGGCAAGGCATGATCTTTGCAGATTTGTGACGTATAGTGCGAAGGGTAACGGTTCTTCTGAGGCAGACTCCCTGTTGCATTCGAAAACCATGCTTACAGGTTTTTGAAACCCACCATTTTTTCCTTCCGGGTACGGTTTTTCATGAATCGTTCCTGACTGTTGACTTTCACGTTGCAGGTGCTGCTGACTTGCGAACAACTGCCATCAGCTTCGATCTGCCAGGACTTGACGTTGTCGCTTAGCTGCAGATCAAGATCTGCCTTGACCCTGCGCACAAGTAACCTGTCGAAGACAGGGAAAAGCGTTTCCACCCGATCGTCAAGGTTTCTCGGCATGATGTCGGCGCTGCCGAGATAAAGTTCAGGGTTGCCACCGTTTGCAAAATAGTAGGCCCGGCTGTGTTCGAGAAAGCGCCCTATGATGCTGATGACCTTGATGTTGTCGCTTATTCCGGGTATTCCGGGTTTGAGGCAGCAGATGCCCCGTACGATAAGGTCTATCCTGATTCCTGCGCACGAGGCGTGGTAAAGCGCCTTGATCGTTTCGGGATCGACAAGTGCATTCATCTTCATTATGATCCGGCTGCGGTTACCCCTGATGTGCAAATCGACTTCCCGGTCGATCATTTCGATTATGCGCACCCTTGTGTTGATCGGTGAAACCAGAAGATGTCTGTAACCGGTGAACTTTGAGTAACCGGTCAATGCATTGAATAGTTCTGAAACCTCATCGGCGAGATGTTCGTCGTCGGTAAAAATGCTGTAATCGGTATAGAGCTTACCTGTCGAAGGGTTATAGTTTCCCGTACCGAGATGCAGATACCGTTTCAGTCGCTGCTGTTCACGGCGGACGACCAGGGTCAGCTTTGCGTGAGTTTTGAGCCCGGGCAGGCCATAGATCACATGAGCTCCGACATCTTCGAGTGCCCGGGCCCAGATGATATTGTTCTCTTCGTCGAATCGTGCCTTGAGTTCGACCAGTACAGCAACCTGTTTTCCGAGTTCCGCTGCTTTCATCAGGGCCTTGACGATAGGAGAGTTGCCTCCGACCCTGTAGAGTGTCTGCTTGATCGAAAGCACATCGGGATCAGAAGCAGCCTTGCTGATGAAGTCGACGACCGGCTGGAAGGAGTCGTAGGGGTGGTAAAGAAGCTGATCCTTTAAACGTATCGCGGTGAAAATATCAGCGGAGCGCGCTTCCTTGAAGGCATTAAAAGGAATGAACGGCTCGTCCTTCAGTTCAGGGCGTTCAATTCTTAATAGCTCCATAAGGCAGCCGAGACCCAGGGTTCCGTCGATCTCGTAAACGTTTCGTTCTTCGAGTTCGAGGTTTTTCATCAACAGGTTTTTTACAAAAGGCGGCATCTGGGGACTGATGTCGAGCCTTACGACATTACCGTATCGTCTCGACCGTACCCCTTTCTCGATTGTTTTAAGCAGATCTCCAGCCTCGTCTTCCTCTATTTCGATATCTGCATCCCGGATAATCCTGAACTGGTGGGACTGGACTATTTTCATTTTCGGGAACAACCGGCTGAGGTTGTTTTCGATAAGATCTTCAATCCATAGAAATCGTATCACAGGGACATTGTTATTCAAGCCATCGATATCATTCAGCTTCAGAAGACGCGGCAAAATGTCCGGAACCTTGACGCGGGCAAATTTCAGTGTCCCATTTTCCCGATCTTCCATCTCTATGGCAAGATTCAGTGAAAGGTTCGACAGGAATGGAAACGGGTGGCCGGTGTCAAAAGCCAGCGGAGTGAGTACAGGAAAGATCTCTTTGCGGAAATAGCCGTCCAAAGCCTCCCGGCGTTTTTCCGATAGACTGGAATAACCGACAAACTCGATGCCGTCGTTTTTGAGCGCAGGAAGGATGTCGTCATAGAGGCAGTCATATCTCTGTTTCAATTGCGTCAGGACCACCGACCTTATCTGTTCGAGCTGCTCGGCAGGCGTAAAACCGTCGACGGTTCGTCTCTGTATGCCGGCTTCAACCTGGTTTTCGATGCCGGCTACCCGGATCATGAAAAATTCATCGAGGTTGGAACTGAAAATGGAAATGAATTTAGCTCTTTCGAGAATCGGATGGAGTCCTGGACGGATCGCTTCTTCGAGAACTCTCTGGTTGAAGTGCAGCCAGCTCAACTCCCTGTTGATGTACAGCGACGGATCCGATAAATCCGGCAAATGCCCGTTGCTGTTCAAATTAAGGGCGGCTGGAACGACGTTCGATTGAAGGGGCTCCTGATTTGTTGGCTGCATGAGGGAAGAGGGATACTGAATATTGATCACTTTGTTCGTCAGTAATGGCCGTATCGATGAAAATCTCATGGAGAACACTCCTTTGATGCAAAGCATGCGATCAAATGGAATACAAGGCACAGACGAACAGAAACGCCTTGACTCGTATCGATGAATCCCATGCGAATCAGCAGTCAAGTGCAGGGGAGCGGACAGTCTCCATTAATGAAGAACTTAGTCAATCTGGCGAGGTCGGGGTGTTACGGGCGTGTAAAATCTTGCCGTTGAGGTTTGGATGGGGGGATGAATGGAAGCTGTCTCAAAAGCCAGGATGATGCCGGTTCATTGCATTGCCGGGAGCGCCAAGCTCCAGCTTGGCATTATCATGGATAATCAAAAAGACTCCGCATCAACGCTGCCAGACATCATTTTTACCCTTTCTTTGTATAATCTGGAGCTCGCTTATGAATTGCCGAGCTGGAGCTCGGCGTTCCCAGGGTTATGGCGTTCCTGATTTTTCTTTTGAGACAGCCTCTTTCATCAGGATCCGGAAAGTTCGAGCAGGGCGATTATCTCGTCCGGCGACGAGACGAGCCTGGCAGCACCTGCAGCCATGAGCTCCTGTTCCGGCCTGAACCCCCAGAGAACTCCGAGCGGAAACATACCCGAGGCCGTCGCGGTCTTCATGTCTATGCCGCTGTCGCCTACGTAGAGGATCGCCCCAGGCTCAACGCCGAGCATTCCTGCCACAAGCAGGGCGCCCTGGGGGTCAGGTTTGTGCGCGATCCCTTCGTGATGGCCCATTACGACATCGAATTTCCATGACGAAAGAAGCTCGTCGGCGCACAGCCGGGTGAACCTGTCCGGCTTGTTGGATAGGATCGCTTTTTTCAGGCCCATCCTGTCGATGGAATCAAGCAGCCGGCCTATACCATCATATGGACGGGAATAGTCTTTCCAGTGGATTGAATAAGCGGCCTGCATCTCCTTCATGAGCGGCTCGACCACTGCGTCGTCGCGGTACTCTTCAGGTAGCGATTTCTGGACGAGGGCTTTCATGCCGAAGCCTACAAGCAGGCGGCACTGGTCGAGTGTATGGGTCGGATAACCATGCTTTTCAAGGACAGAGTTAAGGCTGACGGCAAGATCTTCGAGGGTGTCGAGAAGGGTGCCGTCCAGATCGAATACTACAGCCTTGAACGGGCCGAGGGGGTTATGGTTCACAGGGGTCATGGTTTTGGTTTGACGGCGGTAACGAGGAACACCGGATACGAGGCTATTCTGCCTGCCCGGTTCTTTTTTTCAATGATGTGAGCGGTTATGAACCCGACATTCATGAAGCCGGCAGTTTCGAGCATTTCCTTCAGGCTTTTCCTGTCGAATCCATGATGGACCGTCCCGGTTTCGTCATCGTGGAACAGCCCGTCCTCGGCATCGAGGTCTGCGATGGCCAGGGTTCCTCCTGGTGCCATGTATTCGTACAGTTGCCGAAGGAACTTCGCAGTGTCGGGAATATGGTGCAGAGTCATGCTGCTGCAGACGAAATCGAACGAATCGCCCATTTCCTCCAGCGCCTCAGCCTGGTTCAGGTCGAAGAAAAGCGGCTTGACATTGGCAATTGCTTCGGCTGCGATCTTTTCATTCAGGACCTTAAGCATTTCCCTGGAGCTGTCGACAGCAGTCAGCAATGAGCAGTGCCGGGCTATGCGGGTGGTCACCAGGCCTGTGCCGCAGCCGAATTCGAGGGCGTTTTTCGGACTTTCCACAGGCAGATGGGCAATAATGGCCCTGGTGACGGCGTCAGCCAGCGCCGCGCGGAGTGCGTTCGCATCCCACTCGGCCGCTTTCTTGTCGAACCCTTCCGTATCGGTCCGGGAGTTGTCGGTCATGGTGAAGTTATTGAGTTGAACCTGAGATTCGTATCAGGTGAAATCTGCTGGGGTAAATATACGGTTCATCGTAAAAAGAGAGAATATTTATCCGCTTTCATTTCCTGCCGGATTGTTTGCAATCTCTTTGCAATCCCTTAACGATCCCTCAATACTTCGTGCTGTAGATTGGTCGCAAGAAAGGATGGCCATAAGGTCTTCCATGTTCATGAAGTGTCGACACAACACAACACAACGCAAACCACCCTACATCATGAAAAAAGCAATGTTATTCGTAGCGCTGGCTTCAGCACTCGGGTTCAATGCCGCAGAGGCTGCTGAGCTGAACTGGAACGGCGACGTTCGCTTTCGCTACGAATCCCAGCAGGTTAAAAAATCGAACGACGCTCAGGACTACGCCCGCGATCGTTACCGTACCAGAGTCCGTTTCGGTTTCGACGCGTGGATCAACGACGAGCTTTCCGCCACAGTGAAACTCGCTACCGGCGATATCGGAAACGCCATCAATGATACCGTTTCGAGAAACGAAACCTACGACGGTATTTTCAGGCCGAAATCCATCTATCTGAACGAAGCCTTTCTCGACTATCATCCGATGAGTTATGGACTCGACGGCAAGGTAAATCTTGTTTTCGGTAAACGCGATGTATCCAAATCGCTCGTTTTGGTCAACGACCTTGTGTATGACGGAGATATCACGCTTGAAGGCGCTACCCTCCAGTACGGCAAGGATTCCAGCGGGAAGGAAAAAGATGGACTCGTGTTGGTCGCAGGATACTATTTCCTTGACGAACAGTTCAACGCCACCAACAAAGCCTACGAAAACGATCCGTTGCTGACCGTCGTTCAGGCTGCTTATAAGGGTGAGGTAAGCGATTTCAGCTACCTGATCGGTGCCGGTGACAATAACTTCAGGAACCTCAGGCACTTTTCAGGCTCTGTCCAGGCCCTGTCAACTTATCCATACAGTATCAACGTCGCCGATCGTAACGTCGTCGAACTGTTCGGCAACATTGGAGGTCAGGTTACAGAAACCCTTCCCTGGAAGATTTACGGCCAGTATGCGTTCAATACCTGCTCAAAGTCAGATGATTCGAGGATCGACAACAAAAAGAGAAAGGCGTGGCTGGCAGGGGTGACTTTAGGTGATGCCAGGCAGCCGGGTCAATGGGCGCTCGATTTCAATTACAACCATATCGAGAGGGACTCTGTGTTCCCGATTTTCACCGACTCTGACAGGAAGGTCGGTAATTACAACTCGAACACCATGGGCTGGGAACTCGGCGCAACCTACCATCTCGTCCAGAACATGACGGTCGGCGCAAAATACTACAACTATCGCCAGATCGAGGGCGTTGAAACCGGTGACCCGAGGCTCCATACGCTCCAGGCTGACCTGGTCGTAAAGTTCTGATCGCAGTGTGCCTGTTCTTTGAGTGTGTTTGTTCTTTCTCCGTCGGGTGAGTGTGTGGTGCGCTCATCATGGTTGCATACGGGCCGCTCAGCATGATGCGGGCGGCCTGTTTTTAAGAGCCACGGCATTCAGGGGGACATGTATTATATCAATTTGATTAACGAGAACTCAAACAAGGAAAAATGATCATGAAACTGTTCAGGAAAATTCTTTTCAGTGCGACAATGTTCGGCGTAATGGCTTCCGGTTCAGCATTCGCTGCCGGTAACAAGCTCGTACTGGATGGCTCGACGACCGTCGGGCCCATCGCCAAGGCTTTCGCATCCCACTTTACAAAAGAGACCGGTGTCCAGGTGACGGTCAGTGAGTCCGGTTCGGGCAACGGTGCCAAAAGTCTGATCAACAAAACCTGCGACATCGCCGATATGTCCAGGCCAATGAAGGATAACGAACTTGCCGCAGCAAAAAGCAAAGGCGTTAACCCTGTAGAGCATGTGGTCGCCCTCGACGGACTTGCGATGGTCGTTCACCCGTCCAATCGCGTCAATGCTCTTTCGAAGGCTCAGATTCGTGGTATTTATATGGGAAAATATACCAACTGGAGCCAGCTCGGCGGCCCCAACGCTTCGATCGTCATGATCCAGCGCGAATCGAACAGCGGAACCCAGGACTCTTTCAAGGAGCTTGTCATGGGAAAGGATAACCCGATTTCTAAGAAAACCGAGACCCAGGCAAGCAACGGTGCTATCAAGAGCCGTGTCGCATCGACTCCGTCGGCTATCGGTTTTATCGGCCTTGGCTTTGTGGACAATTCAGTAAAGGCGCTACTCGTTGATGGCGTGGATCCAGATGCCAGGACGGTCAAGAACGGCACTTATCCGTTGCATCGCCCGCTGTTCATGTACACCAATGGTCAGGCGACAGGCATTGTCAAGCAGTTTATCGAACTGCCGAAAACAGCTGAAGGAAAGAAAATCATCAGCGAGATCGGTTTCGTAAATTACTACTGACAGTTTTTAGGAAACACCTGCAGAAGCCTGCTGAACCTTGTCCGGCAGGCTTTTGTATTTACCCACGCCCACCGCTTTGCCCAGACCGATTCCATGTTTTTAAAATCGGCTCCCCATCGTTAAATTTCGACTCGGAAATCAAACAACCAGAAGAGGTGAACATGAAGAAACATTGGGGCAAAGCGCTTTCTACACTTGCACTTGTTACCCTTGTATCGGCAGGGCAGGCTGAAGCAAAAAATGGGATCATTCTTGACGGTTCTACCACTGTAGGACCGATTGCAAAATCGTTTGCAGCTTATTTTACGAAAAAGTACAAGGTTCCGGTGACCGTCAGCGAATCAGGTAGCGGCAATGGCGCCAAAAGCCTGATCAACAAATCCTGCGACATCGCAAGCATGTCCCGTTCGATGAAGCCGCAGGAGCTTACGGCGGCAAAATCGAACGGCGTGAATCCGGTTACCAGCATCGTCGCCCTTGACGGCCTCGCAATCGTTGTGCATCCATCGAATCCTGTCCGTTCTCTCAGCAAAGCACAGATTGCTGATATTTACAAGGGAAAAGTTACCAACTGGAGTCAGGTCGGCGGACCGAACTCCAAGATCGTCGTTATTCAGCGCGAATCGAACAGTGGCACCCAGGAGTCCTTCAAGGAACTTGTCGTCGGCAAGGAAACCCCTGTAACCAGAAGCGCCGAGACCCAGGCAAGCAATGGTGCCGTAAAGAACAGGGTGTCGTTGACCCGCGGGGCGATCGGTTTCATTGGGCTCGGTTTTGCCGATTCTTCGGTCAAGAAGGTCGCGGTCAACAACGTCGTGCCGAGTTCTGAAACCGTGAAAAACAGTACCTATCCCTTGTCCAGGCCGCTTTACTTTGTTACCAACGGGCAGCCGGCAGGTATTGTAAAGCAGTTTGTCGATCTTCCTAAAACACAGGACGGCAAACTTATAATCAAGGAACTTGGGTTTGTAAGTAAATACTGATTTCAAGTCTGTCAGAAGTCCTCATTATTCGTGCGGCCGGATTGTTCCATTCCGGCCGTATTCGTTTCAGCGTTTCTCCGTTATCAGCTCAGATGTTCCGAAATTGTAACAATGACCCCATTGTTTTCTTGCCATAAAGGGCATAGATTTGTCGCGTCCTGAAAAAGGTGTAACGATCATCCAGGTCAACAACCTGTAAATAGCAACGATATGAGTGTTGAAGATACGGCGAACCAGGTCAGGTCATCGGCTTTCGTCGTCAGCGCCCGGAGGCGCAAATGGCAGAAAATCAGTAAAACCGCGGGTGAATCGACTCTTCTTCTGATCGCATCATTCGTAGCTGTCGTTGTTCTCTTCATTTTCTATTTCGTTGCCCGGGACGCAGTGCCTTTTTTTCAAATTCGCGGCTTCAGTGAGTTCTTCACGAGTACCAACTGGTATCCCGCCGACGAACCTCCCGGCTTTGGCGCTTTGGCTATTATATATGGGAGTCTCATGGTGACTGTCGGATCAGCCCTTATTGCAATACCGATGGGCATTACGGCAGCGATATGTCTCTCCGATGTCATTCCGTTTTCGGTTCGTCAATATGTAAAGCCCATCATCGAGATGCTGGCCGCTATCCCGTCGGTTGCCTTCGGTTTTTTTGCACTCGTCATTCTCGCCCCGCTTCTCCAGAACTTCGGCGGCCCTATCCTGATGTGGACATGGTGGCTTATCGCATCGCCATTTCTGCTGCTTGCCGTTATCGTCGCAGCCGAACTGTTTACAGCAAGGATTTCCAATGAAAAGAGCCGAAACCTCTTTAGCCGCGCACTGATTGCAGTGTTAGGAGTTACTGCTATAGGGTTCCTTTTTGTCGTTGGGCGTAAACTTCAGGGCATCGAGATCCTGACCGGTACCAATGCCCTGAACGTTTCCATTATCCTGAGCTTCATGGCTTTACCAACGATCGTCAGCGTCTCTGAGGATGCGTTGCAGGCCGTCGGGCGTGAACTGCGCGAAGGTAGTTATGCGCTCGGGGCCACAAGGGCCGAAACAATCGTCAAGACGATTCTGCCGGCGGCGAGCAGCGGTATCCTGGCAGCAGTGATCCTCGGCATAATGCGGGCTCTCGGTGAGACCATGGTGGTATGGATGGCTTCTGGAAACTCTTCGCACATCCCGAGTCCCTGGTTCAATTACCTTGAGTCAGTTCGTACCCTGACGGCGACAATCGCCGGCGATATGGGCGAAGCCGATCAGGTTACCGGTTCAGCCCGTTTCCATGTGCTTTTTGCCATGGGCCTGCTGTTGCTGATTATCAGTTTTGTGAGCAATTTTATCAGCGAGCGGATTATCGTCCGCCAGCGCAAGGTTCTTTCCGGTCAATGAAATGATATTCATGGTTATCACCGGCCGACATATTCAACATAATTCCCTGCTGTTATGAATCTCGGAACCAGGAAACTGCTTGACCGTGCGTTTACCGCTCTGGGCTTCGGTTCTATTGCAATTATGGGCCTCATGCTTCTCATTGTGCTCGTGCCTATCGTGAGCAACGGTATCAGCGCACTTGTTTTCAGATCGACGGTCGAACATCGGAAAATGGTCTATAACGAGTTCCAACGTGGCGACCAGGCCTCACTTGACAAGGAAATTGCCGAGTCGGATGCCGCCCGGAAGCCGGTCTATGAAATACTTTCCGGCTTCGAAGCTGAACTGAAGCTGATGAATGAGGATAAACAGCAGGAATACAAAGACAAATACGATCAGGTACGCACGGCGCTTCGGGCATTGCTGGGACCGTTACCTGGCGAATCTGAGCCGGCGCTGACAAGGTTGAAGTATGGCCAGAACAGATGGGAAAAGGCCGAAGAGAAACTCCATGAGCTTCTCTATGAGAAAAAATGGGACTACTCCAACCCTGACGTAGCTGCCAAGGAATATTTTGTCAGCCGTTCGGCCGGTTTCGAGGGCACTTCGCTCGTCAGACTGTTCCCCTATGTCGAGAAGAATATCGACAGGATGCTCATGCCTGAATGGACGTTCTATTGGGGGTTCATTACCGACAGCTCTGTCGATTCACACATTTTCGGCGGTATCTGGCCGGAAATTCAGGGCACCATTTTTCTCGCTGTCGGTGCGATGCTTTTTGCCTTTCCGCTCGGTGTGGTCGCAGCTGTCTACTTTACCGAATATGCACGTGAAGGATTTTTTACGAGCCTTCTGCGCAGTGCCAACAGCACGCTCGCAGGAGTTCCAAGCATAGTGTTCGGCCTTTTTGGGCTGGCCTTTTTCATCAATACTCTCAAGGTTTCCGAATCCAAGAGCGTGCTGGCCGGTTCACTGACCCTTGCGATCATGATCCTGCCGACTATCATCCGTTCAGCGGAGGAGGCGATCCTTGCGGTGCCAAGGACTTACAAGGAGGCTTCGCTCGGTCTCGGTTCGACCAAATGGAACACCATTGTTACCGTTATCCTGCCTGCTGCACTTCCCGGTATCCTGACCGGCGGGGTGATCAGCCTCGGCCGTGCGGCAGGGGAGACTGCTCCGATCATCTTCACAGCTGCCGTCAGCGTCGGTTCGGCAATCGGTCTTGCCGATGTTTTTTCATCCCCGACGCCCGCCCTTTCCTGGAACATATATAATCTCGCGAGCGAGCATGAGGCCGCTTCCGAGATCCGCCATGTCCAGTACGGCATGGTGCTCTCATTGATAACCATCGTTCTTCTCCTCAATTTATCGGCCATCGTGCTGAGAGCACGAATTTCTAAAAAATTAAAAGGGTGAGACAATATGCAATCGTCTCCTGAAATCGTCGAGACATCTCGGAACGCAACCAAATCCGTCAGGGAGATCTATTTGCCCCCTCAACGGAAAAAGGTTTCCGGCGGAGACGTACCGCACGTTTCGGCGAAGAATTTTTCCATCTATTACGGAGAGTTCGAAGCGGTCAAGAAGGTCAATGCCGATATCCTTTCCAAATACGTGACGGCGATCATTGGACCCAGCGGTTGCGGAAAAAGCACTTTTCTGCGCTCCATAAACCGTATGAACGATTTGATCCCGAACTGCCATACGACCGGTTCGCTCATGTTCGACAGCGAGGATGTGTACGGTAAGTTCACCGATGAAGTGCTTCTGCGCAAGAAGATCGGCATGGTTTTTCAGAAGCCCAATCCCTTTCCGAAGTCGATTTTTGACAACATTGCTTACGGTCCCCGCCTTCATGGCATCAAGGACAAAAAGACCCTGGCAGGTATCGTCGAAAAGAGCCTCCGCAAGGCAGCGCTCTGGGACGAGGTAAGCGACCGTCTCGACAAGAACGCCCTGAGCATGTCGGGTGGCCAGCAGCAGCGCCTCTGTTTCGCCAGGACCCTGGCCGTCGAACCGGAGATCCTGCTTCTGGACGAGCCCACTTCGGCGCTTGACCCGAAAGCCACAGCCAAGATCGAGGATCTGATCCAGGAGCTGCGGGGCAGCTACACCATCATGATCGTTACGCACAACATGCAGCAGGCCTCGAGGGTGTCGGATTTCACGATGTTTTTCTACGAGGGGGTTCTGGTAGAGCATGCAACGACTGCGCAGCTCTTCACCAACCCGAAAGACCGGATGACCGAGGATTACATCACCGGAAGATTCAGTTAACGAAACCATTTACTGCCATGTCGGAAAGACCGGTACACGAGTATATCAGGGCATTGTCCGGAAATCTTGTCCATCTGTCAGACAAGGTGCTCCGTAATTTTTACGACGCCTTGCAGGCCGTAAGAGAAAAGGACGCGCAGGCAGCCAGGAAAATCAGGATGGTCGATGACGAGATCAATCTCGCCGAGGTCAGGCTGGAGGAGCAGTGCCTTGCTTTTCTTGCCCTGCAGCAGCCCGTTGCGCGCGATCTGAGGACCATTGTTACGATAGTGAAGATCAACGACGACCTGGAACGTATCGGAGATCTGGCAGTCCACATCGTGGAGCGAATGCCCGAACTCGGTCCCGAGATAATGGATCGCTACGAATTCGACAACATGGGGCGCGTTGCCGGGGATATGGTCAGGAACTCACTCGATGCGTTCGTGAACCGCGACCAGCACCTGGCAGACCAGGTCTGCAAATCCGACGAACGGGTAGACAGCATGCATCGCCTCGTATTCAGGCAGGTCGCCGAAGCCATGAAAAAGGACGGTTCGAGCACTGAGCAGCTTCTTGCCGTACTGAGCGTGTCCCGATATATCGAGCGCATGGCCGACCACGCAACCCGGATCGCCCTGGAGGTGATCTATCTGGTCACCGGCGAGATAGTTCGTCATACCGAGGACTCCTTTGAGAAATTGATCCAGTCGATGAAAGATTGATTCTCCGAAGCCCGGCCATCCTTATGGACACCGGGCTTTTTTTTGGCCCCTTTAGCTTGATATAACCCCTTCAGACGCTTAAATTAAGTGCACTTCCCCGAATGAGATTCGAGGGGATCCTGATACCGTTATTTTTCTTAATCATAAGCAACGAGCTTCATCACTATGGCTAAACTTTTTGGCAAGATGTTCGGAGATGCCCCGAAATCAGGCGATGTACCAAAGGCGTTCTCGATTCAGATTGATCCATCGAAATTCAATCTCGCCACAAAGCCTTCCGGCCCTGTGCATGAACAGCTCGAAACCCTGAAGCAGAAGCTTACCAAGCTCTCGTCGAACGTCGAGAACAACATTATGCTCGCCGTCAGGGCATCGACCAAGAAAAACCGTGAACTCGCAGCATCGGCCTTTGACTTTGATGAACAGTACATACAGAAAGGCAAATTCGAGGTGGAGTACCTGACTCTGGCCTACTCCAATTTCCAGCAGCTCGGAGAAGTCGATCACAAGACCGTGCTCGATGCCGCAATGATCCTCAAGGAGCTCGAAAAGATCGCCCAGTTCGCGCTCAATATCGCCAGCAAGACCGAATACATTCAGCTCGCCAACGTCCAGGAACTTCACAAGGACGAATACGGACTGAAACCGATGGGTGACATTACCGCGGAAATGATCAAGAAAGCGGTCGAAGCGTTCGTTAGCGGAAACTCGAAGCATGCCAGCGAAACGCTCGACATGATGAAAGAGATCGACGGGCTTTACCAGGGAGCAGTCAAAAAACTCAAGGCTGATGTGAACGACCAGAACATCACCAATCTCACCGGTATCCTGTCGGTGGTCGAGCACGTGAGGGCAACAGCCCAGATCTCCTGTACGATTGCAAGCCACTTTTGCTGATACCGGTCATGCGCTTATCATTTTCTGAAAAGGCGGGCCCGGTGCCCGCCTTTTCTTCTTCCCGGTCGTTTATTCCGGCAATCATGCGCATGACGTGAGCCTGAAGGCCTGTTTGAATCACTGAAACTGACCCTAATGAACAGTTTGATCGATATTGTTCGCTCTAAACGGATAATAATTCCGGCGATGATTGTCATCGCTGGTGCTGCATTCTGGGTAACTCAACAGAAACCGAAGGAGCCGCCGGCAAAAACCCGGGAGTTTGTCACGAAGGTTCCGGTGAGCGTGTCTGTGGCGGCCAGGGGATCGGTTCGCGACAGCTTTGCGGTCGTAGGCCTCAGCGAGGCTTATCGTGATGTCGAAATCAGTTCTGAAACTGGCGGCGTCGTCAGGTCCATGTCCGCTGAAGTCGGCCAGCGCAAAAAAGCGGGACAGACGCTTTTCAAGGTCGACGACGATGTGGCGGCCTCTGCCCTGCGCAAAGCGGAGGTTCGGCACGAGTTGGCCAAACGCGATTTCGAACGATACAGGGCACTCGAACGTGAGGGTGCGGTGGCCGTTACGAGTTTCGACGCGATGCGGCTGAAGCTCGAGGATGCCGAGGCCGATCTGGTTTCTGCGAGAAGAAAGTTCCGGGACACGGAGATCAAGGCGCCCATTTCAGGCACGCTGACCTCGCGACTCGTCGATGTCGGTGCACTGCTCCAGCCCGGCACGAAAGTGGCCGGCATGGTTGACCTGTCAAAGGTACGGATCAAGTCTGCCGTCCCGGAGAAACAGGTGTCGAGGCTATCTGAAGGTTCGCCCGTACTTGTTACCACCGACGTCTATCCTGGACGCGTTTTCCATGGGACCATCTCGACCGTCAGCGCAAAATCCTACCGCGACCACACCTATCAAGTCGAAATTATCATGGATAATCCGAAGGATACCCCCTTCCGGGCAGGGATGTTCGCCCGTACGGCCTTTGTGGCCGGAGCAATGCGGGAAGCCCTGATCATCCCGCGCCAGGCACTTGTAGGGAGCG
>Ga0326726_10001317_pt1 | contig 23047 bp, 23 predicted proteins | sample MHFenrmetagenome_2_FD_207603 | JGI IMG/M metagenome (GOLD analysis project Ga0326726, IMG submission 207603) | Lab enriched peat soil microbial communities from Michigan Hollow, Ithaca, NY, United States - MHF15MN | ecosystem: Environmental > Terrestrial > Soil > Wetlands > Peat | place: USA... | reverse complement strand
TTCCAATCACGCTGATATGCATGGGTGGCTGTCCTCTCCTATAATCAAGAACGATCTGGGCCGAGTATAACAACGGCACAGGGGGTGAGCAACGAAGTTTTGAAAAGCTAAAGAAGTTGATTTTCACAGGGAGGAGCTGTTCGTTGACAGGCGCATGAGGGCTGGGTACTATTTGCTCCCTCCATCGGACGGATTCTGTCGTATGGCGACTCAGAGCAGACCTCTTCAGCGACCTCTCGCCGTGATGATGCGCCGTACCTTGCGCACGATCAGTCCAGACACAACTTTGTTGGAGGCGGCTCGGCTGATGCGTGACGCGAAGGTCGGCGCATTGTTAGTGCTAGAAGCCGGTTACTACAGTGGGATCGTCAGCGAATCGGATTTAGTTCGCAAGGGGATGGCCGAATCCTGTCCGGCACAAGAGACGTTGGTGCGTGCCGTCATGAGCAGCCCGCTGCTGTCGATCGAGATAACGAGATCGGCCCACGAGGCGAGTGAGAAGATGGCGGAACATGGGATTCGGCATTTGGCAATCTCTGAGGAGGGGCAGATCGTCGGGATGATCTCTGTCCGCGATCTCCTGCGCTACTTCAAAAACTGGGGCGGTCTGTGATCGTGCTGGCTCGCAGTCCGGGGCCGGATCGCCTCCCTACCTTGTATCATGTTTCTGCATGAGTGTTGTGAATCGGCCGGCTCATCCCCCTCAATGGTTTCTTCTGATCACAGCGCTTGCAACCGGCGCAGTGGTGATGGCGCTCGAAATTTTAGGAAGCCGGCTGTTAGCTCCTGTCTTCGGAAACTCGTTGTTTGTCTGGGGCGCATTGATTGGAGTGATTCTTGCCGCAATGAGCAGCGGGTATGCATTCGGAGGCTGGGTCTCTGACCGATACCCCGGTGCTCAGGTGCTGGCGGGGCTGCTGTTGTTCTCGGGAGGCTGGACCTTTCTTATAGCGTGGCTTGGCCAGCTGGTACTCTATAAGGTGGCGGGCGTCATTGAGGATCCTCGGTTGGGACCCTGTGTTGCCGCGGCGTTGCTTTTGGGCCCGCCGGCCTTCGGTCTTAGCGGCGTGCTGCCGGCCTTGTTGCGATTGGCTGTGTCGGATCTTGAATATTTCGGTCGGCATACCGGCCGAATGATCGCACTCTCGACCATGGGGAGCTTGGCGGGAACATGGGGGACGGCGTTTTTCTTTCTGTCCTGGATCGGCAGCCAGACGCTTGTCGCGTGGCTCGGCGCCATTCAAGTGGGGCTTGGTCTCTGGTGGCTGATCAGCAGGACGACCGTGCGGCCCTTGGTGATCGGCCTACTCGTCTTATGTATTGGAGGCCTGGGGGCCGGTGCTTGGTTCCCGATCCAGAGGTTAAAGGCGCCGGTTTACCAGGAGGACAGTCCGTATCAACAAGTACGAATTCGCGACGACGATCTTTTTCGTTACCTCATCCTGGACCGGACCTTTCATGCGGTCATGTGGAAGGCCGATCCGATCGTCCTATTTCTCCCCTACAGTCAATTGATGGTCGCGTCGCTGGCTTTGGTGCCGGAACCGAAAAGGGGTTTAATTCTCGGTCATGGAGGTGGGTCGTTGGCGAAGTGGCTCGCCCATCGATGGCCGGAACTCGACCTGGATGTGGTTGAGATCGATCCCACAGTCGTCCGTATGGCCGAGGAATACTTTTCCTATCGACCGCCTCCCAAGCATCATGTGCATGTTCGAGACGCCCGGGTCTTTCTGAACTCCACGGACCAGACGTACGATCTCATTTGGGTCGATGCATTCGCCCGGCACATGATTCCGTTTCATCTGACTACAGTGGAGTTTTTCGCGGAGTTGCGCGCCCATCTTGCGCCTAACGGTGTCCTGGCCGTGAATCTCGCCTCATCGGGCGAGGATGGAGACCTGTTGCGGGCCAATGCGGTCGTGCAGACGATGAGACGATCGTTTCCCAACGTCGAGTCCTTTGCCGTCAAGGGGCCGTGGAATTCTTCTCAGGCGCGATCGGAAAATCTGATTTTTTTTGCCGGAGCGCCCCTTGAAGAATACGGGCCCGCCACCATTGCGGCCAAAGTGAACAGATTGGCCGAGCAGCAGCTTCTTCCGTTCGAGACCATTGCCTTGCTGGAAACCCGTCGCACGCAACCATGGGAGGCCGGTCTTGTGTTAACTGACAACTATGCGCCGTACGATCTCTTGATCGGGTCCACGGTTCAAGAGACGCAGCCAGAGGCAGATAAACTACTGAAATAATTGAGGCGATCCTGTTGATGCGATTGTCTGCATTGAAGGTGTCCAGAAATGGTATGAAATAACGTTCTTGCATCCGATTTCATCGAGGTGCTATTTATAGGGATAGACTCGAAGAGGATCCATGTTGTCCGGGTATCGATGGCGGGGTAAGGAAGTCGTGCTCAGCAAAAGATCAGAGCTAAGCGGGCTTGGCGGGGGCATTCACCAACCTAATCACATCTCTTCTTCTTTTTATTAAGGAGGTAGGTCATGGGCAAGACGGTATTGGGGGTCTTCTTCGGCCTCATGATGGTCGTGGCAGGGACGTCTACTGCATTGGCGCTCCAGGCAGGTGGAGTTGAAATCGGAGATTTGGAAACTGGGTCTGTTGTGGGCCAGTCGTTCAAGGAATTGGATGTCGATGCTTCGCTGTTCGCGATTGAGATCGGGGATCTCAAAGTATGGTATCCACCTGTCACCATCATCGATTTCAAAGTTCGGCCTGGTCGTCCCGTCCTGCTCAAGGTGACGAACAAAGCCACTGCCGACCATGGATTTGAGATGACCGACGCGACAAACTCCGGAGCTCCGACCGTCATGAAGGCCCAAGTGGTGTTGAAGCCGGGAGAAACCAAATATATCGGGATTCCGACCAGCGATATGTTCTATGCGACCCAGGGGAATACGCTGACCTATCGCTGCCATTTGCATCCGGGACATGTCGGCGGCAAGATTCTTATGATTAAGTAATCATTGTTCATAGATGTGAGTGATCACCGCCCTCTCCGCATCATTGCGAAGAGGGCGGTTGTTTTTTACGGCCCTGCGAGAACCAGGAAGGCCCTGCTTCTCACGAGAAAAGCAGGGCCTTCCTGGTTGAATGATGAGTGATAATTAATTACGCACGCCGCTCCAGACTTTCGCCGCATCGATGGCCTTATCCGGATTGAGTGTCTTTGCCCTTTCGAGCAGGACTTCCGTCGTTTCCGGATACAGCGGGTCAGAAATGCAGCAGTTATCGACCGGACAGACGGCAGCACACTGCGGCTCGTCGAAGTGTCCGACACACTCGGTACAACGATCGTGCGCGATCACATAAATACTATCGCCGACTCCCTGGCCATCGCCCACATGATTGCCCTTTGTTTCCGCGTCGCTGCGAGTTTCAAAAATCGCCTCGTTCGGACATTCGGGCAGGCAGGCTCCACAGGAGATACATTCATCGGTAATCAGCAACGCCATGACCCTCGCCTCCTTCTCACTACAATGAGACACACACGGTTGACAAGTCCACCCCGTCACGACCATGATGCGTGCCGCGATGTGACCGCCATTCTAGTCCGCCGCTCTTTTCCAAGTCAACAGAACGGTACTTGCCCAGAAGGCCCAGATTCCCTGTATTAATGGGCCTTTGGGCCCAGATATTCGTGACGAGTTGTGATAAGGAATGTTTATGGCTTCCTTACCTGTAAGCGATCAAGGACAGAAAAAGAAGCGTATTGTCACGCTTGCCCTCATGGCGATCTTTCTGATGAGCGCTTCGTACTTTCTCATCGAGCGAAAAGAGGAGACCATCATTATCGTCTCCTTTCCGAACGGACGTGAGCTCGAGACAGAAGTGGCAGATACGCCGGAGAAGCTGCTCGTCGGTCTTGCCTTTCGGGAGGCATTGCCTGCAAATAGTGGAATGCTTTATATCTTTGAGTCGACCGGCCAGAACCATATCTGGACGAAGGAGTACCGGTTCCCGGTGGATATGATGTGGGTTGATGAAAGTCATCATATTGTCGGGTTGAAGGAAAATGTTGCTCCTTGCCGGGAAGATGACTGCCCTAAGTATAGTTCCTCTCCCGAAGCGGTCCGTTACGCGATTCAAACAGAAGCGGGTTTCATCAAGCAGGAAGGGATTACGATAGGGTTGGAGTTGAAGTATACGCTTCGGATGTAACGTACGAGGGCGATTTGGTGAACAGCATGAAGAGAGGAGTCGGTACCGCATGCGAGAGGGGTTTCAATCCGTCGGTCTAGTCGACGAGCTGCCGCCCGGAAAATCAAAAGTCGTCATGGTGAACAATCGGGAGATTGCGCTCTTCAATATCGGGGGAACATATTTCGCGATTCATAATCTTTGTCCCCATGAAGGCGGTCCTTTGGGTGAAGGGCGCGTGAAGGGTTTTGTCGTAGCCTGTCCGTGGCACGATCTGGCATTCGACGTTCGGAACGGGCAAGGGACAGACGGCGGTGGATATTGCGTGGGGAGTTATGATGTGCTGGTGGAAGGAGCGGAGATTTTTGTCGGGCCTCGGCGAAAACCCTAGCATGATCAGGCCAAGTAAGGACGATGAGTATGATATCTGGACACGACCATAGTGACGCGACACACTCGGATGGGGCCAAGGTCATTGAGGCAATCCTTGAGCACCCCATCCAGATTCATCTCTGGGAAGACAGGACACGAGGGGAACTCTGGGTTCCGACGTATGATCCTACAGGCCTTCAGTTGCTGGCCGACGACTATCTTCGCATCGCCGGGAATAATGCGGTGGATAATGGGCAGCGGACGTTCGAGTTTAAAGCGGTTAGACCGGGAACCCACCGAGTGCTGTTTGAAAAACGCATGGGGTGGAAATTCACTGCCGAAGATCGGCGAGTTTTTGACGTGACGGCCTCTGATTCCTCTCCTCGGAGCAGTGCATAATCGTGCCGAATGTGGCCTTCATCAATGGAACGTTCGTGCCGATGGCCGAGGCGAAAGTCTCGATCGAAGATCGAGGCTTTCAGTTTGGCGACGGCGTCTACGAAGTGATCCGCACATATAAGGGGCGCCCGTTCGAACTCGAAGCCCATCTGACTCGGCTGGATCGTAGCGCCACGGCGCTTGACCTGAAGCAGCCCTATTCTCACGATGAATGGACTCACCATATTCTGGAAGGAATCAAGCGGGCTGCCTATCCTGAAGCAAAAATCTATGTGCAGATCACCAGGGGGGTCGCTCCCCGTGATCACGCCTACTTGGATGACGCGACGCCGACGGTCGTCATGACGGTTCGTGAGTTCCACCCGCTCGACCGGTCGGTACAAGCGGCCGGTGTAGTAGCCATAACGACCGAGGATATCCGATGGGGGCGCTGCGACATCAAGAGCGTGAATCTGTTGGCCAACGTGCTGGCACGACAACAAGTGAAGCAAGCCCAGGTCTTCGAGGCTATTTTAGTCAAGGAGGGATTGGTCACTGAAGGGGCGGTCAGCAACGTGATGGTGGTCCAGGAAGGAACAGTGGTGACAGCCCCCCAAGGGTCGCGCATTCTATCCGGGATCACGCGGACCGTGGTGTTGGAATTGGCTCGGAGCGAGGGCCTGCCGGTTCAGGAACGCTTTATCTCTCAAGCGGACATCTATGAGGCTGATGAAGTGTTTCTCACAGGGACCACGGTCGAAGTCTTGGCCGTCATCCGTATAGATGGGAAAGTCATTGGAGATGGACGCCCTGGCCCGATCGCTCAACGACTCGCCGCACGCTTTACGAGTCGGGTCGGATAGCCCCCTTGCTTTGGCATAGGTGGCGTGTTATGGTCCCCAGCTGGAAGTGGGCTCAGGCCCACTTTTTTGTTTGATCTCTTGAATGGGCTACCCAAAGATACGGGGTGAGGGGCGTCGGTGAAGGAGTCCCGACCAGTCGTTGATCGCATCAGCGAGGTGGTGTCGCCCATCCTTTGGGCATTGGGCTTGGAATTGGTCGATATCGTGTCTGTGGGGCAAGGTGCGCGATCAGTCGTTCGTGTGTATATCGATAAGGCGGGCGGTGTCACGGTAGAAGATTGCGGGCGTGCACATCTCGCGATCGGTCCAGCCTTGGATGTGGCTGATCCTTTTCCCCATGCCTATACGCTGGAAGTCTCCTCGCCGGGTCTGGATCGGGCCTTCAAACGGATTCAGGATTATCGCCGGGCAGTGGGGAAGCAAGTGAGCGTGAAGCTCAGGCAGCCGATCGACGGACAGTGGCGTCTGGCCGGGCTGTTGACAGACGTGAATGAACAGGGAGTCACGATCGAGGTGAATGATCGACGTTTTGAGCGAGATGTCGTCCTTGAGTTTGACTCGATTGCCGAAGCGCGTCGCGTCGTCACGTTTTAGTCCGTACCGGAGTCGTTCACCGCAGTATGAGCAGACTGCGGCAGTTTGGAATGTACCTGCAGAGGCAGTCACCGGAGAGTGAGCTATGAATCGAGAGTTGATTTCAGTCATTGATGAACTTGGTCGTCAAAAGGGCATCGACAAGAGCCGCGTGATCGGGGCGATCGAAGCAGCCCTTCAAATGGCTGCCAAGAAACGTTTCGGGCAGGCTGAGAATATTCAAGTCGAGATCGACTCCAAGACCGGTGAGATCTCTGTCGTGTCGAAGAAAATTATCGTCGATGCGGTCATCAATCCAAAAACCGAAGTCTCTCTTCAGGAGGCTCGCCAGTTCGACGACGAAGCAGAGGTCGGCGATGAGATCGGGTCCGTCATCGAGATGAGCGATTTGGGGCGGATCGCTGCGCAAACCGCGAAGCAGGTCATCTTCCAGAAGGTCAGAGAGGCTGAATGGGAGGCGGTTCAAAAGGAATATTCCACGCGGCAAGGGGATCTGGTCAACGGCATCATTCTCGGGGTAGAGCGCCGGAATTACCTGGTGGATCTCGGCAAGACCGAGGCGGTACTGCCGATTCAGGAGCAGATTCCGCGGGAAACCTATCGCTGCGGCGATCGGGTGAAGGCCATGCTCTTGGAAGTGCGCAGGACTCCGAAGGATGTCCAGGTCATCTTGACGCGGAGCCATCCGCAATTTGTCGCGAAACTCTTCGAGTTGGAAGTGCCTGAGGTGCTTGAGAAAATCGTTGAGATCAAGTCCATCGTACGGGAGCCCGGTGATCGGACCAAAATTGCTGTGACATCTCGCGAGAAGGCGGTTGATCCGGTCGGGGCCTGTGTGGGGATCAAGGGGTCACGGGTTCAAGCGGTGGTCCGCGAGCTGCGCGGAGAGAAAATCGACATCATTACGTGGACTTCCGACCCGCGAGTTTTCATCGCCGAGGCTTTAAATCCCGCAAGTATCGAGAAGGTCGGCGTCGATGAGGAAAAGAAGTCGGCGTTGGTTGTCGTCGCAGATTCCCAGTTGTCGTTAGCGATAGGAAAGAATGGACAGAATGTGCGGTTGGCCGCTCGTCTGACCGGCTGGAAGATCGACATCATCAGCGCGACGGAATACGAAAAGGAAAAGGCCGAACGGGATAAAGAAATCAAGGCGGCGTTGGCGGAGGAAACCGAAGCGCTGCATCAGCAAGAGGAAGCCCGAGAGCAGGAATTAAAGGCCCGGGCAGAATCGGAGTCGGATGCTGAATAAACCGGATCAAGCGGAGCAGGTGTCATATCCTCATGCGCGTATATGAATTGGCTAAGCAGCTCGGGATGGAAAACCGTGATCTCATCCCGGAATTGAAGCGGATGGGCATCACAGTCTCATCGCACAGCAGCGCGTTGGAAGATGACGTGGTGCAGAAGGCGTTGGAGAAGTTCGGCCCGAAATTCAAAGGTTCCACCACAACGACCGGCAAGGCGGCAGAGGCCGATGCAGGTTCTGGCGAGCGGGGTAAGGCCGGTATGGTTTCGGGTCATGCAACGGGAGTCAAGGTCGGGTCGGCGCATGCGGTTCCTGCGGCGGACGCGTCTCCCAAGTCCGATAAGCGTCGTATTCTGATCAAGCGTAAGAGAGCCGATGGCCTTTCGACCGAAGAGGCTGCCGCGTCACTGCTCACGGTTGAATCGGCAGGCGTAAGCGGAGCGCTCATCGATACTCTCGCGAGCAGCCCGCCACCGGCAGTGCTTCTGCAAGCGGAGACTTCAGCCGTTGCGCCCGTTGATTTGACGGCGATGCCCGGTCAGCCCAATCTTACAATGGGAACTGCGACCGCTCCGGCTCCCGCGACTCCCGTCAAGCCCGCCGTCGTGTCAAGCATCGATGTGATCACAGGAAAAAAGAAAACCCTTTCTCTTGAAGAGATGCAAGCCGAGGGTCTGAAAGAGAAGGGGAAGAAAGCTCGTAAGCCCGGCCGTACAAGGGAAGAAGAAGAGCTTCGGCTCCGTGAAGATGCGGCTCGCTGGCAGGATCTTCGTGCCATCCCGGTGCAGCAGCGCCGCGACGATCGCAGCAAGCATGTGCATCACAGCACGCCGGGGGAAGTGACCAAGCCGCGGAGGAAGAGCTTCAAGCTCGTGCCCGGCATGACGGTAAAGGAATTTGCCGAGCTGATCGGACAACGCCCGGCCGACATCATGCGCAAGCTGATGGATATGGGCCAGATGCTCACGTTCAATCAGACCATGAATGTCGATGCAGCTGTGATCATTGCGGAAGAGAACGGGATCAAGATCGATCTCTCGACGGAGAAGGTCGGAGAAGAGTTGTTGGAGTCCGTCGTGCAGACAGAGGAAGATGCCCAACTTGAGTCGCGGCCACCGGTCGTGACGATCATGGGCCATGTTGACCACGGCAAGACTTCGCTGCTCGATGCCATCAGGCAAACGAAGGTTGCGGAAGGCGAGGCCGGTGGGATTACGCAGCATATCGGCGCCTACACGGTTGCCGTACGCGGGAAGCAGGTGACGTTCCTGGACACGCCGGGCCACGAAGCCTTCACTGCCATGCGGGGCCGTGGCGCCAAGATCACTGATATCGTCATCCTGGTCGTGGCAGCTGACGATGGAGTGATGCCGCAAACGATCGAAGCGATTAATCACGCCAGAGCCGCGTCCGTTCCGATGATTGTGGCCATCAACAAGATCGACAAACCCGGCGCCAATTCCGATCGCGTGAAGAATGCATTGTCTGAACATGGACTCATCTCCGAGTCCTGGGGCGGTGACACGATCATGGTGGAGGTCTCGGCCAAAGAGAAGACCGGCCTGGACACCTTGTTGGAGATGATTCTCCTGCAATCCGAAGTGCTCGAACTCAAGGCAGATCCGCATCGGTTGGCGAGGGGCGTGGTGGTGGAAGCCAAGCTGGAGCGAGGGCGTGGTCCGGTAGCGACGGTGCTGGTTCAGAGCGGGACGCTTCGCGTCGGCGACGTGTTCGTCGTCGGGATTGTGAGCGGGAAAGTTCGCGCGCTGATTACGCATACCGGAGCAAAGGTGCAAGAGGCCGGTCCTTCTATTCCGGTAGAAGTGGCTGGACTCCCCGGTGTGCCGTCCGCCGGCGATGTATTTCAGGTCGTCAAAGATGAGCGGGTCGCGCGAGAGATTGCAGAAGATCGAGCGCGTAAGCAGCGAACGGCTGATTTGTCCGGGTCCGCGAAGGTCACGCTTGACGACTTGTTTGCCAAAATTAAGGAAGGATCGGTCAAGGAGCTGGCGCTGGTTATCAAGTCTGATGTCCAGGGGTCGGCTGAAGCGCTGACCGCAGGCGTCGAAAAACTTGCGACCGCCGCGGTCAAGCTACGCGTCATTCACAGCGGTGTCGGTGGGATCACCGAGTCAGACGTGTTGCTGGCCGCTGCGTCGAACGCCATTGTTGTCGGATTCAATGTCAGGCCGGAGCCAAAAGCTTCCGCCCTGGCTGAACAGCAAGGCGTCGACGTCCGCCTGTACACCATTATTTACGATGCGATGGCCGAAATTAAGGCCGCGATGGAAGGGCTGCTTGAACCGACGCTCAAGGAGCGGACGTTGGGGCGGGCCGAGGTACGACAGGTCTTTACGGTGTCCAAGGCCGGTGTCATTGCGGGGGCCTATGTGGTGGATGGCACGATCACCCGCGCGGCTGTCGGCGTTCGAGTGCTTCGCGACAACGTGGTGGTCTATGAAGGAAAGCTCGGGTCCTTGCGTCGTTTCAAGGATGACGTCCGTGAAGTGCAGCAGGGATATGAATGTGGAATCAGCGTCGAGAATTTCAACGATGTCAAAGCCGGGGACATCATCGAAGCCTATGCCATCGACAAGATTGCCGCAAAGCTCTGAGGCGTGAGTTTGCCCCGTGGGTATCATCGTCGGACTCTGTACGGTCGAGCTGTTCATCCCCGAGAGTCAGTCGTTGAAGGATAAGCGGCGGGTGCTGTTGAGTCTTAAAGATCGATTGCGGGAGAGGTTCAATCTCTCCGTTGCCGAGGTCGATGGACAAGATTTGTGGCAGAAGGCCGTGTTGGGGCTTGCCTGCGTGGCCAATGAAGGGCGACATGTCAACCGAGTATGTGATCAGGCCCTGAACCTGATTCGGGGCGTCCCCACGGTGGAAATCGTCCAATCGCGAGTAGAATTGTTGTGACGACGGCATGTCCAGATGGAGTGTGCTGTGGCCAAGACAGGGTATCATCGGGCCGATCGTGTAGCCGATCAAATCCGCATGGAAGTGGCCGATATTCTCATGCGGAAAATCAAAGACCCGCGCGTGCAGTCCGTGACCGTGACCGACGTGAAGTTGACCAGTGATCTGCGGCTTGCACGTGTGTACGTGACGACTATGGGAACGAAAGAGGAAGAGCGGAACGTCTTCGCCGGGCTGGCTCAAGCCAGCGGGTACGTGCGTGGCGAATTGGGCCGTCGGCTCTCGCTCCGGTATCTGCCGGAGATTGTCTTTGCCGAGGATGTCAGCGGGCCAAGAGGCGATCGTGTGTTGAAGTTATTGGACGACCTCCATGTCAATACGGAGGCAGAGGGCGAGTCATCCGAAGAGCAGGCGAGTTCGTAGCAGCAGGGGCATGATGATGGATCTCGTACAGAGTTGCGCCGCCGTCGACGGCGTGCTGACAATGAAGAAAGAATCCGGGTGGACCTCCCATGATGTCGTAGCGAAAATTCGACATCTTCTCGGCCGAGTCAAGGTCGGTCATGCCGGCACGCTCGATCCTGCCGCGACAGGAGTCTTGCCTCTGCTGATCGGGCGGGGAACCCGCATAGCTGAATATCTTGTTGAATGGGATAAAGAGTATCGTGCCGTATTGCGCCTTGGCGAAACGACGGATACGCAGGATGCGACGGGAACAGTCTTGGCACGCTGCACGACGGACTCCGTGACGCCGGAGGCGATCCATGAGGCGGTCGGTAGATTCCGAGGGCCGAGTGAGCAAGTGCCTCCGATGTATTCGGCGGTGAAGGTCGGGGGCGTGCCTCTGTATAAGTCCGCTCGGGCGGGCAAAACGATTGCGCGAGATGCGCGAACGATTGTCATCCATACCCTTGAGGTGGAGAGGGTTCAGGGGCGGGATGTAACCTTGCGCATCGTCTGTTCAAAGGGAACCTATGTGCGGACGCTCTGTGCCGACATTGGAGAAGCGTTGGGTGTCGGCGGCCACATGTTGGCGTTGGAGCGAAGGCGTGTGGGTCCCTTGACGATTGATCAAGCGTTGACGGTTGATCAGGTGGTCACCCGTCATGCCCTCGGTCGGTTAGGAGATGATCTGTTGTCGCTGGATCGTGCGTTGGATCAACTGGGGATTGCGGTGGTGGATGAACAGACCGCCGACCATGTGCGACACGGGGCTTCGGTGCCTGCGGACAAGGTCCTTCGTTGGGAGGGGGTAGCCGATGCCAAGCTCGGGTCACGGGCACCGGTTCGTATTCACGATATAGATGGCTGTCTAGTGGCGATCGGGAAATGTCCGGAGACTTTGGGCGGCGTGCTCAAAATCCAGAAGGTGTTGATCGATCAAGACGTATGAGACTTCGTTGCGGATGAAAGAAAGGAAGAGGAAGGAAGAAGCCCATGGCATTACTCAAGGAAGCAAAGACCGAGTTGATCAAGCAGTACCGGCAGCATGAGACGGATTCCGGCTCACCGGAAGTCCAGATCGCGGTGCTGACCAACCGGATCACATATTTGACGGAACATTTCAAGATCCACAAGAAAGATCATCACTCGCGGCGTGGCCTGTTGCTCTTGGTCGGGCGGCGCCGGCGTTTACTTGATTATCTTCGTGGCGTCAGTGATGCACGCTATCGTGCAGTGATCGAGCGATTGGGCATCAGAAAGTAGGAGCCCATCTCGCTGTTGCGCCAGGGGGCACAACAGCAGGCAGTAGTCAGTCGCACAGGTGAACACTGAGATGCGCTCGGACTCGAGCGCATCTCTGTGGGCATCTGTGGGGCGTAACCAGAGGAGACCCAGATGGTACACACAGTTGAAATAGAGGTTGCAGGGCGCACCTTGCGGCTCGAGACAGGCCGTGTCGCACGGCAAGCAGACGGCTCGATTTGGGCCTCGTACGGCGACACCGTCGTGTTGGCGACGGCCGTCGCGTCGCAGGTTGCCAAGCCGGGCATCGATTTTCTTCCCCTCACGGTCGATTATCAGGAAAAATCCTTCGCAGCCGGGAAAATCCCCGGCGGGTATTTCAAGCGAGAAGCGCGTCCATCGGAAAAGGCCGTGTTGACCAGCCGGCAGATCGATCGAGGACTCCGTCCGCTCTTTCCCGAGGGCTATTACTTTGAAACTCAGGTCATCGCCTCAGTCCTCTCGGCCGATCAGACAGGTTCGTCCGACATCCTCGGCATTATCGCCTCCTCTGCTGCCCTGACCGTCTCGAATATTCCCTTCGACAATCCTATCGCAGGCGTGAGGATCGGTCGACTGGATGGCAAGTTCGTTGTGAATCCGGATCTTGAAACGGTGGCGAAGAGCGAGCTTCACCTCGTTGTGGCGGGAACGTCTGATGCGGTCATGATGGTCGAAGCAGGGGCGAACGAACTGTCCGAAGCCATCATGCTTGAGGCGATCGAACTCGCCCATGCAGAGATCAAGAAGATTGTGGCCAAGATTCGCGAACTGCAAGCCGTTGCCGGCAAGCCCAAGCGAAAGGTGGTGAAGGAGCAGATTGATTCAGCGCTCGCCGCTCAAGTGAAGGCCCTGGTGGCGCAAGGAATCCGCGAAGCCATCATGATTCCGAACAAAGCAGCCAGGCAGGAACGGTTGGATGAGGTCAAAAACGACGCCGTCCAAAAACTCAAGAGCGCGGATGATCCGAATCGGGAACGGCACGTCAAGTTGGTGTTCCACGAGTTGGAATATACGGAAGTGCGGAACATGATTCTGGAGAAGGGGTCGCGAGCGGATGGACGTGGACCAGCCGATATTCGTCCGATCACCTGCGAAGTCAGTGCACTGCCACGGACACACGGTTCTGCGATTTTTACCAGGGGAGAGACTCAAAGTTTGGCTGTGGTTACGTTAGGGACCACGGACGACGAGCAGCGGATCGATGCGTTGGAAGGGGAGTACATGAGGACGTTCATGCTCCATTATAATTTTCCGCCGTTCAGCGTCGGCGAGGCGCGACCGCTTCGCTCACCGGGACGCCGGGAAGTCGGCCATGGCGCATTGGCGGAACGGGCGTTGGCCCCGGTGGTGCCCAGCAAGGAAGCCTTTCCCTACACGCTCCGCATCGTGTCCGACATCCTTGAATCCAACGGATCCTCTTCAATGGCGACCGTCTGTGGCGGGAGCCTTGCCATGATGGATGCCGGGGTGCCGATCAGGGAAGCCGTAGCCGGGATCGCAATGGGTCTGATCAAGGAAGGGGATCGAGTCATGATCCTTTCCGATATTCTTGGGCTGGAGGATCACCTGGGCGACATGGACTTTAAGGTCTGCGGCACCAAGCAGGGTGTGACCGCACTACAGATGGATATCAAGATCGGCGGCATTACGTCGGCCTTGATGCAGAAGGCTTTGGAGCAGGCCAAAGCCGGACGCTTGCACATTTTGAGTTGTATGGAAAAGGCGCTCCAAGCGCCAAGGACCACGCTGTCCGCCTACGCGCCACGGATCTTCACGATGAAGGTCAAGCAGGATAAGATCCGCGAGATCATCGGTCCTGGTGGTAAAACGATCCGCGGCATCATTGCGGATTGCGGAGTCAAGATCAACGTCGACGACAGCGGAACCGTGACGATCGCATCGGTCGACGGAGCCTCGGCTGAGAAGGCCAAAGAAATGATCAGCCGGATCACCGAAGAGGTCGAGATCGGCAAAATCTACATGGGTACGGTTCGGAAGATCATGGACTTCGGGGCGTTTGTCGAAGTTCTGCCGGGAACCGATGGGCTGGTGCATATCTCGCAGTTGGCGCACCATCGAGTCCAAGCGGTATCCGATGAGGTGAAGGAAGGCGATCAAATCCTGGTGAAGGTTCTGGAAGTGGATCGGCAAGGAAAGATCCGCCTCAGTCGCAAAGAAGCCATGCCGGCTCCGGCCGGGGCCGGTGCGCCGGATCCGTCCGCCAGGTAACTGTCTTGTATCGCAAGCTCGTCCTGGACAACGGGGTGCGGGTGGTGACCGAACGGATGCCGACGCTCAAGTCGGTCACCGTCGGTGTCTGGGTCAACGCCGGGTCGCGGGATGAGCAGCCATCTCAGGCCGGCTATTCCCACTTCATTGAGCACATGCTTTTCAAAGGGACGCGCAATCGTTCCTCCGCAGAAATTTCACGCGAAATCGACGCGCTCGGCGGAGAGATGAATGCCTTCACCTCGCGTGAGACGACGACCTATTACGTGAAGGTGTTGGATCAGCAATTGGAGCGAGCCCTCGAACTCCTCTCAGACTTATTCCACAATTCCCGTTTCGCACCTCAGGAAATCGAAAAAGAAAAACAGGTCGTCCTGGAAGAAATCCGCATGGTCCAGGACGATCCGGAAGATCTCGTGCAAGAGCTGCACATGGGTCAAGTGCTGGGGCGTCATCCGCTCGGTCGTTCAATTCTTGGCCGAGAGAAGACGATCAGAGGGCTGCGACGCCAGGATCTGCTGAACTACATCGAAACCTACTACGATCCGGGGCAGACCGTGGTTTCGATTGCCGGGAATTTCGCGCAGGCCAAACTTGACCGGCTGGTTGTGCGGTATTTCGGCAAGGGCCGGGCTGCAACGGTGGCCCCCATCAACGGGCGCCGTCCTCCTGACGTGCATGGCGGTGTCTTGCTGAAGAAAAAACGGTTGGAGCAGGTGCATCTCTGTCTCGGGCTCAAAGGCGTTGTCGCAGGACATCCGGATCGGTACGCGTTGTATGCGCTCAACAGCGTACTGGGCGGCAGTGTCAGTTCACGATTATTTCAGGAAGTTCGAGAGAAGCGGGGTCTCGCCTATTCGATTTACTCCTTCTTGTCTGGTTATTCGGATGGCGGCATGATCACGGTGTATGCGGCAACGAGGCCGAAAGAGGTGGATCGCGTTGTGGATCTTGTCTGCCGGGAGATTCGACAGATCGGGATCAAAGGTGTCGAACGGAACGAGCTTGAGCGGGCGAAGACTCAAATGAAGGGCAGCTTGATGCTGAGCCTGGAGAGTTCACACAGCCGCATGAGCAAATTGGCGAAGGACGAACTCACATATGGCAGGCATACGTCGCTGGACGACATGCTGGCTCATATCGATCGCGTGAATGTGGAACAGGTCTTCAATGTAAGCCGTCAATTTTTCAAGCTGAATTCGCTGGCAATCACCGGGCTCGGGCCTCTCGCATCGCGCAGTTTGCGAGCCTATAGATAACAACTCTCGATAGGGTCTCGTCGAGCCCTCAAAGAGAAGATAAGCAAATGCCGGTAATTAGACGTAAGATGTTGATTATTAATCGCCTATTGAGTACTATCCTAAGCAATCGACAGGGTAAACAATTTCTTGACAGGGTTTCATGATTTGAGTACCATGGCGAAAATTTCTGACAACGATTATCAATGAGGGATGAGCACGAGGAAGAGCAAAGAAAAGTCAGTGGAATGCCTGCATTCGTGGCTCATAATACCTGACACATTTTTGTAACGTTTGGCGTCCTTGGAATACGCATCTATCGGTTATTGTGGCTGTTAATTTAATAAAGGAGGGACGAGGTATGCCAAAGGTCATACTTATCGCCGCCGTGGCAGCGTTTTTTGTGTTCGGCATGCTGACGACGGAGTTTGCCGTTGCTGCAGATGCCCCTGGGGCTGGTCCAACTGACAACATTGCCGGTGGAAAGCCGATGAAGGGTGAAGTCACCAAGACGCTCAAGGGCCGGGTATGGTCACAATGGGCCGACAATCCGGATGGAGAGTTGCTCTTCGGAATTCAATACTGGAACAGCGGCGAGCCGGCATCTGGAACTCCGAATGGCCGTTCATCTACCAATCTCGATGTGAAACCGCCGGATCCATTGCTCACTTGTTGTGGCTGGGGCTTTGTCGGTGGAACGGATAAGAATAGTCCATATTCGGGATGGTACCATTCCAGCACGACCGTCCGGCTGGCGGTGAAGGACAAGGCTCTTATGGACCAGATCATCAAGGCTTCCCAGGAACTCGTTGCCATGGAAGTAAGCCTGGATGGTCGGACGATCACCGGCTTTAAGGTTATTAAGGAATAGGCCTTAACAAGCGATAATTCTTTCATGTTCTGTTAAGGGGGTATGATTATGAAACTTCATACGAAAGGCTGGGCCGTGATGGCCGCCGTAGCGTTGGTAGCCTCTGCGGCTTCCAGCGCACTGGCAATTGAATCATTCCAGGAGCGTTTTGAGTGGGGCGATATGAGCAAGCCGACCACCATACAGGGTCGGGTGATTGTGCTCGATCCTTACGATGAGGCGGTCTGGATTAATGTGGCCGTGTTCGGCGGCAACGCTGAAAGCGGTCTCTACTGGCAGAAGATTCATCCAGGCAAGACCCTAAAGTTTTATGCAGACAAGGGTGCTTGGGATGAACTCAAGAAGATGGGCCGTCCCCATGCGGGGCCGACTGCCGCAAAAGAAGTGCCGCCTTCCAGCACGACCGACTTGATCGAGTTTGTCGCGACAGAGCCAGAGCAGAATCATCGTGTCATTTCCTCAGTCAAGAAACTTCAGGAAGTGGCAGGCTCCACAGGGAAACCGCTCAGCATCTCCGGTCTGAGGTTGAAGGAGTGCGCGGGGAAGAGCGAAATTGAGGCAGGCTGTGCAGCAGCGAAGCAAGGCCTCAATACCTCACCGAAGTCTCCTGACGGGGCCGCTGTAGCTATGCAGTATGATGTGTTGCTTCCAGGTGGAGCGCCCATCGCCGGCTTGATTCCCTGGACTGCGAAGTACAACCTTGGCTCCTCCGGTCACCACTGACCTGAGATAGACACTGACATCAAAGGCGGCATCTCCGAAAGGGGATGCCGTTTTTTATTCTCCGCGATCGTCTTGGCCGGTTGAACCGATCCGGCGCTGTAGGTCGGCGAGGCGATTGAGCGCATCAAGCGGGGTCAGGGAGAAGAGGTCGATCTGTTTCATTTCCTCGATGATCGGATGGGGGTGGGGAAGTGAGGCACGGGCTGGTTCTTTTTCCGAAGACAGGACAGTGCCCTCGATGGTGGTATCCGGTTGCTCCAACTGGGCCAGTACTTGCTGCGCCCTGGCGATGACCGTCGGAGGAAGCCCGGCCAGTTTGGCGACATGGATACCGTAACTGCGGTCGGCGCCACCCGGCACAATTTTACGCAAGAAGACCACATCCCCATCCCGTTCCTGAACTGCCACGCAGTAGTTTCTAATCCCCTCGCGTAACCCTTCCAGTTGCGTCATCTCGTGATAGTGAGTGGCGAATAGTGTCCTGGCCCCCAAGTACCGGCGGTCTTGGATATGTTCCGCAATAGCCCAGGCGATACTCAGTCCATCGTAGGTGCTGGTTCCCCGGCCGATCTCATCCAGGAGAATCAGGCTGCGAGCGGTCGCACTATTCAGGATATGAGCGGATTCAATCATCTCTACCATGAAGGTACTCTGTCCAGCGGCCAGATTGTCCGAAGCTCCTACGCGCGTGAAAATTCGATCCACTATTCCGATGCGAGCCTCGGCCGCAGGCACGAAGCTTCCTATCTGCGCCAACAGGACGATCAGCGCGACCTGGCGGAGGTAGGTGCTTTTCCCCGCCATGTTGGGTCCGGTGAGGATCACAAGCCTGTTGCCTTCACAATCAAGGTTTGTATCGTTGGGCACGAAGATCAGATCGCTGCTGAGCTGTTCAACGACAGGGTGGCGGCCGTCCCGAATGAGGATTGTACTGCTCTCATCGACAAGGGGTTTAATGTAGCGATGTAATGCGGCGGTCTCGGCCAGCCCGGCAAGGACATCGAGCAACGCGACAGTCTGGGCCATGGCTTGAAGACGAGGCACCTCGTTCGCCAAGCGCCCACGCAGTTGTTCGAACAGTTCCTGCTCGAGCGCCAGCAGTTTAATCTCAGCGCCCGTGACACGCTCTTCCAAATCCTTCAGCTCAGGCGTCATAAACCGTTCGGCGTTGACCAGTGTTTGCTTGCGGATGTAATCGGCAGGGACGCGGGCCAAGTGTGTCTTGGTGATTTCGATATAGTAGCCGAACACCTGATTGTAGCGAACCTTCAACGAGTCGATCCCTGTCCGCTCCCGCTCTTTGGCTTCCAGCGAAGCGATCCAGCCCTTACCTTCCGTACTCGCCTTGCGCAGTTCATCGACCCCGGCATGGTATCCCTCACGAATCACGCCACCGTCGCGGAGCGCCATCGGCGTATCCGCCTTGATGGCCTGCTCAATCGCGTTATGCACGTCGCGGCAATCGTCCCACGACTCGAGGGCGCCGACCAGCAAGGAAGCGCGGAAGGGCTGGAGGTGGGATCGTAACTCCGGCAAGGCACTCGTGGACTGCTTCAATGCGAGCAACTCGCGAGGCCCCGCGACGCCGAGTGCTATGCGGCTGCTCAAGCGGGCGATATCTTGCACATCACGGAGCAGAGTTCTGAGCGACACACGTTGTTGAATCCGGTCTTTCAACTCCCCGACCGCATCGAGACGAGCGTGAATGGCCTCACGATTGAGGAGCGGTCTGACAAGCCAGTCGCGTAACAAGCGGCTGCCCATGGCCGTTGCGGTGCGATCTAACACCGACAAAACTGTCGGCTGTTCTTGACCCAATCGCTGCTCACCGGCTCCCAGTGGCCGCACAAGTTCGAGGTTGCGAATCGTCGCACTATCCAGATGCATGGCGTCGCCGCTCCACCGGGTCTGTATGCGGCGGAGGTGTGCGAGGGAGGCGGTTGGCTGGGTCTCACGAAAATATCGCAAGACCGCTCCGGCAGCTCCGATCCCGGCGCTCAGGCCGCGACAACCGAATCCGTCGAGCGAATGCACTGCGAACTGTGTCTGGAGTGATTGTGCGGCATCTTTGGGATTGAAGGAGGCCGCTGGTTGTGCGCAGAGGCGGGGCCCATGCAGGCGAGTCAAACACGATCCGGCATTTGTAAGGGAGTCCGCGTGGAGTAATTCCCGTGGTTCGAGCCGAGCCAGTTCATCCATGAGCTGGACCTCTGCCCGTGTCCCCTGGAACTCTGTCATCCAAAATTCCCCGGTGGAGACATCCAGACAAGCCAGACCAATGACGGATTGCCCCTTGGCAGAGGGGACTGTCGTGTCGGAGAAGGCGACAGCCGCAAGAAAATGCGATTCTCCAGGAGAGAGAAGTTCAGTATCGATCAGCGTGCCAGGCGTAAATAAACGAACGACTTCTCGGCGTACGAGACCCTTTGCGAGTTTCGGGTCTTCCACCTGTTCGCAGAGTGCGACCGTCCGCCCGGCCTTGAGAAGCTTTGCGATATACGCTTGCGCCGCATGGTAGGGCACTCCGCAGAGTGGAACCGGGTTGGCGCTGGATTTGTCGCGAGAGGTGAGGGCAATGGAGAGCAGTTTGGAGGCGATCTGCGCGTCTTCGTAAAACATTTCGTAGAAGTCGCCGACGCGGAACAGCAGAACGGCGTCGGAATAGCCGCGCTTGATCTCGCGGTATTGCCGCATTAAGGGTGAGGCGTCTGTTTCATTCATCGCGTTGGTCTCGATGTGTTTCGCCGGTCAGGGCGGGGGATACTCGGCCGGAAACTTTATCGAGCGAGAGACGTAGCCGTTCTAAATCTACTTCGGCCTCTTGCAGCGCTTTGGTTTTTCGGCGGAGTTCGATACGGCTCCGCACCCAGGGAGGAAAGAGCAGAATGCCGGAGACGAGCAGTCCGACGGCGAACCCCGCCAAGATGGGTTTATAGATCGGCGTCGAGGCTTCAAAGAGTCCAAAGAAGTATCGGAGTGTGACTTCCTGCTCCTGGTTCTGAAGGAAAAAAGCCAGGGAGAGAAGCAGCAGCACTCCGACCAGAACCAGCCTAATCATGACCTCGTCGGTGCCTCTCTTTTTACATCTCGGCATGACGGCGCTCGATGCATCTTGCCGGTCGTACCGTACTGTATGCGCGCGCGAGAAATGACCTCGTCAGACTTCGGCCCTGTGGCATGCAACTGTATCGTCCGGCTCCGCGCGGCGCGATGGTTCAGCGTAATGTCGATCCGGTCCTGCGGCAGCGCGGCAAGGCCCTTATCTGCCCATTCTATTGCCGTCACGGTTTGGCCCGAGAAATATTCGGTCAGTCCTGTCGATTCAAGCTCGCGGGGCGAGCGAATACGGTACAGGTCTACGTGAACAAGCGGCAGGCGTCCTTGATCGTATTCGTGAATCACGACGAATGTCGGGCTGCTGATTGCCGTCGGCGATGCGCCTAGACCCTGTGCGATTCCGCGAACGAGCGCTGTCTTGCCGGCTCCGAGCGGCCCGTAGAGCGCAATCGTTTCCCCCCCGCGGAGCGCGCAGCCAATCGCTTGGCCTAGCCGATCGGTGTGCCGATGTGATGTGGACACCAGTTGCCAAGGCCGGTTCGACACGGCGCTACGGCGAACGGCAGGCTGTTTCGTCTTGGCTGGCCGAGCCACGCTAAGCCGTTGTCGTCCGTTGGAGCGCATAAGGAATCTGAGCGATCAGGTCGCTGGCGAGCATCCCGGGCTGACCGAGATGCTGGGAGGCCAAGTCGCCGGCCGATCCATGGAAATAGGTTGCGGCACAGGCGGCCTCCCATGCGGGGACCCGTTGCGCCAGTAAGCCGACGATCATGCCGGTCAAGACGTCGCCTGTTCCTGCCGTGGCCATGCCGGGATTGCCGGTCGGGCAAATGGCGACAAGCCCATCGGGGCGTGCGATGACTGTTCGTGCGCCTTTTAAGACGACGAACACGCCGCGTTCTCTGGCAAATCGCCTGGCTGTGCCGATGCGGTCTGTGTTTACGGTCTGTGCTGTGGCATCGACTTCGAGCCGGGCCATTTCACCTGGATGCGGGGTCAGAATGGGGGGAATTTTACATTCTGTCAGTAATGAGGCCCGGCCGGCCAAGGCATTCAGCGCATCGGCATCCAGAACCGAAGGCCGATCCAGATGTTTCATCATCGACTGAACAAGTTCAACGGTTTCAGGATGGGTCGAGAGCCCGGGGCCGACGGCGATCGCCGTGCGTGCTTGGATAAAGGCAACGACACGATCGAGTCCTGAGCGGGCCAGTGTCCGCGCCTTCGTTTCAGGCATCGGCATCGTCATCGCTTCCAGTAGCTTGGTTTCTAATACATCGTTGACGCTGCTGGGAGTGGCCACGGTCACCAGGCCGGCTCCAATGCGGAGGGCGGCCCGGGCTGCCAATGCCGCCGCGCCGGTTTTCCCGACAGACCCCGCAATAATCCCCGCATGGCCAAACGTTCCCTTATGGGAGGAGGGTAGGCGTTCCGGTAGGGATTGGAATGCACTGTCGCGTGTCAGGAGCAGGGTCCGGCTCTCGATGGCATCCACATAGGCCTGTGGAATGCCAATATCGACGACATGGATCACGCCGGTTTGGTCGATCCCCGCACCGACATAGAGGCCGAGCTTCGGGAGGCCACATGCGATCGTCAATGTGGCGCGGATCGCGCTTCCTAGGATGGCGCCGGTATCGGCATGGAGGCCGGAGGGGATATCGACTGCGATGACTGGTTTCCCGGCATTGTTGATGAGTTCGATGGCCTCACGATAGGCTCCGGTCACTAGGGAGGACAATCCGGTGCCAAGGAGGGCATCGACGAGGATGTCGCTGGAGGCGAGGAGTGGGCTCGCTTGGTCGGCAGACCGGAATCGAACGATCGCTGCTTTCCCGGTAACTCGAACGAGCCGGCGATACATCGTCGCGGCATCACGACTCAGGTCAGTGATCGAGGTGAGGAGCAGCACGTGAACACGCGCACGTCGGCGGTGAAGCAGTCGGGCCATAACCAATCCGTCTCCGCCGTTGTTCCCTTTCCCACAGAGGATGGTAATGGTCTTGCCTCGCACTGGTCCACAGTGTTCCTCCAGATACCTGACAATTCCTTCGCCGGCCCGCTCCATCAAGACGGTACCGGGGACTTGCGCTTCGGTGATCGTACGGCGATCGAGCGTCTGCATCTCGGTTCCGGTCACGATCTTCATCGATGGCCTTGCGAACGGGATCGATCCCGCAAGAGGAATCGGGTAAGCGAAGGGAGGAAAGAGGTCTGTTGCTTACGTTGCAATGTCATGACAAGGGCGAATCGCATGGTCTCCGGAGGAATCCTGGGCGCCAATATCGACGGGATGGTTCAACTTAGCAATGCTTTCATCTCCCTCACGGCCTGGTCGAGGCCCACCAGAACTGCCCGGGCAATGATACTGTGACCGATGTTGTACTCAACGATTTCCGGAATATGAGTCAACCGCGTCAGATTGCGATAGTCCAAGCCGTGTCCGGCATTGACGCCCATGCCGAGTTTGGAGGAGAGCTTCGCAGCCTGTGTAATAGCTTCTACTTCGTCGTCGGCTTCTTTCGAACGTTTGGCATTTGCATACCGGCCAGTATGGAGTTCGATGAAATCGGCTGAGACTCTGTGCGCAGCTTTGACTTGCGCCAAATCCGGCTCGATGAAGAGGCTAACGGGAATGCTTGCCTCGTGGAGCATGCTCACGATCTGCTGGATACGA
>Ga0326726_10001316_pt1 | contig 23050 bp, 14 predicted proteins | sample MHFenrmetagenome_2_FD_207603 | JGI IMG/M metagenome (GOLD analysis project Ga0326726, IMG submission 207603) | Lab enriched peat soil microbial communities from Michigan Hollow, Ithaca, NY, United States - MHF15MN | ecosystem: Environmental > Terrestrial > Soil > Wetlands > Peat | place: USA... | reverse complement strand
TGTGCCCGCATGATTCCCGTGGAAGAATGGGAATTTGATCCCAGCAGGAGATGTCCCAGTTCGTGTGCCATCACATTTCCCAGAAGGTCCGAAAGACCGACCTTCCAATCCGTGTGCAATTCCGTTTCCCGGCTGTAGAAGACATCGCTGTAGCAGCCTGTGCCTTCGGCTGACAGGAACGCCACCCCGAAGACTTCGTGGGTTGAGCTCACGGACTGGGGAACGATTCGCACCGTCAGGTGGGTTGGCCACTCGAACCTGGCACAGCCGAAAGCTGACCACGTAGAAGCGGGTGCCCCCGGCCCGGCCGGGCGACGCCCAGCTTGGTCGAATTCCGCACCCGGCGAGCTTCGCTCGCCCGCCCGGACGAGGGCGTCCGGGCCTGCCTGGTTTGTGGGGCAGTAGGCCCAGATCAGTTGTACCCCGGCCTCCTGGAAGATCCTGGCCGCCTTCCGTTCAGCCTCGGTCAACACCGCTGGCGCGACGCCTGCGTCGTTATAGACAGAGACAACCACTTGTGGTTTTCCGTCAGGATAAGATTCCGGCCACGCGGGGAACGTAACCCCCAGCAGGAACGTAACTAACAGGCATGTTTTCGAAAATTGAAGCACTCGGGACCACCTCCGCCGCGCCGATCTTCGGGGCCTGCGGAGGGTGCCTCAAGGCTTTGCCGGTCACCCGCAACCTATTTGTGGGTAACTTGTTAAGCGCTTTTGCGTCAAATGGTTAGGAGCGTGGGTGACACGGGAAGAAATGGGCGTTTCTGCTAAACTTCGTTGTCTTGGCGAGGGCCAATGACCGTAATGAGCAGCAATGGGACGCGGATGATCCAGTTCGGGGTCTTCGAAGTCGACCTGCGCGCGGGAGAATTGCGACGCAACGGATCGAGAGTAAAACTGCAGGAACAGCCGTTACAGATTCTTACTCTCTTGCTGGAACGACCCGGAGAGGTGGTCTCGCGGGAAGAACTGCAGATCCGCTTGTGGCCTGCGGACACCTTTGTCGATTTCGATCACAGTCTTAACGCCGCTGTACGCCGGCTTAGAGACGCATTGGGAGACAGCGCCGAGAACCCGCGTTTTGTTGAAACTGTTGCCCGGCGGGGTTACCGCTTTCTGGTGCCGGTCAGCGGGATGCCGCCCGCCGTCGAGGCTGAGCCGCCGGTTCATCCCACCCGGCCCGCCTGGTGGATCGCCTCCGCGGCGGTTGTCTTACTTTTGGCAGGACTAGGCGTAGGGCTGTTTCTGGGCCGGCGTGGATCGCGGCCTTCGCCTGCATTGCCTCCCATCGTCGAGCGCCGGCTCACTGCTAACCCAAGCGAATATCCCATCAGCAGCGCTGCCCTTTCGTACGATGGCAAGTACCTGGCATTTTCCGACGACACCGGATCTTACCTGCGTCAAGTCGATACCGGTGAAACTCATCCCTTGCCTCTGCCCGAAGGATTCAAGGCGAAGCCGGTCTGCTGGTTTCCCGATGGATCGCACATTCTGGTCAGCTCGCTTGCGGGAGCGTCACAGGAGCCAGGTTTGTGGCAGATCTCCGCTCTGGGAGGCAGCCCGCGCAAACTGGCCGACCAGGGCGGGGAAGCGGCGGTCTCGCCCGACGGTACGCAGATCGCATTTCTGAAAGGAACCCCTAAGAGCCAGGAACTGTGGCTGATAGGGGCGGATGGAGAGCAGCCCCGAAAACTCGCAGGCCAGATCGGCGATATCTTCCGTTCCCCGGTTTGGTCGCCGGACGGGACGCGGATTGCGTTTCTGCGGGGCGTGTATCAGGCAGGAACTTACGGCATAAAGCCTCAGATTGAAGTTCTCGATTTGGCCACCAATCAGCGATTGGTGGTCTCGTCGGAGGCGCGGCTGGGGCCGGCGTTGGCCTGGGCCGGAGATCGCCTGGTCTATGTGCTGAATGAAGATCCGCCCAGCCAGAACGACTCGAATCTGTGGTCGCAGCACATCGATCCGCACACCGGGAAGGCCCTGGGCACCGCTACGCGGATTACGTCGAGCGCCGGCTCCATCCGATACCTCAGCGGCTCCGCCGATGGCAAGCGCATGGCCTACCTGAAAGCGGGCTGGCAGCCGGATGTTTACGTCGTCAGGCTGGAAGGGAAGGGAACCAGGCTGAGCACGCCGCGGCGCCTTACTCTGGACGAGAGGCAGGACATGCCCTGGTCCTGGACGCCCGACAGCAAGCAAGTGCTGTTCGGTTCGGACCGTGATGGATCGTTCCACATTTTCCGGCAAGCGCCAGACCAAACCACGCCCGAGTTGCTGGTGGGCGGCAGCGAACAATCGATGCTGCCGCGCCTGACGCCAGATGGAAGGCAGCTGGTTTATCTGCAATACCGTCAGGCCTTCGATTCGGCGAGCGGGGTTCGCATGATGCGGATTCCGGTCGCCGGCGGCCCGTCCCAGTTGGTAATGGAGGTGCATGGACTCACCAACGAACAATGTGCACGCCAGCCCTCCAGTCTCTGCCTTTACAGTGTCGCCGGGGACAAGCGCCTGACCTTTATGAGCTTCGATCCCATGCAGGGTACGGGGCAGGAGGTAGCGCACATTGATGACGAGCTGCCGTACGCCTACAACTGGAGCCTTTCGCCGGATGGCTCGACCCTGGCCATGGCCAAATCAAACAAGCTCGACATCATAGTGCAGCCGGTAATCCGTCTGTTGACCTTGAAGGACGGCAAAGAGCGACGCATCGCGCTGAAAGAGTGGTCCGCAATCAACGCGATTGATTGGGCTGCGGACGGAAAAAATCTGTGGGTCAGCGCCTCCACTGCTACCGGCACCAACGCGCTGTTGAATGTGGACCTGCAAGGTCGAGCTCGACCGCTTTGGGAGCAGACCAAAATGTTCGTGGGTTGGGCGATCCCTTCGCCCGATGGACGCTATCTGGCGATGTGGCAAGCCAGCGGCAGCGCCAATGTCTGGATGGTGGAGAACTTCTGACCATAGTAAATCGAGATGTCACCCGGAGCGAGTTGGGATCGTCCGCTTGCGGACGACCCCGCGGAGTCGAAGGGCTACTGGATGCGGAGACGCGTGGCTCGTGGGCTTTGTGTGGCGTCTTCAGAAGAAATCCACTTGTATCCAGGCACTGAACTTGCTATAGGGGCCGTTCGACTTCGTAGCTGGTTCGCGAAGCGAAGCCGCTACTCCGCTCAGGGTGACAACATTGTTTCAGGGTGAGAACATGGTTCAGTGCTCAACTGCGGAGGCAAACTGCGCACTCGCGAACACGCCAGATCCTTCGCTGCGCTCATGATGACGCCCTACATACTGAGTGAGCCTCTTGCCACTACCCTCGCTTACCCGGCACCGGGGCAGGGAACTGCATGGTGCGCACAATCCCTTCGCCTTCCTTCACGAAAATCACTTGATTGACTTTGACGTCCTTCAAAGTATCCACTTGCCCGCTGGGCCAGCGGACTTCTAGCAGCTGGACTTTGTCGGCCTTACCCAGCCCGAAGTGGACCCGCAAGTCGTTCTGCGCGAAATAGCCGCCGCCACTGCGGACTTCATCGATCTGCGAATGCAGCTTGGTTTCGCCCGGCGCCTGGGTCACGCAGCGCAGGCGGGCGCCGATGCCACTGCGGTTTGATTTGGTGCCAATGGTTCGCACCTTGATCCAGTTGTTGCCGGGGGCCAAATCACACCGCAGCAGTTGCGGATAATCATTTACCGTATTTACCACAAGATCGAGATCGCCGTCGTTGTCGAAGTCTCCGAAGGCGCATCCCCGCGAGGCCACCGGCACCAAGATTCCCGGGCCCGCCTGCGTGGAAACATCTTCAAACCGGCCATTGCGCAGGTTGCGATAGAGCAGTTTACGTTGCGGATAACCTGCCTCGGTCTTGAGCTGCTCGACTTCGGGATAGACGTGGCCATTGCAGATCAGAATGTCGGGCCAGCCGTCATTGTCCATGTCAAAAAACCCGCAACCCCATCCCAGATATTGGGTATGCGCGCCCAGGCCGGCGGCAAACGTGGCGTCCTCAAAATTGCCGTCGCCCAGGTTGTGATAGAGCGAAGGCGTGTCGCCGGCAAAGTTTGTTTTTACGATATCCAGGTAGCCGTCCATATCGTAGTCAGCCGCCGACACTCCCATGCCGGCCTGCGGCTTGCCGTCCGGGCTCAGCGCGCAGCCGGCTTCCATGGCGATGTCCACAAACTTCCCATTCTTCTTGTTCTGGTAGAGGGCGCTGGCAGTGGAGTCATTGGCGACATAGATGTCAGGCCAGCCGTCGTTATCGAAATCCGCGGTCAAAACGCCCAGGCCGAAGGTGCCATTGGCCTGCAGAATCCCGGAGGATTCGGAGACATCGGTGAACGTGCCGTCTCCATTGTTGTGGTAGAGAATATTCTTCCCGCCTTTGAGGCCCGGCGGCCCACACGCCACCATCACGCTCTTGTAGAGACAAGGTCCCGACTCCGGAACAGGGGCCGTCGCCAGATCCAGGTCAATATAGTTGGCGACAAACAAATCGAGTTTGCCATCGCGGTCGTAGTCTACAAAGGCACAGCCGGTATTCCAGCGCTTGCCCGTCCCTGCGACGCCCGCTTTTCCGCTTACATCTGAAAACGTGCCATCGCCGTTGTTGTGGTAGAGCACGTTCTTGCCGAAGTAGGTGACAAAGAGGTCCTCGAAACCATCGTTGTCATAATCGCCGATGCAGACGCCCTGTCCCCAGCCGGAGTGCGCCACGCCGGCTTTCGCGGTGACGTCGGTGAAAGTGCCGTCGCGATTGTTTTTGAACAGATGGGAAGCGGGTTCCTGGCCGGTGGGGAAGCCTTCCAGTCGCCATCCGTTGACCAGAAAAATATCCAGCCATCCGTCGTTGTCGTAATCGTAAAAAGCGACGCCACAACCCGTGGTTTCGAGCAGATACTTATTCTTGTGCTCGCCGCCGTAGATGGTCTTTGCGTTGAGCCCGGACGCGCGGGCGACGTCGATAAAACTCAATCCCAAGCCAGAGCCGGGTTTGGCCGGCTCTTCAGTAGCGGGGAAAAACGCGCCTGGCCGCAGCGGACGGGCCAGAGCCAGAACACTATCGAGTGAGAGTACGAGCGCGGACTTACTCAGGGACTGGAGAAACGTACGGCGCGAAGAAGACAAAAGGGCGGTACCTTCCCGGAGTTGGCTCGTGCTAGAATTCGCCCCTACTCTATTCAGTGCATCGCTACTTTGCAAGTTCAGGCACGGACGCAAATTCTACGAATCGAGCTTCATGCGAGTGTGCTAATCCATTGTTGCATATGATACGCGCAACGCTTTGTTGGCCCCGTGAAATGGCTTCCCGGTTGACGGTGGCTGCCGTCCTGTTGTTGAGTTTGGCGATTCCGGCAAGTGCGATTGAGCCGTCGCGCCCCCTTGAACTCTTGCGCCCGGATCGTCCCTGGGAATTCCTTTCGTCCGTGGGCGAGCGCGCCGGACTGTTGGGAAACGAAGCGGGAAACTTTGAGGCCTGGGTCTATCCCCTGAAAATTCTGCGCGACTTCCACCTGCAATTCCTGGTGGATGGCCATGTGGTTCCGGCGGAAGCGCTGGCTCGCACCCTCACGGTGCGACCGGAGTCCAGCACGATTCTCTACGCCGGGGACACCTTCTCGGTGCGGGAAACCTTCTTCGTTCCGGTGCACGAACCGGGAGCTGTGATCATCATCGAGATTGAGACCGCTAGTACCCTGGACGTGCAGGTTGCCTTCGAACGGGACTTCCAACTGGAATGGCCAGCGGCGTTGGGCGGAACGTATTCTTCATGGGATGAGAAGCTGAGCGCCTTTTACTTCGGCGAGGAGCAAAAGAAATTCTCCGCTTTCGTGGGTTCCCCCACCGCCAGCGAAATCCATCAGGAATACGACACCAACTATTCCAGCGCGAAGGAAAGCTCGTTCCACCTGGGTGTCACCAGCAAAGGTAAAGAGACCAAGGTCGTGGTGATCGCGGGTTCAGTTCATGGTCAGGCAGAAGCAGAGGCGGCTTACCATCGCCTCGAAGGCAACTACGCAGCGTTGTTGAAAGAGTCGGCGGATTACTACCGCGCTTACCTGGATAACACTGTGAGCGCCGAACTGCCCGATCGCCTGTTGCAGCAGTCTTACGACTGGGCCCGGGTCAGCGTGCTGCAGGGACTGGTAAACAATCCCTACCTGGGCACCGGGCTGATCGCCGGGTATCGCACCTCGGGCGGCAGCCAGCGCCCGGGCTTCGCCTGGTTTTTTGGACGGGACGCACTGTGGACTTCATTGGCACTCGATGCCGAGGGCGACTTTGGTAATACGCGCGTCGCTCTGGATTTTCTGAGCACGTACCAGCGCGCTGATGGCAAGGTCCCGCACGAAATTTCCCAGGGGACAAACTTTGTTCCCTGGTTCACTGACTATCCGTATCCGTACGCTTCCGCCGATGCGACGCCGCTGTACATCATCACCATGAACGATTACGTGGTGGCGAGTGGCGATGTGGCATTTGCTCAGCAGAAGTGGGACAGCCTGTGGAAGGCGTATCAATTCTTGCTTTCCACTTACGATTCGCAGGGGCTGCCGCAAAATTTTGGGATTGGTCACGGCTGGGTGGAAGGCGGCCCGCTGCTGCCCGTCCATACTGAGCTTTATCAGAGCGCGCTGGGGGCGGAGGCTTTGCGAGCGCTCTCCAGTCTGGCCCATCTCGCAGGAAAGGAAGACGTCAGCAAGAAGCTTGGCGAGGATTTCTCGCGCCAGCAAGCGTTGTTGAACAAGACCTTCTGGTCGGCGGAGAAGAACCGGTTCGCCTTTGCTCTCGATCAAAAGAACCAGCAGGTGGACGAACCCAGCGTGCTGGCCACGGTGCCCATGTGGTTCGGCCTGCTGGACTCCGACAAGGCGGGTGCCATGATCGCGCAACTGGCCGGGCCCGAGCATCAAGCGGACTGGGGAATGAGGATTATTTCCTCCCGCGCCGCAAAATATAGCGCCGGCGGCTACCACTTCGGATCGGTGTGGCCGCTCTTTACGGGATGGGCGTCAGTCGGCGAATACCGCTACCACCGCGCCTTGCCGGGCTTTTCCAACCTCATGGCCAATTCCCAGCTGACGCTCGATGGATCGCTGGGACACGTCACCGAGGTCCTGTCGGGTGACTACTATCAGCCGCTGTCCACCAGTTCTCCGCACCAGATCTGGTCCGCTGCCATGGTGATCAGTCCGCTGCTGCGCGGACTTTTGGATTTGCAGACCGACGCTCGCGCGCGCCGCGTCACGCTCGCGCCGCACGTGCCCGCTGACTGGAGCTGGTTCACGCTAGACAACGTGCGCGTGGGCCAGGCTTCGTTGCGGCTGGCGTATCGCAAGCGCGCTAACGAGATTACGCTCACCGCGACCCGAAGCGGCAGCGGCGACTGTAGTTTGGAGTTCTCTCCCGCGGTGAGCGTGCGCGCTCAGATTCTCAGCGCGGAAGTGAATGGCAAGAAAGTGCCATTCCATATGAACAAGAGTGAGATGGACCAGCACGTTACCGTGCAATTTCCTGTCGCAAGCGGAGAGAACACCTTGCGCCTTCGCATCAGGGACGATTTCGGCCTAAGCATCTCACCCGTATTGCCGCCTCTGGGGAGCGCCAGCCAGGGCTTGCGCGTACTGTTCGAGGCCTGGACTCCGTCGCGGGACAGGCTCACCCTGGAAGTTTCCGGGGCCCAAGGCAGACGGTACCAGATTGGAATGTGGAATTCGGCGCAAGTGGCATCGGTTGAGGGCGCTGAACTGGTAAAGGTTGATGCGGACAGCGCCAGAATCAATGTCACTATTCCGGCGAATGCGTCTGAACCGAATCCTCATGAGAAGATCGTCATTCATTTTGCGGGCAAGATGCACTAGAGTCTGTGTGCCAACGCCAGTCTATGCGGAGAGAGCCATGATGCACTCATCTTGCAAATTTCTTGCTTTCTATATCGGGGCAATCATCTCGCTAAATCTTGCGCAGGCAGGGACCCGCGTGGCGTCGCAGCCCGCCATGACACTCGAGGCAGTCACCAGTTCCCAGCCACGACGCGACGGCATCGACATTAAGGCGGGCGCGGCGAGTTTGCGCATCACCGCACTGCGAGACGATATTCTGCGGGTGCGCATAACCCTGGGTAGGAGTTTTCCCGAGGACGCCTCTTGGTCAGTCCTGCCCGGGCCGCGCAGCAAGTCTGTCGATGTCAAGACGACGCAGGATACCGCTTCCGTTGGCTTCCGCACCGCGGCGCTCGATGTGAGAGTTGAGCGCACTCCACTCCGACTGGTGGTTCGCGATCTCGCGGGGAACGTCATCTCAGCCGACGCGGTTGGCCGCCCCACCACCTTCCGGATGGGGGGCTTCTCCGTCCACAAGACCATGCCTGGCGACGAACACTATTTCGGCCTCGGCGACAAGGCAGGCACTTTCGACCGCAGAAACCAGGCCTATACGCTCTGGAATACGGACATTGGCACCCAGGAATCAATCGATCCTATTTATAAGAGCATCCCGTTTTTTCTCGGGATCGGCGGGGGCCGCAGTTATGGATTGTTTCTCGACAACACCTGGCGCACCTGGTTCGACTTCGGCAAGCAGGCGCGTGACTCCTATTCTTTCGGCGCTGAAGGTGGCCCGCTCGACTACTACCTGATCTATGGCGCGAACCCGAAACAGGTGGTCGAAGGCTACGCCTACCTCACCGGGACGCATCCGCTTCCCCCACTGTGGACTCTCGGCTTTCAGCAGTCGCGCTACAGCTACATGCCGGAATCCCAGATCAGGGAGATAGCCGACCGCATGCGCGCGGAGAAGATACCCTCTGACGTGCTCTACCTTGACATCGACTATCAGGACAGAAATCGACCCTTCACCGTCAATCCCCAAGCCTTCCCCAATTTTTCTGGGCTGGTGTCGGACCTGCGCAAGCAGCATTTCCACCTCGTCCTGATTACCGATCTGCACATCGCCCATGCTCCCAACCAGGGCTACGCCCCCTACGACTCGGGCGAGGCGGGCAATCACTTTGTGAAGAAGGCCGACGGCAGTGAGTACGTCGGCATCGTCTGGCCGGGCCCGGCGGTTTTTCCTGATTTCACTCGTGCCCAGACGCGCAGCTGGTGGGGCGGTCTTTACAAAGACTTCGTTCAAGATGGGGTGGCCGGCTTCTGGAATGACATGAACGAGCCCGCGGTCTTCGACGGACCGGGCAAGACGATGCCTCTCGACAACGACCATCGCATCGAAGAGCCCGGTTTCGCTACTCGTACCGCAACCCACTCTGAGATCCACAACATCGTTGGACTGGAGAATGCCCGCGCCACCTATGACGGCCTGCTCAGACTGCGACCGGACGAGCGCCCTTTTGTCCTTACCCGCGCAACATTCGCCGGGGGACAGCGCTACGGCTTCACCTGGACGGGTGACAATTCCGCCACCTGGAACCATCTTCGCCTCGGCACTCAGCAGCTGCTCAATCTCGGCCTCAGCGGAATTTCTTTTGTCGGTGACGACATCGGCGGATTCAACGGCTCGCCGGAACCTGACCTGCTCACGCGCTGGATTGAGATCGGAGCTTTCAATCCCCTCTATCGCGACCACACCACGAAAGGCTCCTTGATGCAGGAAGTCTGGGTGCATGGCCCGGAGCACGAGGCGATTCGCCGCCGCTACGTCGAAACCCGTTATCGGCTCCTGCCCTATATCTACACCCTGGCCGACGAATCCTCGCGCACGGGCATACCCATGATGCGCCCCATCTTTCTCGAGTTCCCCGAGGTTTTCACGCCACCCTCGAACGGGTTCGGTAATCTCGATACGGAGTTTTTGTTAGGTCCCAGCCTGTTGGTCGCTCCGCAGCCGTTTGCAGAAACCATGGACGACTACGTTGTGTCGTTTCCGAAAGCCGATTGGTACGATTTCTGGACTGGCCTCAAGGCGGCGATTCCTCCACCAGAACCTTCCATTGTGCAGATTTCCAACGACATCGCCAAAAACGGACCGGGAACCCAGTACCCATACCGGCCCTTCATTCATCCCACGCTGGATACGCTGCCGGTGTATGTCCGGGGTGGAAGCATTCTTCCGCTGCAGCCCCTCATCCAGAGCACGGATGAAACTCCCAATGGTCCGCTGGAACTCCGCGTCTATCCCGGCCAGCCGTGCAGCGGCTCGCTGTATCTCGATGACGGCCACACTCTCCGCTACCAACACGGCGAGTTTCTCCGCCAGGCATTCACCTGTCAGTCCGATGACAACTCGGTGCGTGTCAAATTCGGCGCACGCCAGGGAACTTATGCGCCCTGGTGGAAAACCGTGGAGGTTGTGATCTACGGCTGGCCGTCGGCGCAGGCTAATGCGAAGCTTTCCAGCAACGCGGCTCCGCTCCAGACTTCGTACGACGCAACCCAGCACGCGCTCCACGTCACGATCCCGGACGTTGCCGGGGAGGCCGAGCTTCGCATCGGAGATTAGCCGGCGTGAAGGCGATGCGTCGATGCAAGCTGCGCGGCGAGTGGAAATTTCGGGGGCAATGCGACCGCAGTCTGAGCCAGAGGCTGTGATAAATTGAAGAGTGTGGGCGCGTAGCTCAGTTGGCAGAGCAATGCCCTTTTAAGGCATGGGTCGATGGTTCGAGTCCATCCGCGCTCACCATGTATTCTTCTGATTCTTTAGGACATACATCCGCAGGGCCCGCATCTTTGAAAATATCCCGTTTGGGTGCCAATAATTGTGCCCACTCAGCCGAGAAACAGCGGCCAGACGGCGTCTTCCGAGGGATGAAGGTATCGACTTGAGATAGTTACGGTGCCGTGTCCAGCGACCCGAGCGAGCGTACAAGTTTCGCGCACGTCCTTCGCCAGTTTCCTTCGGCTCCGAAATTCCGAAATAGTGTTGCCATGGGCTTGGCGCTGCGGCATGTTCTATTTTAGTTTGTCCAATGGCGCACAAAGGAGTAGACTTCGCCCGGTTGGCCGGAGGAGGTCTTCGATGAACGTACTTCGCCTTCGGTGGCGCGGCCTGATTCTGGCTGTGGTGGTGTGTCTGACTTACCAGCTCTTCCTGCTTGCCTCAGATGAACCAACCCTGACCAAGGACCAGATTAAGCAATTCCTTCTCACCGCCAAAGTGATTAAAAGTGTCCAGTCCAAGAAGGGCATCACCAACCCGTGGCGGCTCACGCTCACGGACGGCACCCTGACCCACGACGGTTCTTTCCAGTCGGTAGAGGAACACAAGCAAAGCGTGGAGTTTGCTTCCGGCACGGAACTGAATTTCGTTGATTCCTACAAGTACAACATCGCTGCCTATCAGCTGGCGGAAATGCTCGGCATCGATGATATGCTGCCGGTATATGTCGAGCGCAAATGGAAAGGTGAGACAGGGTCGCTCAGCTGGTGGTTGCCGGTGAAGATGGATGAGGTGGAGCGCCACAGGCAGAACTTGACGCCGCCGGATGCGGACGCCTGGAATAATCAGATGTACAAAATTCGGGTCTTCGATCAACTAGTCTCCGATACCGACACCAACCTGACCAACGTCCTGATCGGTGAGGATTGGAAGATCTGGAGGGTTGATTTCTCCCGCGCTTTTCGCCTTCAAGGAAAGGTGAAAAGCCCCGAAGACCTGGTGCGTTGCGACCGGCACTTGCTGGAGAAACTGAAGGCGCTGGACGGGAACGAACTGCAGGAACGAACCAAGCACTATCTCAACAAGATGGAAGTGAAAGCGTTGATGCAGCGACGGGACAAGATAGTGGAGCGGTTCCAGAAGCTGATCGCTGAAAAAGGCGAGAACGAAGTGCTGTACTGAATCACGCGTCTTTTGCGTCTGGCTGTACCGCTACTGCGCTACGTCTTTGGAGATCAGGCACTGGCAGGGGCAACCCTTGTCAGGGGTGCCGCGAGGATTGTGGGTAGGTGCAAAGTTGAGGCCGCTTACCGTTTTGGACCCAGGGCTATTGTTTCCGGTCAGGCACCATATCTTCCCAAAAAGGAGAAAGACATGCTGAAGAAGCTGCTGGTTTTGTTGCTCACCTCGGTACTCACCTTCCCGCTGGCAACGTCGGTGTTTGCGCAGGACGCTCCGGCCAAAGAGAAGGCCGCAAAGGCTGCCCGATGGGAGGGCCACGTATTGCGGAGCAGTACGGATAACTCCACCCTGACCGTGCGCAAGGTGGGTTCATCGGACGAACGGACGGTTAAGTACGACAGCTCGACGCGCTGGGTCAGTCAGGAGCACGGCAGCAAAAAGGTCAACGACATTACTTCCGGGGATGTGAAGGACGGCGACCGGGTGATCTGTACCGGCACTTGGGATAAAGATGGCGTGCTCCATGCCACTCTGATCTCGAAACGGCTCACCGGCATGTAGTGAGCACGCTAGCCAGTACTTGATAGGAGGCCATGCCATTTGAATCGAAATGGCAATGGTGGCAGTGTGCAAGTTCGTGGGTAGTTCCGGGCTTTCCTCCGAGACCTCCCGGTATCCGGCCGCCTACTCGGCGGCGCATTTGCGGATCCCGGGTTTACGGGACCACCCAATTCAACTTGTTGACTTATTTAACTTTGTCAGCCTAAGATGCACCGCAACAGAGGACGTCCTGCGGAACTCAATGGTTTCGTTCAAATCTGGCAGGGCTTGGCTGTAGGAGGCAGGAGAATGGTCAGCCCTCCGGTCTGGATTTGTTCCCGCCGTGCTTGCATTTCTCTCCTTGTGGTACTTCTGTCGCTCGGGTTAGCAGGGGCGAAACCAAAGCAAACTTCAGTGGAGCCTCCCGAATCCTTGGTCGCCATCGGAGATGTTCACGGCGATTTTGAGGACTTCGTCGCCATTCTTCAGCACATCGGTCTCATAGACAGGCAAAACCACTGGACAGGCGGTAAGACCACGCTGGTCCAGGTTGGGGACACCCTGGATCGCGGCCCCAAGCCGCGCGAGGTCATGGACCTATTGATGGCACTGGAGAAAGAAGCCGGCCAGGCCGGCGGCCGGGTGGTGAGCCTACTCGGCAATCACGAGATGATGAATATCATGGGCGACCTGCGCTATGTCACACCCGTGAACTATGCCAGTTTTGCCGACGGCAATTCCGAGAAACGGCAGAAATCCGCCTATGACGAATACGTGAAATGGCGGGATAAGCACCCGGAGTTAATAGCCGAGCTTTCCCAGCCCATGGAATTGACTGAAGCAGAGTGGATGGCAAGGCATCCGCTGGGTTTCGTTGAGCAGCGCGAGGCCTACAGCCCGAAGGGACAATACGGCAAGTGGCTGCGCGGACACAACGCCCTGGCCCAAATTGGAGGAGAAATCTTCTTGCACGGGGGCATCCATCCTGACTTGGCCAAGATGAAAGTTGATGCGCTGAATAGGCGGATTCGCGACGAAATCGAAGAGTTTGATGCGGTGAAACAGAATCTGCAGGATGAAGGAGTGATCCTGCCGTTCTTTAATATGCAGGAAATCACCTATGCGGCCCAGGCCGAAGTCATCGCCGAGCGCAAGTCGCGTGTTCCGGCGAACCCGGAACGCCAAGCCAAAATCCTGGAGTTTCTAAAGTACGGTGAGTGGTTGAGCGTCAAACCGGATGGACCCTTGTGGTTTCGCGGATACGACCAGTGGAGCGACGCAGAGGACACGGCGCAGATAGACAAGATCCTGGACGCCTACAAGGTAGCGCACATTGTCGTAGGACATACGGTTCAGAGGAGTGGGCGTATCCGGCCCCGTTTTGGAGACAAGGTGTTCCTGATCGACACCGGGATGCTCAGCAGCTACTACCCGGGCGGCAGGGCGTCAGCCCTGGAAATCTGCGGCGACACCAGATTTACCGCCAAGTACATGGACCAGCAGCTCGTACTGATCGACCCCGCCGCTTCGCCCGGAAAGCCAGCTTCCGGGGCTACCGCCGGGGTTGAGAATGATACCGGGACTTCGAAAAAGCCTGACATCTTACCAGCGGTCGGTGGCAATTGTCGGGCAACGGCGCCCCCGCCACAGTAGGGGCGGTGAGCAGAGAGAGTCTTCCACCAATGAAGAAGTGGATCGAACGCGCGCTGAACATCCACTCCGGCGATTTGGAGCGTGGCACCCTGCTATGCGCCTGCTTGTTCCTGGTGATCAGCAGCTACGTCATCGGCAAAGTGGCGGGTGCCGCACTCTTCCTATCGCGCTTCCAGGCCAAGCAGCTCGCCTACGCCGATATTTCCAGTTCTGTAATCGTGGCCCTGGTGGTGGCGGGGTACGTGCTCGTGGCGCGGCGACTCGCTTTGCAGGGCTTGCTGATCGGCAGCACGATATTTTTCGCCAGCAATTGCACGATATTCTGGGCCCTGGCCCACTATCGCCCCCACCTGGCCTGGCTGTTTCCGGTGTTCTACATCTGGGTAAAAGTCTTTGGCGTGCTGGCGCCGACCCAGATCTGGACTCTGGCCAACTATGTTCTTACCACCCGGGAGGCCAAGCGAGTTTTCGGAATGGTGGGCGGAGGCGCCATCGCGGGCTGGATCTTTGCCGGCTATTTCTCCAAAGCGATCGCCAAGACGTTCGGCACGGAAAGTCTTCTGCTCGGCATGGCCCTGTTCCTTTTGATTTGTACCGGGCTGATCGTCTTCATCTGGCGCAGCGGGCAAGTCGCCGTCGGCGGGGCGCATGGCATGACAGAAGGATCCGCCGAATCCGGCCCACGGAACATTTTTTCCAGCATGCGCGTGGTGTTCTCTTCGTCCTACTTGAGGGCCATCGCCGCCGTCATCTGCATTTCGTCCCTGGTGACCACACTGACGGGCTGGCAGTTCCTCGCCCTGATGCAACAGTTCCTGGTAAAGAAGGATGTGATAGCCGCTTTCTACGGCGACTTCAACTTTTACGCCGGCATACTATCGTTGTTGTTCCAGTTGCTGTTCACCAGTAGATTTCTGCGCAGGTTTGGCATTGGTACAGCGCTGTTCATGCTTCCCGTCACGGTATGGCTGGGTTCAGCCGGGCTCTTGGTTTTTGGTACGCTGAGCGCGGTAGTTGCGCTGAAAGCTGGCGACCAGGTGCAGCGCTATTCCCTGGACAAGTCCACCACCGAATTGCTTTATCTTCCGCTCCCTAGCCGGATCAAGTTACAGGTTAAGTGGTTTATCGATACCGTAATCTGGCGGCTGGGTGACGGCTTGTCGGGATTGGTGGTTCTGATTTTCGCCACCACTCTGCATTGGCCGGCACGCCAGATTAGCTGGATTGCGCTGCTGTTTGTCAGCGGTTGGCTGGTGGCGGTTGCCGTTGCTCGCCGACAGTATGTCGCTACCCTGAAGGAGAGTATTTCCCAACATCGAGTGGACGTCGAGCACACCTCCCACTCCGTACTGGACCGTTCGACCGCGGAGTTGCTGGCGACCAATCTTTCGGCCTCGGATCCCAATGAGATCCTCTATGCCCTCAGCCTGTTTGAAGTGGAGCGGCAAAGGGCCGCGCACCCGGTAATCCGGAGTTTGTTGTACCACTCATCGCCGCAGGTCCGGCAGAAGGCGATCGCCATCCTGTCCGAGACAGGTGACAAGACGGTGCGGCCGGAAATCGAAGCCTTGCTGCGGGATCCGGATCTCAATGTGCGCACCGAGGCCTTGCTTTACCTTACGCACCATGCGCACGTTGACCCGCTGGAGTTGATGCAGGACGAGGGCGACTTTGCCGACTTCTCGGTTAGCTCGGCGGTGGTGGCATTTCTAGCGCGGCCGGGCGAGACTCAGATCCTGGAGGCTGCGCAGCAGATTCTGACCAACATGGTCGGCGAACCAGCTCCGGAGCGGCAGCGCCACCGAGTGGAGGCTGCCCGCTTGCTGGGCGAGCTCCCGGACTGCTTTGATCCCCTGCTCTCGAACCTGCTGGCCGACCCCGACCCCCTGGTCGCGCGCGAAGCCATCCACTCCGCGGGAAAGCTGCGCAAGCGGCGGCTGGTGCCCGACCTCCTCGACCGGCTGGCCCATCACGAGCTGCGTGCCGAAGCCGCTAAGGCCCTGGGAGAGTTCGGGGACTCGATCGTCGGAGCGTTGCGTGACCATCTCGCTGACACTTCGTTGGCAATCGAGGTGCGACGGGAAATCCCGGGCATCATGGTAAGCGTTGGCACGCCGGCGGCGGCGCGGGTGCTCATGGAAAACCTTCTGGAAAGAGATACCACTCTGCGCTTCCGCATTATCAGCTCCCTGAATAAGCTCCAACGCCTACACCCTGAGATCGAAACTGACACCCAGATGTTGGAGACGGTGTTGGCCGCCGAAATCCTTGGACACTATCGTTCCTACCAGATTCTCGACCAACTAGGAGACGTTGAAGGAGAAAATCCCGTGGCACGCGCATTGTCCGAGTCCATGCAGCAGGAATTGGAGCGCGTCTTTCGCGTGCTGGGACTGCTGTATCCCCATCTTGATGTGCACAGCGCTCATCTGGGTCTGCAATCCAAAAACGTAGCCGTTCACGATAACGCGCTGGAATTCCTGGATAACGTCTTGAAACCTCGGTTGCGGGAAATGCTGGTGCCTCTGCTGGATAGCAAGGTCACGGTGCGTGAGCGCGCTCACCTCGCACAACGGGTAGTGCGCAGCAAAATCGAAAACCAGGAACAGGCGGTCGCGGCCCTGGTCGCCAGCGACGATCCCTGGCTTAGGTCCTGCGGTGCTTATGCCGTGGGAGCGTTTGGCCTGAGATCTTTGGAAGATCAATTGAATCGATGCCTGAACGATTCCGACCCGCTGCTGCGGGAGACCGCCAGGGCAGCCAAACTGCGCCTCGAGGCGCTGGTCTCGAAGGATTGAAATTTCGAGCGGCAGAAGAAGGCATTCAATTCGCGAGAGGTACTGCTATGTCCACACTTCATCGACCGTGGGGGAGGCTCCTCATAGCAGCGGTGTGTTTGATCTCTCCATACCTTGTCAGCGCAGCGAATGAGACGACTCTGACCAGGGAACAGATCAAGCAATTCCTTCTCACCGCTGAGATCGTCGGCAGCAAGCAATCCAACAAAGGCGTCACTCAGCCCTGGCGGCTTACCTTGAGCGACGGCACGTTTACCCATGACGCTTCTTTCCAGGCTGTTGACGAACACAAGACCAACAAGACGATGGCGGGCGGCCGAGTTGAAATGAACTTCGTAGATTCATACAAGTACAACCTCGCCGCCTGTGCGTTGGCCGAACTGGTCGGTGTGGACGACCTGCTACCGGTGTATGTGGAACGATCATGGCATGGCAATGCCGGCTCGCTGAGCTGGTGGTTGCCGGTAAAGATGGATGAAGCCGACCGCATCAAACAGAACATAGCGCCTCCCGATCCGGTTGCATGGAACAATCAGATGTACCAGGTACGGGTCTTCGACCAATTGGTCTACGATGACGACCCCAATCTCACGAACGTGCTGATCGGTCAGGACTTCAAGATTTGGAGGGTTGATTTCAGCCGCGCATTTCGCCCCTACAAGGACCTGAGAAACGCCAAAGACTTGGTGCGCTGCGACCGGCAGTTGTTCGAGAAACTGAAAGCACTGGACCCGAACGAACTGGCGACAAAAACCAAGGGTTATCTTTCCAAGGATGAAGTGAAGGCTGTGATGGCGCGACGGGATAAGATCGTGACCCAGTTCCAGAAGATGATCTCCGAAAAGGGTGAAAAAGAAGTGCTGTACTGAAGTATGCGACTCTCTGATGTACGCCGCCCACTCCTCGGGGTGAGGCTGATGAGAGCGCACGGGTATCTCGAGTGCTCCGCCTGCGGTTCATCCTGATAAGCGATCGACGGTGCGGATCTTCAGCAGGTCGCCGTTCCGTCGCTTGAGTCCAAAGCACCGGGCATGCATCTAGACAGGCATGGCAAACCTGACGGAATTCAGCCTGGCCGACTCCATCGCAATTCTCACCCGTACTCCCGCCAGCCTTGATGCACTGTTGCGCGGGCTGCCCAACGTCTGGGTGCGCGGCAATGAAGGAAAGAATACCTGGAGCGCATTCGACATCGTGGGTCATCTAATCGTCGGGGAGCGTACCGACTGGATGCCGCGGGTGCGCATCCTGCTGGAGAACGGCGAAGCCCGGCCGTTTGATCCCTTCGACCGGTTGGCGCAGTTGAGGGGGAGTCAAGACAGGTCGCTGGAACAGCTGCTGGATGATTTCGCCCGCCTGCGAAGGGAGAACCTAGCAGCGCTGCAGGCGCTGAATTTACAGGACGAAGACTTGGCACGGCGAGGAAGGCATCCGGCGCTGGGAGTGGTGACACTCTCGGAACTGCTGGCAACATGGGCCGTGCACGATCTTACCCATGTGCATCAGATGTCCCGCGTGATGGCCCACCAGTATCGTGACGCAGTCGGTCCGTGGAGCGCCTATCTGGGAGTGCTCCAGTGTGCTGGTCACAGCGCTCCGTAAGCGGGGCAGCGCTTCGTGGGGGCGGGCGCAACTGTTCCGTGGCATGCCCGGCCGTCGGATTGCGGTAGATTCGCGAAACGTCGCTTTTCTGGGGTTCGATCATGGTTTGCCTTCATCGGCTGACGGAGGCTAGATCGCGGGCACCTTTTCCTGGTTCAACCTCAGGTACACCGTCAACTGTCCACGATGATGCTCGATGTGGTTGAGCATGCTGTCGCGGATCGCGACGTAGCGTGACTGCTCGCTCATCGGCTTGCCGACGCCCAGCATGCGCCCCTTAGCTCTGTGCCGGCCGATTCCACCGGCAGAAGTTTGCTATCATTGGCGGCGTTCTTTCGGCGGTAGCAGGCCGTGTGCATAGAAGTTACCGCCAGGTGAGAAACTTGAATTGAGGAAAGCATATGAAGAAGATCATCATAGTTTTCAGTTTGCTGGCTCTGGTGGCAATGCCCGTCCTGGGTCAGGAGAAGGAAGAGGAGCGGGTAGAGAACGCGGGAAAAGTGATCAGAGAGATCATGAACATTCCCGACAATGTCCCACAGGACGTAATTGATAAAGCGGACTGTGTCGTGGTCTTACCTTCGGTGCTCAAATTTGCCTTCGGGATTGGGGGCAGCTACGGCCGGGGCGTGATGACATGCCGTAGCGGCAAGAATTTCCACGGCCCCTGGAGCGCCCCCACCATGATGGCGCTCGAAGGGGGCAGCTTCGGATTGCAACTGGGCGGGCAGGCGACGGACTTTGTTCTGCTCCTCATGAGTCCGAGATCGGCCTCGAGTATCCTGGGCAGCAAAGTGAAGCTGGGCGGTGATGTTTCGGCTGCGGCTGGGCCGGTGGGGCGGAATGCTTCGGCGGAGACTGATGTCAGCCTGCGGGCGGAAATTCTCTCCTACTCCCGCGCCCGGGGCTTGTTCGCAGGAATATCGCTGGCCGGGTCAACTCTCCGGCCCGACAACGACGCCAACAAGAAGCTCTACGGTAAAGAGGTGAGCGCAAAAGATATTGTGTTTAACAAGGCCGTGCCTGCTCCTAAGTCTGCCAGTGTGTTGCTGGCCACGCTGAGAAAGAGATCGCCCAAGAACCTGGCGAAGTAGTAGCGCCGCCGGGCAACGATTCGCGACGCTCCTCGAGGGAACGCCCGGCCGACTCTGAAAACAGAAATTTCCTGAGTTCAGCCAGTCCCCGCCCGGCGTTCCGCCCGACTTTGCCCTTCAGGCAACTTGGCCCAGCCACTGGTTTGCGTTCAGCGGATTCCGTACAGGCTGACTTTGGGCCCCCTTCTCCAGTGGTCCTTGCTGTACCAGAGGTCAACACTCTCGACTATGCGGCGCTCACCTGGCAGGTCGATGACACGCGTTTTTCCGCCGTCAGGGATGCGAGCGCGTATTGGAATCTCTTCCTGCGTGCCGTTTCCGTACCGGACAACGACGCGCTCAAAATTGATCGCGCCGCCACTGATGCGCAATTGGATGGCTCGAAAACCTCCTTCCGACCTGCCCACTTTAATGCTGTCGTGGTCCACGGCGCCATCCACATGGAATTCTCCCAGGAATCTCCAGCGTCCTCTTTGGGCATATGCGGATGAGCAGAAGGCAAGAACAAGCACGAAACTAATCGCCTATTTACTGTGGTTCTTTGACATCGTCTGTTCCTTTCTCGATGGGTTGGAAACTGAAATGAGGCTGCGAAATGTTGGGAGGTGGAACGCCATAGGCAGAGAATCGACCGACCCGGCCCGACTCATTCGATCGTTGAGAAACCCTCACGATTCTGCTCCGGCCTCCCGGGGCGAGTCAAAGATTAATTCAAAACTCGGAAGCGTTCTAGTTTCAAACTAGGACACTGCCTGTCTTGGCATCCTTTCCGGCTTTTGTTTGCGAACTTTGCGGTTAGGATTTTCGAATCATTGAGGTGACTACAAACCCTGTACCGCAAAGGGCGAAGAAAACCTGTTACTTCGGCCTGAAGATCAGAATACGCGGCCCAGTTGGAAGAACCACTTGCGATGTCCGCTGTCGCCAATGCTTCCCCCGAAAACCAAAGGCCCCACGGCGGTCTCGGCCAGAATGCCGATGGCAACGTCATTAGGAAACTTGCTGGCGCCGGGAAAGCCGTACATCTTGCCAAACTCGTAGGCGCCGATGGCATAGACTTTCTTGCCGGCCAGCGGAGGCAGGGTGAGCAGATCGTGCAGATATCCCACCCTGAAAAAATAGAACTGGTCGCCAAAAAGTTCGTTTGTACCGTAGGCGCTGAGCCGGTTTGAGCCGCCGAGGAAGAACTGCGGATAGCCGCTGGTGGAACCGAAAGTGGTTCCTCCTTCGCCAACCACAAACAAAGACGCTGGCTTGGTAATGGGCTGGAAGTATGCGACACGCGCATCCCCAACCGGAAAGCTGTCGGTCTGGCCAGGGCTGGTGTCATACCACTGGAAGTTCGATTCCGCGCTCACTCCGCGCCGCGGGATCACGGGATCGTCGGTGCGGTCGAGCAGCCAGCGAAAGCGCGCCGCCCCGGTCCTTCCGCTGATGGACGAGAATTCCGGCGTGCCCAGACGCAACCTGGCGTCGAGCGTGCCCACTTCGTAACCAAAACGGACTTCGCTGAAGCGGCTGAATCCGTATCCGATATCGCTGCCGATCTCGCTGCGGTTGAAGCGGTACTCGGCCAGCGGATCGCTCTTGCGGTAGATCTTGAAGGCCGAACTGCTGGCGGCAGCGTGGGGAGCGAAGAACCACTTGCTGGCGGGGGAGGAGGGACGGTAGAGTTCGCTCTCTATCCCATAGGTGTTGCCAAAGATAAAATCGGTGCGCCACTCCGAACGGTATCCGGCCACATCGAGGAAGGTCAAGCGAGTGGCGAGAGTGAAATCTACGTCGTTGCTCTCCGATCCATCCACTTCAAAACCCAATTGCAGTGTGGGCGGAGCATAGAGCTTTTCATGCATGGTCACCAGCAACCCATCCTGCCCGTTTTGTTGCGTGAGTTGGTAGCCCGCGGTGTCGTACCGCCCGATTCCGGTCAGTCGGGTGAGCAGGCCCTCCAGTTGATGCGTGTTGATCGGTTTTCCGGCCTGGGGCTGCAGGAAGCGCTCTATGTTCTTCTCTGCCTCCGGATTCGCGCCCTGCACCCTGACGAACTGCGGCACCGCGATATCACTTTTCCGGTGGGACTGGCGCCGCTCCATGTACTGCGCCCAGGCCGCATCATCCAGCGCATAGGTCTCAAGCAGGCGGGACTTCTGGGCCGCAGCTTCCGAGCCTTTCTCAATGATCTCCTTCGACTTCGGATAGTCCAATGAGTTGAAATCCTGCAGCCCCACGTTCACCACCAGGTCCGCACCGGCCAACCCGCGGATCTCGTTGCCGGCAACTACCACGTCGATGGAGCGTCCCAGAATGGCGAAAAGAGATTGGATCTTGTCGGCCTCGGCGGGTGAGGTCTGAAGATGAACGCCGATCACGATGTCCGCGCCCATGGCGCGCACCACGTCGGTCGGAAGATTGCCCACCAGTCCGCCATCGACATAGACGTGCTCCCCTTCGCGTATGGGAGAGAAGAGTCCGGGTATCGCCATAGTCGCGCGCATGGCGGTGGAAAGCGGTCCATCTTTGAATACGGCCTGTTTTCCACTCACCAGATCGGTGGCCACGCAGCGGAAGGGAATAGGGAGATCGTCAAACGATTGCACACTCGAATACGCCAGCGTTTCCCGGTCGATCAGGAGGCTGATCTGCTGACCTGCGTTCAGTCCTCCGGGGAGCACCAGACCTCGCCGCAGACCCAGCACAATTGAGTTGGGAAACGCGACCTTGTCCTCTTTTCTTCGGAATGACAAGTCCTCGTAGGGTATGGCTCCGCCCAGGATGACATCCCAATTCTGTTCTTCAACCAACTGGCGAAGCTGTTGCGGACCCTTGCCGGTGGCATAGAGCCCACCCACCAAACCGCCCATGCTTGTGCCCGCGAGGTAGTCAATGGGAATGTGATGCTCTTCAAACCACTGCAGTACTCCGATGTGCGCCAGTCCGAGCGCCCCGCCGCCTTCGAGCGCCACCCCAATCTTCAGCCGGGGCTTGGTGGAGGGCCTGGTTTGCTCCGCCGGGGTCGAACCTGGCGCTGCAACCTGAGGAGCCGGCGTCTCCTGCGCCGGAGAAAAAGGGAAGAGCAACAACAGGCAAAAGAGTGCGTGCAGGCTAGCGCGCATGAAAAGCTCCCTTCAGACGACTCGCGAGGACGCAATCGTGGGTGACGACCAGTTTCGCCCAGCCTGCTAATTCGCACAAGGTAGATACACAAGAATGACGCGGCATCTTCATCCGGTGTAAATTAGCTGGCGAATATTTGGAGAGGGTCAGCTTCGAGTGATGAAAACGATCAAGGGTCCGGCAATATTTCTGGCGCAGTTCGCCGCTGACGCTGCTCCGTTCAACAGTCTGCAGCATATCGCGCATTGGGCGGGCAGTCTGGGTTACAAAGGCGTGCAGATTCCGTCTTGGGACGGCCGCCTGTTCGATCTGAAACGCGCCGCTGAGAGCAAGACCTATTGTGATGAAGTGCTCGGTACCCTGGCCACGCATGGTCTGCAGCTGACCGAGCTTTCCACTCATCTGCAAGGCCAGTTGGTGGCCGTGCATCCAGCCTACGATGCCATGTTCGAC
>Ga0326726_10001315_pt1 | contig 23055 bp, 19 predicted proteins | sample MHFenrmetagenome_2_FD_207603 | JGI IMG/M metagenome (GOLD analysis project Ga0326726, IMG submission 207603) | Lab enriched peat soil microbial communities from Michigan Hollow, Ithaca, NY, United States - MHF15MN | ecosystem: Environmental > Terrestrial > Soil > Wetlands > Peat | place: USA... | reverse complement strand
CTGGCCGCGCGACACCAGGGCCACGTGCAACGTGTGAAGAGCGACCATCTGTCGATGATGCAGGCTGCGGCCTCGGGTCACATTGCCATGGTGGCGGGAACGCGCGGAGGCTTTATCTTCCCCGGTTGGCAGCGGGGGGCGGACGCCGCCGCGGCGCTCGTTCACCTCTTGGAGATGCTGGCTGCTGCCGAAGTTGAGTTGGCCGACGTCGCTGTCAGGCTCAGCCCCGGAGTCTTCGCCGACGCCTACGTGGCCTGCCCGTGGAAACACAAGGGAGCACTGATGCGGCGCCTGATGGAGGAGACTGCTGATCTCGAAAGGATCCCGATCGATGGCCTGCGTCTGCGGCTCGAAAACGGTTGGTTGTGGGTAGCACCCGATCGCCGCAACGCTCAGTTCCTGATGCAAGCGGAAGCACAAACGAAGGAAGACGCAATCGATCTTCTTGCGGAATGGAGCGCCCATCTGAACGCGTGGCGCGATCAATTGGAAGGGGAGATGGTCACGCGGGAAGCCGCTGCCGCTTCCGAGATTGGGCGACGTTTATGATCCGTCTTTCAGCATCCATGCGTTTGGCGGCCGTCGTCGTGGTCTTCCTGCTGTACCGGCCGGCTCCGGCGTCTGCTCAAACTGGGTCCCTTCAGTCGCCGCGGCAGCAGATGGCGCCGCAATCGACGCCGGCAACTCAAATGGCCGGGTTACCATCCAACCCGTCGGAGCTCAACGCACAAACCCCCGCGTACCTTGACCAGGTCATCGATGCCGCGGACTACCGGATCGGGCCGGGCGACCTTATCATCATAAACATCTGGAGCGATCACCCCGAACAATACGAAGTGAAAATCACGCCCGAGGCCACATTGATCATACCGGGCGTCGGCGACCTGGGCGTCAAAGGGATGACCTTGGCTGAGTTGAAGACCGCCGCAACCGCTCGACTGAGAGAGTTCTATCCCCGCAATCCCATTTCGGTCACGCTGGCCGAGGTGAGGCGATTCCGCGTTTCTGTGACCGGCGCCGTCGAAAGGCCGGGGCTTTACGTGGTCACCGCCAACACACGTGCCTCGGAAGTGCTCGATCTGGCGGGTTTGAAGGATGACGCGGCCCGCCGACAGGTCCGGCTTGAGCGAGGGGACAGCACCATCAATGTCGATCTCGCTGCGTTCGAGCGACTCGGTATTCGCAGCGCCAATCCCTACTTGTCGGAAGGCGATGTCCTCGTGGTGCCGCCGGTCGACCTGCGTTGGGGAAACGTTCGTGTGGACGGCGGGGTGGCCATGCCGGGCATATTCGGGTACTCGCCGGGCGACCTCGTCGGCGACCTCATCGATCTGGCCTTCGGCCTGACCGCCGATGCCGATACGACCGATATCGAACTCTGGCGCTTCCCCCCGGGTGAGAATCAGACCCGAAGGTTCGCTTGGCCTTCCGGGACATCGTATTCACAGTGGCGGCACTTTGCGCTTCGCCCGGACGATCGCCTCCTGATCCGAACCATGGAAGGCTATCGGCCCAAGCGCGGCGTTCGCGTCACCGGAGAGGTGCTTCACCCCGGATACTATGTCATTCTCGGGCAGAGCATGAGCCTTCGACAGTTGATCGATTCCGCCGGTGGCTTCACGAACTGGGCCGATCTCAGCCACGCCCTAATCATCCGCAACGATCAACCTCAGTGGCTTGAACAGGGACGCACGCGCCTTCAGTTGGTGCCCCCGGAACTGCGGTCCCAGTCCGAGAGTGACATCATCGTTTCCGACGCGTTGTCGGTGCATGGACGCGTCGCCGCCGATTTCGTGCGCCTCTTTCTCGCGAAGGATACCACCTATGATGTCCCGCTCTTCGATCGGGACGAGGTCGTCATCCCCCGTTTGACAGAGAGCATCAACGTGATTGGCCGTGTTGTCCAACCCGGCATGGTACCAGTCACGTCCGGTGGTGATCTAGAGTACTATCTGGCGCGCGCGGGAGGTTACGCTTGGCAAGCGGATCGCGGCGGGACCTTCTTGGTCAAGGGCGCGACGGGAGCCGCGATCAAGAAGAGACGCATCAAGGACATCTCGGCTGGCGACACCATCGTCATCCCAACTAAACGCGGCCACAATTGGTGGCAGGATGTTCGCGATACTCTCACTGTTGCGACCAGCCTCGCGACCTTATACCTCGTCTTCAACCAGGTGACGAAATGAGCGCCGAGTTCAGCTCGCCCCGACCCCGTTCGACGGCCGACGAGGGAGGACTGCCATTGGTCGAAGGGGGCGTCCTTGGCCTCGTGCAGCTGCTCGTCCGCAACCGCCGATTGGTGACGTGGTACCCGATTGGCGTCACGCTTCTCATTTTGGCCGCCGCCTTCCTGTTCCCGAATGTCTATCGCTCGACTGTGACGATCCTGCCTCCCGAGCGCGATTTTCAGAGCATGTCACAACCCACCGGGGATCTTAAGACGTTTCTGGCAGGCGGCATGTCGCTGCCGGTGATGGCGACGCCATCGGATATTCTTGCCGCCGTTCTCGCGTCGCGAACCGTCCGCGAGTCCACGGTCACGCAATTGGGTCTGACAATGCGGTGGGGGCTCTCCACCAGCGGCGCTCTCGATAAACTGGAGCATGCCCAATCGGTCAAAGTGGAACCTTCCGGCGTCATCCAACTTCTCTTGGAGGATCACAACCGCTGGTTCGCCGACACGCTGGCCAACGCGGTTGTCTCGGTTGCGGATCGCCTCAATCAGGTTATCCTCAACACGAAAGCCTCCCGAACGCGCCGGTTCGTGGAAGAGCGATTGACGGATACCAAGGCGCAATTGGATTCGGCCGCCGACGAACTCGAGCGATTTCAGCAGGAACACCGCACCGTGGCGCTCGACGTTGAAGTCAGGGCCATGGTCGAGAACGCCGCCGTCCTGCGCGCGCAAAAAACATCCGACGAGATCGAGTTGTCCGTTCTGCAAGAATCGCTCTCACCCGATCACCCGCGGATTCGCGAACTGACCGCGCGCATCGTGCAAACGGAACAGAAGCTCTCCGAACTGGAACGCGCCGCTCCCGGCGACACGACGGCGCCCTCGTTTCTCGGATCGGCCCTCATGGATCTCCCGCGTCTGTCGCAGGATCTTGCGGTTCGTCTCCGCAACGTCAAGGTGGCGGAGGCCCTTTACGAATTGCTCACGGAGCAGTTTGAACACGCCCGCATCCAGGAGCTACGTGACACGCCGACCTTCTCGGTCCTTGATCCGGCAGCACACGGCGGGACGAAGGTTCGCCCGAAGAGACTTTACATCGCACTCGGCACCTTGATTGTCGCGTTCATGATGGCTTCCATCTACGTTGTGCTTCGCTCCTACATGTCACGTCTGGCCCTTGCTGACCCGGCGCGCCATGAAACCATCCTCAATCTGTGGCACACGATGTTCTCCCGGCGCCGCGGACAAAGTCGGGAAAGGACTCCTTGAACGCTCAAGACACCGGTCGTCCCACGCGCATTGCTTGCATCGGACTCGGCGCGTGGGGGAAGAATCTTCTTCGCGAATTCGCGCGCACACCGGGCGCAACGGTCTCCATCGCCTGTGATCCCTCGGCCGCCGCCCTCGACCGCGCTCGGGTCAACCACCCCGACATTCGCTTAACGGCTGAGCCGGACGACGTCATGAGCAGCGACGCCGACGCCGTCGTGATTGCCACGCCGCCGGTGTCGCATTTCGAACTCGCGGCGCGCGCGATCGCCGCCGGCAAGGATGTGTTCATTGAGAAGCCTCTCGTCCTGAATGTCGACGACGGAGAGAAGCTCGTCGCGCAGGCGGCCGCCGCCAAACGCGTCCTCATGGTCGGGCATATTATGGAGTACCACCCGGCGATAGACTGGCTCAAACGCTACATCAAGGATGGAGGCCTCGGGAGCATATACTATCTCTATGCGACCCGCGTCAACCTCGGCCAGGTGCGCGACAATGAAAATGCCATGTGGTCGCTGGCGCCCCACGATATCTCGATGATCTCCTATCTCCTGGACGCTCAACCGCGACGCGCCAGCGCCGTGGGAAGCTGCTACGTGCGGAAGGGGATCGAGGACGTGGTGTTCATGACCCTGCAGTTCGGCGATAATCGCGTGGCGCATGTGCACACGAGTTGGCTCGACCCGCATAAGGTGCGTTCGTTGACCATTGTCGGTCAAAAACGGATGGCGGTGTTCTCCGACACGGACCCCCAGGAGAAGATCAAGGTTTTTGACAAAGGCGTCGATGTCTCTTTGAACTTCGAAACCTACGCCGAGTATTTGACATTGCGCACCGGCGAGGTCTACATCCCTTTGGTGGACAACACGCAACCGCTGGCGTTGGAATGCGCCCACTTTGTCGAATGTGTCAAGGAACGCAAGGCGCCGCGCACCGATGGCCAGGATGGTCTCCGCGTGCTGCGCGTGCTTGCGGCCGCACAACAATCACTGGACTCCGGTGGCGTTCCGATTGACATTCAGTCCTCCGCAAATTGACGCGGAGAGGGAGCCGACTTTATGAGCATTTCCATCGATCCGTCTGCCCACATCGGCGCCAACACACGCTGGGGCGAGTTCTGTGTGATCGGCGCCAACGTCGACATCGGCGCCGACTGTGAAATCGGCCACCATGTGGTTCTGCATTCCGGAACGAAGATCGGTGCGGGCGTCCGCATCGATGATGGCGCCGTGATCGGCAAGCGCCCGATGCGGGCGGCCAACACGGCGGTGACCAAGGACCAGGATCTCCCGGCAGCGACCATCGGCGATGGATCTATTATCGGCACCAATGTGGTGATTTACCGCGGCGCTGCACTCGGTCAGAAGGTGCTGGTCGCCGACTTGTCCACCGTACGCGAAAATGTCACGGTCGGCGATTTCACCATTGTCGGACGTGGCGTCGCGATTGAGAACTTCTGCAAGATCGGCCGGTACTGTAAGCTTGAGACAAACGTCTACATCACCGCTTACTCCGAGGTTGGCGACCGCGTCTTCGTCGCGCCGGGTGTGTTGACTTCAAACGATAACTTCGTCGGCCGCACCGAGGAACGGTTCAAGCACTTCAAGGGTGTGACCGTTGGACGTGGCGGCCGAATCGGTGTCGGCGCCGTAATTCTCCCGGGCAAGAAGATCGGCGATGATGCTCTGGTCGCGGCAGGGGCCGTGCTGACCGCCGATGCCCCAGCACGCAAGATCGTCGCCGGCGTGCCCGCCAAGAGCTTCCGTGATGTGCCCAAAGACCAGTTGCTCGAGGCGCAAAACTGGCCGGATGTGAAAGGCAAGTAGACATCTCGTGACAAAACGTACAGGGAGTCGGCCATGGCAGTCCCGATCATAGATCTGGTCCGGCAGTATCAGACGATCAAAGACGAAATTGATGGCGCGATTGCCCGCGTCTTGAGTCACGGGATGTTTGTCCTGGGCAAAGAGGTCAAGGAGTTCGAGGAACTGGCGGCACAGAAATGCAACGCCAGCGAGGCCGTGGGTGTGGCGTCCGGCTCCGATGCCCTCCTGTTGGCATTGCATGCTCTCGGCATCGGCGCCGGCGATGAGGTCATCGTTCCGACCTTCACCTTCTTTGCGACGGCGAGTTGCGTCAGCCGATTGGGCGCAACGCCCGTCTTCTGCGACATCGGCGACGATTATAACCTCGACCCCAAGGACGTTGCCAAACGCCTGACCAAACGCACCCGCGCCATCATCGCCGTCGAGCTGTACGGCCAGATGCCGGACATGGAGGCGCTGCGGACGCTGTGTTACGATCGCGGGCTATACCTGATTGAGGACGCGGCCCAATCCATTGGCGCGACCTACGAAGGGGCTCTCGCCGGCTCCTGCGGCGATGTCGCCTGCTTCTCGTTTTTCCCGACCAAGAACCTCGGCGCCGCCGGGGATGGCGGGATGGTGACGACCGACATGCACGAAGTCGCGGAATTGGTGCGCCTGCTTCGTGGTCATGGCGCCCACCCGAAGTACTACCACCGTCTCGTGGGGTACAATTCGCGCCTCGACGCCATCCAGGCGGCAATTCTCAAGGCCAAGCTGCCGCATCTGGATCGTTGGACCGAGATGCGTCGTGCCCATGCCGGCGTCTATGATCGCGAGCTATCCGGAGTCGGCGATATCCAAACGCCGATTCGGCGCGAAAACGCCTACCACATATTCCACCAGTACACCATTGCAACCTCGCGCCGCGACGCGTTGCGTCAACGCCTCTCCGAGGCGAAGATCGGTTCGGAGATCTACTATCCGCTGCCTCTGCACTTGCAGGAGTGCTACTCGTATCTGGGCGGTCGTCCGGGTCATTGCCCCAAGGCCGAGAAAGCGGCGGCGACGGCGCTGTCGATCCCGATCTTCCCCGAGATGACCCAAAATGAACAGGGTGAAGTGATCGGCACGATCAAGCAGTTCTTCCGTTAGCGTCCGCGTTACCACATCTTTGCGCGATGAGCAGGAGTACGACCACGCGGTCGCGCCCGGTCGTCGCCACCATCTTCGGCACCCGGCCGCAGTTCATCAAGCTCGCCGTCCTCTGGCAAGGGTTGGAACAGCAGTTTCGTTCGATCCTGATCGATTCCGGGCAGCACTATGATTGGGAGATGGCAGGGGTATTCCATGATGAGACGGGGTTGCGTCGCCCCGATGTCCACCTCGGAGTGGGATCCGCCCCGGCCGCATCCCAGATCGGCCGGATTGCCGACGCCCTCGATGCCCGATTGAGCCGCCTGCGCCCAGATGCGGTCATCGTCATTGGTGACACGAGCACCACCGCTGGCGGAGCGATCGCCGCCGCCTACAGGAATATCCCACTGGCGCATGTCGAGGCGGGGCTGCGTTCGTTTGACATCGCGGCCCCGGAAGAGAAGAACCGGACCATCGCCGATCACCTGGCCCGCTGGCGGCTCTGCCCGACGCAGTCAGCTATGGCCAATCTGCGGAGGGAAGGGATCAGAGACGGTGTCCTTGGGGTCGGTGACCTCATGTATGAGCATTTCCTCCGCGAGCACAATCACCTCTCCGTCGCACTTGACCGACTCCTGCCCAAGTCGGTCGGTCGGGGAGATTACTATTTCGTCACCGCTCATCGCGCGGAGAACGTCGATGAATCTGCTCAGCTAAGAAAGCTCGTTGCCATTCTTGTCGAGCTCGATCGCGATGTCATCTATCCGGTTCATCCTCGAACGGCACGGAATCTCAAGAAGCAGAGTCTTTGGCGCGGACTCAAAGGGGCCCGGCATGTGCATCTTCTCGCCCCGCGGTCGTACTATGAGTCGCTCGCCCTGATGGGCGGGGCACGGGCCGTGCTCACGGACTCAGGTGGGGTTCAGCGTGAAGCCTATTGGAGCCGTGTTCCGTGCCTCATCCTGCGTGATGTGACCGAGTGGCCGGAGCTTCTCGCTGTGCGCGCTGGGATACTGACCGGATTGAATCCCGGAAGGGTCGCACGCGCTCTCCGCAGACTCCCTCGTGGTCGCACCGTACACGATCCCGTATTTGCGCACCACCACCCGTCGCGACGTATCGTTGATGCGATCGCCTGCGACCTGTGTGGCCGGCCATGAACGCCGCCTTCGAAGACAGATTTCTCATAGGCTCGTCGCCGCTTCGTCGCGCCGGAGTCGTGCTGATGCTGGTCACCCTTCTGTCGCGGACGTTCGGGTACCTGCGCGAGGCCGTGATTGCCGCCGCGTTTGGCGCTTCGCGCGAGGTGGATATTTATCTCACGGCGATCACGATTCCGGCCGTGATCATGACGACCGTCTACTATTCAATCCCCAACGCGTTCATTCCCTTGTGGGGACGTTCGGATCGTCACAGTGTCAGTCTGCGCCGTAGCATCATTATCATCGTCGTCTTGGCTGCCGCGCTGGCGCTCCTGGTGGATTCCGCCGCTCGTCCTTTGATGGCTCTGCTGGCCGGCGGGTATTCGCCGGAAGCGGGGCAGCGCGCGACCGAGCTTCTTCGCGTCAGTGCTTGGATTGTGTTCTTCGCGGTTATCGAGGCCCTTCTGCGCAGCCGTCTGTTGGCCCTCAAGCGGTTTGGTTTGCCCACACTGTCCTACGTCTGGCAAGGCATTGGCGTGATCGTCGCGGTCATCGGCTGGCCCCAACAGGGCGCCCGCGCGATGGTCTGGGGGCTTCTGGTCGGAACGGCGGCCTCGGCGCTCTGGGACGCAATTCTCCTCTTGTCAATTCCGGCGACGCACCCAGCGATGCCCGACTCCGCCCCTCCCGTGAGAGATTCACCCTCGCGTGTTTGGACGTGGATCGTTCTGATCTTCTTGACGGACTCGCTATCACAGGTGTACGTCGTTGTTGATCGTCTCTTGGGATCGTATCTGGACTCCGGAGCGATCGCCGCTTTGAATTATGCGAGCCTGGTCGTCGGAGTGTCGACGGCCATCATCGCCACCACACTCTCCACGGCTATCTTCCCGTTCCTCAGCGACGCACACGTTGAACAGAATCAAAGACGGACATTTGAGATCATCGATCGCGCGGTGACGTGGTCGATCATCTTGGCAATCCCGACGGCTGTCTGGACTCTGGCATTCAGTGGGCCAATCACGTCAGTGCTCTTCGAGCGCGGCGCGTTCAATACCGAGGCGCGCCGGCTCACATCGCACGTGCTTGCGGCCTACAGTCTCAGCGTGATGCCTATCGCGCTGGCGGCGGTGTGGGCACGGCTCTTCTACGCCGCCCGGCGCTGGAAACCAATTCTCGCGTCCTCGTTGGTATCGTTGGCCGTCAAGTGCGGCTGTGCCGTGTGGTGGGTGTCCAAATGGGGCATCGTTGGGTTGGCACTGTCCGGGGTAGCCGCGCCGACGGCAGCGGCCGCCTTCATGGGCTGGCATGAACGCGGCACACTGAGAGAGGGTGTGCGGCGTTGGGCAGGACTGGCATGCAAGGTCTTGCTCTTGGTCTGTCTGCCTGCTATCCCGTGTGCGTGGCTTGTCAGTCGAGTTCCGGAAACAGATTTTCTCTCGCCTGTCTTGCTGACCCTCGGCGGTGTCTTAGCGGGAGTTGCATTACTGGTCGGCGCGGGTCGACGTTGGGGAATCGCTGAAATGCAGAGCATTTTGGACCTTCTGGTTCGACGCAGGAGATCGGAGACTTGAGAACCTGGGCCATCCTTCCGGTCGTGCCATCGCGATACCGCCAATGCAAGTACGCGTTCGGGGTGGATCGACCGCGTACAAATGAAGAGGGCTCGATCTGAACGGCGCTGATCAAGATCGCGAGACCTCGCGAGCGGAAGCCGTTGGCGCGCGCTCGCGGATTCTGCTCGTCGCCCCGCGGGCTGTTGCCTCGTTCACCGAACAGGATCGGCGCATTCTCTCTGACGAATTCGCAGTGACCTTGTTTAGTGTCCGGAGCTGGCGCCATCTCGCAGAACTGAATCGTCGCATCCGCGACGCCGACTTGGTCTTGATTTGGTTCTTGGGCCGACATGCGGTGCCCGCCTTGCTGCTTGCGAGGGTGCATCGGATCCCGTCGGTCATCATCCTCGGTGGATTTGAAGTGGCTTGGATACCATCGATTGGATATGGGATTGCTCCAGGTTCGATCAAGCATCGGATCAGCCGATTCCTCGCCCGTGGCGCATCTCGTGTCCTTACAGTGTCTCGTACCTCGCATCAAAACGCCCTCAAGTATTTCCCCGAAGTTTCCGAGAAGATCACCCTGGTGCTCAATGCGGTCGACACGCAAGCGTTCGCTTACGACCCGGCAGCGACTTTCTCGGGTGTGCTCCATGTGGGGCACTACGGGAGCAGCACTTTGTACGTCAAGAACCTGGCCTTCCTCAAAGACGTCGCCGAGGCTCTACCTGACGTTTCATTTCGGTTGGTCGGACCTACAATCGACGAAGAAGGAGAACGATTTGTTAGTTCGCTCCCGCGCAACGCGACTTGGGTTGGACCGAAACGCGGGGAAGACCTCGTTAGAGAATTCCAATCGGCATCCATCTACTTTCAGCCTTCGCTCCATGAGAGCTTCTCCTTAGCGGTCGCCGAGGCCATGTCGTGCGGGTGCATACCAGTGGTCTCGTCGCACGGCGCTCTGCCCGAAGTTGTCGGCGATGCGGGCGTTGTGATGCCCGACCTTACGATTGATGCCGCGGTGAGAGCAATAGGTCAGGCTCTCGAATGGGGTGCAGGTCGCCGCCTAGCAGCGCGACGTCGGATCGTCGAGAACTTTGATCTTGAAAGGCGGCGACGAGCATTGACGTCACTGCTCAATGACCTGCTGGCCAGCCCCCGCTCTTGACCCACCCGTCATCGGATTGCGCGTCTTGGGGCATGCTCGGACCCCGATCGCAGGCCCGGTGAGATCGCTGACGGAGAGAGAGATCGCCCATAGACGCAGAAATTGCGCCCATCTCGGATGCCGAGGTTTGCGCGTAGCCGCGGCGCAAAGTTCACCCGGCCTATCACGAATAGAGATGGTAACACGGTCCTGCTGTGGCTATATTCTCTTCGGGGGCATCCTTGGCGCGGCACGCAATCACTTACATGGCACGTTGGGTCGCACGCTGGCGGTGGATTGTTTGGGATCTGTTCGCACTGCAAGGCGCATTTGCGTTTGTCTATTGGCTCCGGTTCCACCTGGGACAAGACGCACCAGGGGACCCAATCGCGCCGCAAACCTATATGGGGTCCGTGGCCTGGGTCACGCTGGGCTGGTTTTTCCTGCTGATCCTGTTCGGACTTTATCGCAAGAACATATTTGTCTCACGAACGGCAGAACTGTCGCGAGTGTTCAGCGCCGTCACGTCGGGCACGCTTCTGCTGGCGATTCTCCCCGTTGACCCCCTCCTCACGATCGCGGCGTCGCGGACGGCGTTGGTTGGATACTGGGCCGCAGTCCTCCTGCTTCTGGGCGGTGGGCGCCTGCTCCCGACGCTGAGCGTGGAATCCAACGGTGAGGGAGAGGGCGGTGGGATCAATAGCCGCCGGCTGGCCATCCTCGCCGGTGATGGCGTCGCCGTCGCTGTCTCATACTACCTCGCCTTCTGGTTGCGCTTTGATGGCCAGATCCCTCCCGATGCGATGCACGCGTTTTGGAATACGCTGCCGCTGGTGTTCCTGGTGCGCCTCGCGTCGTTCACATATTTCCAGCTCTATTCCGGCGTCTGGCGTTACGCCTCGATCAATGATCTCGTCTCGATTATCAAAGCCGTCGCCGTCGGGACCATTCTGCTGGTGCTGCCGTTCTTCTTCTTCGGCGTGCCCGGGTATCCGCGCTCCGTTCTGATCATCGATTGGTTCTTGATGGTGACGTTCCTGGGTGGTTCGCGGTTCGCTCTGCGCGCATTTCGCGAAGCGACGCCTCGTTTCCTCCGACGCGGTCGCCGCGTCTTGATAGTTGGCGCCGGCGACGCCGGGGAGATGCTGGTGCGTGAATTTGGCAAGGATCCCGGCGGGCCGATTGTGCCGGTCGCCTTCATCGATGGCAACCCCCGCAAGCATGGCGCGCGTCTCCATGGGATTCCCGTCGTCGGTGATCTCAGCCAGATTGAATCCGCCGTCAAAAAGTACAACGTCGCCGAAATCCTGATCGCCATCCCGTCGGCGACGGGCGAGCAGATGCGACGGATCGTGGCCTCCTGCAACTTGGCGGGTGTGCCATTCAAGACCGTGCCCTCCTTGCGTGAAGTCATCGAAGGAGGGGCCACCGTCCGCCAGATGCGCGCGGTCCGCGTCGAAGACATTCTGCGCCGCCCGCCGGTGGACACTCATCCCGTCGAGGTGGCCGATTGGCTTTCCGGACGGAGGGTCATGGTCACTGGCGGCGCCGGTTCCATTGGCTCGGAGTTGGTGCGCCGCATTCTCCGCTTTGCGCCGAGGGAAGTCATCCTCGTCGACCGATCGGAGAATGCGCTCCACGATCTTCTCGACGATCTCTCGCGGATTCCGTCGCGGGCGCGTGTCGAGGGTGTCTTGGTTGACATCACCGACCGCCAGCGTTTCCACCGTCTCTTCGCGCATCGGGTGCCCGATGTCATCTTCCATGCCGCGGCCTACAAGCAGGTGCCGCTGGCCGAGGAATTCCCAGATGCCGCCGTACTCAACAACGTCGGCGGTTCACGTTTTATGATGGATTGGGCTCTGGAGCGAGGCGTCGACACATTTGTCAACATCTCCACAGACAAGGCCGTACGACCCTGCAGCGTCATGGGCGCAACCAAACGTGTTGCCGAACTGCTGGCATTGCGTCGCGCCTCGGAGGGGCAGACACGCTTCGTTTCGGTCCGATTCGGAAACGTTCTGGCTTCCGATGGATCCGTCGTGCCGCTGTTTGAGCGGCAGATTCGTGCCGGTGGCCCGGTCACGGTCACTGATCCCAATGTGATTCGTTACTTCATGACCGCGGGCGAAGCGGCGATTCTGGTGCTTCACGCCGCTACCATCGGGGAAAACGGACAATTGCTGGCGCTGGATATGGGTGAGCCGGTGCGCATTTACGATTTGGCACGCGACCTCATCCTCCTATCCGGTCTTCGCCCTGAGAAGGACATTCCCATCCAGATCATCGGCCTGCGTCCCGGGGAAAAGCTCTCGGAAGATCTGTTCGATCCCGAATTCCCGCCGCGCCCGTCCGGACATGACAAGATTTGGGTCATCGATGCCGTCGACGATGCCGCCAAGGATTTCGAGTCGCGTGTCACCGAGCTTCTGACGATCGCACGGGGCGGTGACCGCGATCTCACGCTTCAGGCTCTTTTGAAAATCGTGCCCGGATACCAGCCTGCTTCGGTCTTGCGCTCCACTCGCCCGGCCGAGATTCCCGTAGCCAGCTACGATCCCGTACCCTGACCAATCACGCGGCTTGACCTTTCGCGTCAGGCCGCTACATTCCCATTCATCTAAACGTGCCTTGAAGGTGGCCGACGATGTTGGATATCCGCTTCATTCGTGAAAACCCTGACCGCGTTCGTGACGGTATTGCGGCGAAGAACACCCCCAATTTGGTCGACGAATTTCTCGCACTCGATGCGACGCGTCGAGCGATTATCGCCGAGGTCGAGACGCTCAAGCATGAACGCAATGTGATGTCGCAGCAAATCGCCGCCGAGAAGAAGGCCGGTCGCGATGCGGCGGCCGCCATCGCGCGCGGCAAAGAAATCTCCGACCGCGCCCAAGCGCTCGACAATCAGTTGCGGGAGGCCGAAGAGAAACTGCACGCGGTGCATCTTCTCATCCCCAACCTCGCACACCCCGACGTCCCGGTCGGCGATGAGTCTCACAACAAAGACATCCGCTACTGGGGGCAGAAACCGGTATTGGGATTCGTTCCAGTGCCGCATTGGGAACTCGGCCAGAAGCTGGGGATATTCGACGGTGAAGCTGGCACCAACGTGTCCGGCTCGGGGTTTTTCGTCTTGCGGGGCAGTGGCGCGCGCATGCAACGGGCGCTGGTCAGCTACATGCTGGATCGCCACACGGCGCACGGCTATACCGAGCATCGGCTGCCATATCTCGTCACTTCGCGCGCCATGATCGGCACGGGCCAACTACCGAAGTTGGCCGAGGACATGTACCACATCGAGGCTGATGATATGTGGCTCATTCCCACGGCCGAGGTGCCCCTCACAAATCTCAAGGCCGGCTCCGTTCTACAGACTGATGATTTGCCGTGTCGCTGGGTGGCTTACACGCCCTGTTTCCGTCGCGAAGCCGGCGCGGCGGGTAAGGACACGCGTGGAATGATCCGCGTGCACCAGTTCGACAAGGTGGAGTTGGTCAAGGTCGTGGAGCCGGCGTCGTCGTATGATGAACTCGAATCGCTGACCGCCGACGCCGAGGCGATTCTCCAGGCGCTCAATCTGCCGTATCGCGCGAAGCTTCTGGCCACGGGTGACATGTCGTTTGCTTCCGCCAAAACTTATGATCTTGAGGTATACGCAGCCGGGATCGACACGTGGTTGGAAGTCTCATCGTGCTCGAATTTCGAGGACTTTCAGGCGCGGCGGATGGACTTGCGCGCCAAGGCGCCGGGCGGCAAGCCGTACTTTCCGCACACGCTCAACGGATCCGGCCTGGCCTTGCCGCGCACGATGATTGCGATCTGGGAGAACTACCAGACCGAACGCGGTACAATCCGTGTGCCCGATGTCCTGCAACCGCACATGGGCGGACTGACCGAGATCGGCTGAACCGCGGTGCCTGACTTGATCCTCCGATTCTGATGAAACGTCGCCTCTCGCGCATGATCCATGACCGTGCCGGTTACACCGGCCTGCCTCTGGCGTTCAAGGGGCTGCTCATCCTCGGACTTTCGGCCATTGCCGCTGTCCTGACTTACAGCACCCAAACCATGGTGCACGAGCTCAAAGCCTCCGAGGCGCGGCTGGCCAACGCCTACGCCGGGCATTGGAAGCGCGCCGCCGAGACCACAGACCCCAACGAGATCGCCTACCTGTTCGATCAAATCATCAGTAAAGGCGATTTCCCCATCATTGTCGCCGATCCGGATGGGCATCCGCTCTTCTGGCGCAGCCTCCCTGGCATTGTGGACACGGACACCACCGGGGCAACCCGGCGCAGGGTCCAAGCACTAATGGGCAGGATGGCCCATGAGTACCAGCCGGTTCCGATCAAGTATGAAGAGCACCTGCTCTACAATCTCTATTATGGCAATCTCGAACTGGTCACGGCCGCCGAACGGATGCCCTACATCGGTATGGCGGTCATGCTGCTTTTCTTGCTGATCGCGTACGTCGGGTTCCGGAACATCAAGCGGGCCGAGCAGCGTTACATCTGGGTGGGGATGGCCAAGGAAACGGCGCACCAACTGGGAACGCCCCTGATGTCGCTCATGGGCTGGCTTGAGCGAATCGAGGGCCTGTCTGCGGATCCGAATCAACCGGTCGATCACCGTCGCGTCAACGAGAGCATCGTCGCGATGCGTGCGGATGTCGAGCGCCTCCAACGCGTCGCGCAGCGGTTCAACCAGATCGGCTCGGAACCCGATCGCAAGCCCCAGCCGCTCGAGCCCATTGTGCGCGACGTGGCCGGTTACTTCCGCGGACGCCTGCCGCACGGTGGGCGCGGTGTCGCCATCGTGGAAGAGTACCTTCCCGTTCCTGATGTTCCCATGAACGCCGAGTTGATCGCCTGGGTTCTCGAGAATCTGATCAAGAATGCCTTGGAAGCCGTCGATCCGAAATCGGGCCGAATTGAAATCAACGTAGGACCTGATCCCGAGGGCGGCGCTCGCGTCACCGTCGCCGACAACGGGAAGGGCATGACCCCGAAACAAGCGCGACAGATCTTCCACGCCGGGTTCACCACCAAGAAGCGCGGGTGGGGACTGGGGCTCACGCTCGCGCGCCGCATCGTCATGGAGTATCATGGCGGCGACTTGTATCTCGACGCGTCGATACCCAACCAGGTGACACGGTTTGTCATGCGTCTTCCAACGGGCGGGAAGTAACTCGTACTCGCGGTGAATCACACAGGAGTCCCATGCCGGCTGCCATCAAACAAATACTCTGGGTCGATGACGAGATCGAGCTGCTGAAGCCGCATTTCCTTCTTCTCGAGGAACGCGGCTATGAGGTCACCGGTGCACACTCAGGCGACGACGCGATTGAGTTCGCGCAGGAGCGCCGCTTCGATCTGGTTCTTCTCGACGAGCACATGCCCGGACGCGATGGCCTGAGCACGCTGGTGGAATTGAAGGCGATCGATCCCAATCTACCGGTCGTCATGGTGACCAAGAGTGAAGAAGAACGACTCATGGATGAGGCAATCGGCAAGAAGATCGACGATTACCTGACCAAGCCGGTGAATCCCTCCCAGGTGTTGATGGTTGTCAAGAAGCACCTCGAGAAGCGACGCATTCAATCCGAGCACTTGGCCAAGCAGTACGTGGGGGACTTCCGTCGTCTGCAGGAAGAGTTGCACGGCGACATTCACTGGTCGCAGTGGTTGGACGCCCATCATATCATGTCGCGGTGGGACATCGAGCTTGATCGATTTCCACAACTCGGGTTGGACGAAACTCATCGCGAACACAAACGCGAACTGAACGCCGAGTTCGGCAAGTGGGTCAGTGAGCGCTACCCGCGTTGGCTGGCCGATCTGTCGTCGACCGAACGCCCGCCCTTGTCGATCGACATCGTGCCGCGCTGGCTGGCCCCGCACCTCAAAGAGGGACGCAAGGTCTACTTCTTCGTCATCGACTGCATGCGGCTGGATCATTGGATCAACATCGAGCCGGAACTGGCCGAGGCGTTCCAGATCGAGCGCGATCACTACTACGCGGTTCTCCCGTCGGCGACCCCGTTCTCGCGCAATTCGATCTTCTCCGGACTGTTTGCCGACGAGATTCAACGTCTGTACCCGGAATTGTGGCAGATTGGCGAAAAAGACGAATTCTCACGCAATCGCCTGGAACGCCAGCTTCTCGACCAGCAGCTCGCCCGCCTCGGCGTGCGGTTGCCCTCTGAGGCGAAGTATGTCAAGGTCCTCGACTTCGCCGAAGGGGATAACCTCGCCAAGAAATTCTCCACCTACAAGACGACGCCGCTGCTTTCGGTCGTCTACAATTTCATGGACCACGTATCCCACGGCCGCTCTGAGGACGAGATCCTCCATGAGTTGGCGGCTGACGAGGCGGCCTTCCGCGGCTTGATGAAGACCTGGTTCGTCAACTCATCTTGGTTGAAGGTCTTGCGCAAGATCGCCCGTGAACCCAACGCCGTCGCGGTGATTACCACCGATCACGGCAGCGTTATGGGCATGCGCGGCGCGATCGCGCACGGCCGTCGCGACACCTCCGCGAGCCTCCGCTACAAATATGGCGACAATCTGAACGCCGATCCCAAGGAAGCGGTCCTGATTCCCGATCCCAAGGTCTGGCGTCTGCCGCGTTTCTCGATGAGTACGTCGTACCTGCTCGCCAAAGAGGATTTCTTCTTCGTCTATCCGTCGAATTTCAACGAATACCAGCGCAAGTTCGCCAACACGTTCCAGCACGGCGGAATTTCCATGCCTGAGATGATCCTCCCGGTCGTGACCCTGCGGCCGAAGTGATCGGGGTCGCCGTCATGAACTCCGGCTTGCATCAGACGATCGATCGCACTTCCAACGAGACCGAAACGGAGGTGGTTGCGGCTCGACTGGCCGAGCGGCTCGGTCCTGGTGATTTTGTGGCGTTGATCGGCCCACTGGGCGCCGGGAAATCGGTCTTCGCGCGCGCGATCGGACGCCGATGCGGTGTGACCACCACGATGCCGTCACCAACGTACACGCTTCTGGCCGTCCACCAGGGGCGCTGCCCCATCTATCACATCGATCTGTATCGAATCAACTCACTCGCGGAGCTGGAAAGTGCGGCGTTACAGACATATTTCGACAACGACGGAATCTGCCTCGTAGAATGGGCGGAGCGGGCCCGTAGTCTCTGGCCCAAATCCGGCTGGTGCGTCGCTCTTGAAGCACACGACGAGCAATCGCGAACGATTTCCATCGAGCGATTCGGAGACGATCTCGGAGGCCGGGCCGCTTGAGAATCGTCGGATTCGATTCGACCGGCCCGATCATCACCGTCGGGCTTGCGGAGAACGGAGAACCACTCACGCGCGTGGAGGCTCAGGCAATGCGCGGGACCGGTGGCATCCTCGAGCGACTCATCGATGAGGCCTTGAGTGCCGTCGGCTGGGATCGGGCATCGGTCCAGGGCATTGCCCTGGTCACCGGCCCGGGCTCGCTGACCGCGATGCGTATCGGCTGGGCCACCGCCGCCGGGTGGTCGCAGGCGACCGGCATCCCCGTGACGGGGTGGCCGGTGTGCGTCGTCTGCCGGCTGCATCTCGCCGGGCAAGTCAAGGATTCGCCCCCGGTATACTGCACCACACACTATCGTGGCGACACGTTCCTGCTCTATGATCTCTCGTCCCCTGAGTGGGCTCCACGTCCGGAACCGATCACGTTGAGCAGTTGGACACCGCAATCCCCTGAGCCGGTGTTCATCACGGGTCCCGGGATCATCGGGCGTCGCCGGGAATGGTCCTCGCGGCTTCGCGACAGCGACTCGTTGGCTGACGAACGAGAGGCGATTCCCGGCGGCGATCGGCTGGCGGCCTGGGGCGAGGTGGCAATTTCGCGTGGCGACGTGCTCTCGATTGAGGGCGCACCGCTTGATTATGGACTCCCGCCCGACTTCAAGAAGCTGATCGCGCCATGACAACCAAAGCGCTCGTCGTCCGTTCGATGACCGCCGCTGACGTCGCCATGATCAGCGTCATTGAGAAAGAAGTGTTCTCTGATCCATGGCCCACCTCGGCGTTTCGAGAATTGCTCGGCGTCGCCAACCGTGTCAACCTGGTCATGGAGATCGCGGGTGAGATTGTCGGATACGTGCTGGCGCAGTGCGTCGCCGATGAGGTCCAGATTCAGAACATCGCGGTCCGTCAAGCGTGGCAGCGCCGGGGATTTGGGGCGATTCTATTGCGGCGCGCCGAAGAAGAAGGGCAAGTGCACGGGGCGTTGTGCTCGATCCTCGATGTACGCGCGCAAAACGTCGCCGCACTGGCCTTGTACGAACGGTTTGGATATCGTATGATTGGACGGCGTCGGAGCTACTACCAGCGCCCGGAGGACGATGCGTTGATCCTATTCCGACGATTGGATCTTGCCCCGGGAGCGACCCCGACCCAGGATAGAGACGATGGAATGGTTTCGTAAAGCCAAGGCCGGTTTGACCGGCCAGACCCGCCGCGACATTCCCGACGGCCTCTGGACCAAGTGCGGCGGTTGCGGCGACATCATTTATGCCCGCGAACTGGAACGGCTGTTCTGGGTCTGCCCCTCCTGCCATTATCACTTTCGCATCCGGCACTCCGACTACATCCGCTTGCTCCTCGATGACGGCGCGCTGGAGGAGTACGACCGTGGGTTGGTTGCCCGCGACCCGCTGAAGTTCCGCGATAAGAAGAAGTACCCCGAGCGCATCGCCGATTCGCAGAAGAAGACAGGCTTGGCTGACGCCATCGTCTGCGGCGTCGGCAAAATCGGGGGGCGGAGCGTCTCCTTCGGGGTCATGGAGTTCGCCTTCATTGGCGGCAGCATGGGCTCGGTGGTAGGGGAGAAGGTGGCACGCGCCATTGAACGCGCCATGGTGCGACGCATTCCCTTGGTTCTGGTCTGTTGCTCCGGGGGCGCCCGCATGCAGGAAGGCATCCTGTCGCTGATGCAGATGGCCAAAACCAGCTTTCTTCTGGCCGAATTGAACGAAGCTCGAATCCCCTACGTGACGATTCTGACGAACCCGACCACCGCCGGTGTGATGGCATCCTACGCTTCGCTAGGTGATGTCATCATCGCCGAGCCAAAGGCGCAGCTGGGATTTGCTGGGCCGCGCGTCATCCGCGACACGATCCATCAAGAGTTGCCGGAGGGATTCCAGAGTTCGGAATTTTTCATGGAACACGGTTTTCTCGACAAGATCGTCGATCGCGCCGATTTGCGTCCGACGGTCATTTCGCTTCTCACGTTTCTTTGCGGTCCGGGATCCGGTGTGGAGGACAAGACCGGGCACACCATCCTGCATCCAGCCGCTGAATCCCCCGATCTGACCTGAGTTGCGACCCACCGGCACGCGTTCACGCACACATTCGCGTCTGGGTTACATCGGGGCGCGGGCGCGCCTCTACTCACTCGAGCATTGGGGCGTCAAGCTCGGGCTGCAGAACATCACGGATTTCTGCGAGCGACTCGGTCGCCCCCAGGATCACTTCCTCTCGCTTCATATTGCCGGCACCAACGGCAAAGGCTCCGTCGCCGCCTTCCTCGATGCTATCCTGCGTGCGGCGGGATATCGCGTCGGACGATACACGTCGCCGCACTTGCGCGACTTCCGGGAGCGGATCCACATCAATGGTGCTCCGGTACCGGCCAACTGGATTGCGCAATTTGTCGAGTGCCATTGGACCGAAGTTGCCGCAAAACAGTACACCTATTTCGAGGTGGCGACCGCGCTTGCCTTCGATTCCTTCGCCCGCGCGGGGATTGACGTCGCCGTGGTTGAGGTGGGGCTTGGCGGACGATTCGACGCCACCAACATCATCGATCCCGCCCTGGCGGTGATTACGCGTATTGCACGGGATCACGAGCATGTCTTGGGTCACACGCCCGAGGCGATTGCGTTTGAAAAGGCTGGGATCCTGAAGCCCGGGGTCCCCGCCGTCATCGGTCCGATGGACGAGCGTGCCGAGTCGACCATTCGTGCGATCGCCAACGAGCGCGGCGCACCACTCTGGTCGGCAGCAGAACTCTTGGTCGCGGATGCTAATCCACTTCTCAGCGGAGCCGCCACTCACGCTCTGCGAATTCCGTTGGCCGGACAGCACCAGACAACCAACCTCGCCATCGCCGTCGCCGCCGCATCTTTGGCGGATTCGGTCGGCATCGCACTGTCTGCTGCGTCTGTTGCAAAGGGTGTCGCCGGCTCATGCTGGCCGGCGCGCTTTCAGATCGACAAGGGGAAGCCCACGGTTGTGTACGACGCCGCACACAATCCTGATGGCATACGTTCTCTCATCCAAACTTGGAAAGACAGATTCGGCCAGGCCCGGTGTGCCGTCGTTTTCGATGCCCGTACCGACAAGAATTTTCAGGAAATGATTCGTTTGTTGGCTCCGATCACCTCAGCTTGGGTCGGTTGCCCGCTTCCCGGCGCCCCCGGAATTTCTGCGGACACGATGGGACGATTGGTCAAATCGCAGGGCGTTGCCTTTGATTGGGAGGAGTCGCCGCGAGCGGCCCTCCGAAAAGCCAAACTGATCGCAGGGGCCCGTGGGTTGGTTCTGCTCACCGGGTCGCACTTTCTGGTTGGCGCCGTCATTCCCGCAGGACTGCTGGGGCCGCCCAGCCGTGCAGGAGCCCGGCTGCGCTCGGTCTCTTTTTCGCAACTCCTTGCGGCGGCGAAGGATCGGGGGGCGGCATTTTGACAGAATCTGAGGATGCCCTCTGGCCATGCGGGAACGTTTGGTCGATGCTACTGTTAACGATGTGCGGCGGCAAAGAAAGGTTGACTGACCTTGCCGGGGCCTGTAATCTCGCCCGATACCTATGCTTGGAGGAGCAATGATGAAGCCTGTTGAAGTCACCGATGCCACGTTCCAAACCGAAGTTCTGGATTCCAATGTCCCGGTGCTGGTCGATTTTTGGGCGGAATGGTGCGGCCCCTGCCGGATGATCGCCCCGGTCGTCGCCGAGATCGCCCAGGAGTACCAGGGCCGGCTCAAAGTCGCCAAAGTCGATGTCGACAAGAACAACGGCATCGCCGGCACCTATAAGATTATGAGCATTCCCAGCCTCTTGTTCTTCAAGGGCGGGCAGAAGGTCGACCAGGTCATCGGCGCGGTTCCCAAGCACAGCTTGGTGAACAAGATTGAGACGATTCTCAACTAACGAACGTCAGGCTTGGCCGATCTACAGTGTTGTGATCAGCGGATTCACGCGGCAGTCGCATGCGCTCGTGGCTGCCGCGCTTCTTGTGAGTACATTCTCATTCTCGATCGTCTTCAGCAGATGACTGCTCTGGCGCGTATTTCTTTCGTATCAAATACGTCCGAGCGGCGCCGCTGGACCTGCGCTTCGCCGACGCCGATACGAATGATGAGGGCCGACAGTCAGTGACACCCCGCACTTACATCCGCGATTGGGAACCGGGAGGAGGCGGAGCCGGACCGGCGATTCTGCCGCCGGCGATCAAGGCCCTGCTGATCGCCAACGGCGCCATCTTTGCCCTCCAGCTTGTCGCGCAGTACGCGTTCAGCTATTCCCTCGTGTCCTTCGGTGGTCTGTCGCCGGCCATGGTTGCCCATGGAGCCATTTGGCAGTTGTTCACCTACATGTTCCTCCACGGCAGCCTGCTGCACATTCTGTTCAACATGTTCGCGCTCTGGATGTTTGGACGGGAGCTGGAGTACGACTGGGGCACACGCGCGTTCTTCAAGTACTACCTGATCTGCGGCATCGGCGCGGGTGTCGTGACGCTCTTGGCATTGTGGGGCAAGACCAATCCGACAATCGGCGCGTCGGGGGCGATTTACGGTGTCCTGCTCGCCTTCGGCATGGCCTATCCCAACCGCTACATCTTTCTCTGGTTCCTGGTACCAATCAAGGCGAAGTACCTGGTGATCCTGTTCGGCGCGCTTGAAGTTTTGGCCTCTGTTTCCAGCACGGGCGATGGGATCGGCCACTTAACGCACCTTGGTGGCCTCGCCGTCGGATTTCTCTATCTGCGTTTGTCCGCGCATCCCTGGCACTACCCTCGGCCTTTGGCCTGGATGGGGCAATGGCAGGCGCGTCGCAAGGGTCAGAAACTCCGCCACCACCTCGACGAGCAGCGCCTGCTGATGGAAGAAGTGGATCGCATTCTCGACCGGATCAATCAGGTCGGCTTCGAGGGCTTGACCGACGAGGAGAAGTTAACTCTCGAACGAGCCTCACGGCGCTTGTCCACGCCATCCCCCAAGAAGTAGCTGGACCGACACCCCGAGGTCAGGGCAATAAAATCATTGCGCGAGCGTGTTTGCCCGCGCAACCTAGTAGGCGTATCCCGCATACAACCTGGACACATGCCATGCTGGATGACAACCTCTCGGGGTACCTGCCCTCCGTCACAGGGCGCTTGAAAGGGATCGCGAATGCGACTTAGGTCACCTCTTCTCCTGCTGTCTCTCAGCGGCCTCTTGGCCCTCTGTCCCCGCGTCGGGATGGCCAGCCAAGGGCTCGAATCGTCCACGGCTCCCATGGGACCGATCTTGAGCGCGGTTACCTATGTCAGCTATGACTCCGCTCGGGTCGGCGACACCGACTGGCTCGCCGTGCGCCTAAATATTGAGCCCGGCTGGCACGTAAACTCTGCCCGGCCCCTTGCGGACTATCTCATCCCCACACGGTTGGATTTGAACCTCCCTGCGGGACTGACTCGCGCCGGTGATTTGGTCTATCCCACTGGGAAACAGATTCTCCTAATCGGCGACACAATGTCGGTCTATGAGTCGGGCACCGTATTATTCGCATCTGTTCTTGTTGGTCCAACAGCTTCAGGC
>Ga0326726_10001314_pt1 | contig 23061 bp, 15 predicted proteins | sample MHFenrmetagenome_2_FD_207603 | JGI IMG/M metagenome (GOLD analysis project Ga0326726, IMG submission 207603) | Lab enriched peat soil microbial communities from Michigan Hollow, Ithaca, NY, United States - MHF15MN | ecosystem: Environmental > Terrestrial > Soil > Wetlands > Peat | place: USA... | reverse complement strand
GATGCGGGAAGGAACGCTCCCGGAATTCCTGATCGTGGCGCCCGACGGCCCGGGCACGTGGTTCTCGGACTCGCACGACGGGAAGAGCCGCTTCGAGGAGTACCTGATCGGAGACCTGCCGCGCGCGATCGAGGCGCGGTACCGCGTGATCCCCGGCAAGGCGGCCCGCGCCATCACCGGAATCTCGATGGGCGGCTACGGCTCGGTCAAGACCGCCCTGAAGCACCCGGACCTTTACGGCGCGGTCTCGGCGCTGTCGGGCGCGATCATCCCGTTCGGATGGGACGAGCTGCCGCGTTACAACCTCATGGCCCGCTTCACGCTCATGCGCGTCTTCGGCCGCACGAAGGAAGACAACTCGCTCGACGCCAACGATGCGTGGCTCATGCTCTGGGGCCTCTGCTTCGACGCGCCGCCCTTCGAAGTGGAGCTGCGCGCCGGGGCGCAGGACGCCTACGGCCTCGACCACGTCGCGGCGCAGTACGGCATGCTGTTGAACGAGCGGGGGATCCCGACGACCGTGATCATCGAGAAGGGCGGCCACGACTGGGGCTACTGGAAAGGCGCGATGCTCGACATCCTGGCATGGCACGGGGCCCGGTTTGAATATGATCCCCGGTGATGGTTGCAAGCTCTTCGAACGGCGGCCGGCGCCTCGTCCTCTTCGACATCGATGGAACTCTGTTGTCGGCGGGCCGCGTGGCCCGCGACGCCATCCTGCGCTCGCTGAAGACGTCGTACGGCTGGGACTCCTCGCCGGATCACGAGGACCGCGGGAAATTCGACTTCTCGGGCAAGACGGACCCCCAGATCGTGCGTGAGCTCGTCGCCGACGACGTCGGGCGCGAGCGTTTCGAGTCGGGGCTCGCGCGCGCCCTCGACCTTTACCTCGAAGAGCTCGAACGGCAGCTCGCCCCGGGAACGGTGGTCGAGAAGCCCGGAATCACGCCGCTGCTCGAGCGGCTCGCGTCGGACCCGCGCGTGACGCTCGGCCTCCTGACGGGGAACCTCGAGCGTGGGGCGCGCCTCAAGCTCGCGCCGCCGGGCTTCAACCGCTACTTCCCCTTCGGGGCATTCGGAAGCGATTCGGCCGACCGCTACCAGCTCCCACCCGTCGCCGTCGAGCGGGCGCTGGCGCACACCGGGCAGCGGTTCGAGGGCAAGTCCATCGTGATCGTCGGCGACTCGATCCACGACGTCGCCTGCGGGCGGTCGCTCGGCGTGCGCGCTGTGGCGGTCGCGACGGGAATCACGAGCACCGAAGCGCTCGCGGGCGAGCGCCCGGACGCGCTGTTCGAGAGCTTCGCCGACACGGAACGGGCCTTCGCGGCCATCGTGGAATGAAGACGCTGCTGTTCGCGGCGTTGCTGGCCGCCGGCGGAGCCAGCCGGGCGCCGTACGACAGCGCGCCGGTCGCGGGCAGCACGGTCACGGTGACGCTCGACCTCACGGCCGCCCGCGCCATCCTCGACCTCCTGTCCGCGCCGCAATTCGACGCCGGGGCCGCAAAGTCGCTCGAGGCGCTCCCGGCAGTCCAGGCGGCCATCCGGGACTCGAGGCGGCCGGCCGACTCCTTCGAGCACGATCTCTCGGCTGCCTTCGACGAGAAGGCCCGCATCACCGGCTATGACTTTCGCAGGATCCGGGAGGACAAGGGCCGGTGGAAGGATCTGCTCGCGATGATCGCCGGCCGCGAGAAGGAGCTGACGAAGCTCGCGTCCGACCGTGCGCTGGCCCTGATGCCGGGAGACCGCCCGATCGCGGTGACGGAGACGATCTTCCTGACGTTCGGCCTGCCGGGGCGGGCCGACCACATCGTCGTGCCCGAACCGGGCGGCGCGGGGTGGTCGGTGGTGGCCGATCTCTCTCGCGCCCTTTCGGACGCGCAGTCCTCGGCGCCGGCCGAGCAGATCAAGCACCTCTCGGGCCTCATGGCGGCGGAGGCATACGAGCGGGCGTGGGCGGAATACCGCGCGGGCAGCCCCGCCTGGCAGAGGCGGGACCCCTCGCTCGGCCAGCTCGAGCTGCTTCTGCGAAAGGTCGCCGAGGCCGGACCCGTCGCGATCTACAACGTGGACGAGAATTTCTTCCCGCTCGCCGAGTGGCTCAAGCAGCCGATGCGGGACGACCTCGACGAGTTGAATCGCGTGGCCGACCGGTCCGTGTCGACCGAGGGCGACCTGGACGCGCGGATGGCCATCGCGGCCGAGATTCAGAGGCCGGACTTCGCGGCGAACGTCGCCGGGCCGGCCGGCGCCTTCCTGGCCGACGGAATCTTCCAGGCGCTCGGCCTCGCCGCGTACCGGGAGGCGCTCGCCGGCGGTCCGCGCGCCTTCTTCGAGGCCTACGAGAAGGCGGCGCAGCGCAAGGGGAGCGGCCTCGTGCCTCTCGGCAAGTCGATCCGCGAGCAGCTCGCGGCGCCGAAGAAGTCCCGGTGAGGCTGGCGTAGGGCGTCATGGAATCCTACCTCGCGCTCGAGAGGACTCTGCTTCTGCTCTGCGCGGACCTCGCGATCATCATCGGGTCCGCGCGCGTCTTCGGCTGGCTCTTCGGCAAGGTCGGGCAGCCGCCGGTCGTCGGCGAGATCCTGGCCGGCGTCATCCTCGGGCCGTCGCTGGCCGGGCGGCTCTATCCGGGCGCGATGGAGGCGATGCTGACGCCGAAGACGACGGGCGTGCTGTCGGCGATGGCGCAGGTGGGGCTCGTGCTCCTGATGCTCCTGATCGGGCTCGAATTTCCCTTCGACCGCCTGCGCGATGCGGCGCGCGCGTCCTTCTTCGTCGCCGTCGCGGGCATCGCGGTTCCTTTCGCGTCGAGCTACGCCCTCGCGGGCTATCTCTTCGGGATCTCTCCGGCGACGGCGCCGGAGCTCGCGTTCCGGCTGTTCTTCGCGACGGCCGTCTCGATCACGGCGATTCCCGTCATGGGGCGCATCCTCATGCACACGCGCCTGACCCGCACGCGCATGGGCCTGACGTCCATCACGGCGGCGGCGATCGACGACGTGCTCGGCTGGATCCTGCTCGGGGCCGTCGTCGCGATGGCGACGCACGGGCGGGCGGACATCGGCTCGCTCGCCCGGTCGCTCGCGGGTGTCGCGGCGCTCGGCGGCGCCTTCTGGGCGCTCGGCCGCTTCGGGCTTTCGCGGCTGACCGTTGCCCGGGCGGCGTCCGGGGGGTTGCCGGCCGGCACGCTCGCGGCGGTCCTCGTCCTCGTCTTCCTCGCGGCGACGGCGACCAACGCCCTCGGGGTCTTCTCGATCTTCGGCGGTTTCCTGTGCGGGATCGCGGGCTCGTTCAACCGCAACCTCGCCGAAGGCATCCAGGCCTCGATCGGCGACCTCGTCGCGATTCTCTTTCTTCCGATCTTCTTCGTCTTCTCGGGGCTGCGCACGGACATCGGCTCGCTCGGATCCGACTCGAGGCTCTGGATGGCCCTGGTGCTCGTCATTCTCGTCGCCTGCGCCTCGAAGTTCGGAGCGACGGCGCTGGCGGCGCGGGCGAGCGGCCTCGCCTGGAAGGAGTCGCTCTCGATCGGCCTGCTGATGAACACCCGGGCGCTGATGGCGCTCGTCGTCATCAACATCGGCGCGGACATGGGCGTCATCTCGCCGCCCGCGTTCTTCTGGCTCGTGACGATGGCGCTCTTCACGACCGTCATCACGACACCGATCCTGACCCGCATCTATCCCTCGCCCGAAGCGGCCGGAAGCTGGGACGAGACTCCGGCCGAGCCGGCGCCGGCCCGGGCGCGATAGGATTCCCGCTTCCGATTCCGGGTTCGACGAAGGAGGAAGGCATGCGTGTGTCTCGAGGGATGGCGCGGCTGGCCGCGGCTGCGGGTGGCTGCGTCCTGGCGGCGGCGGGAGCTCTGGCGGAGGCGCCGCCGATCGCGATCGCGGTCGACGCGAGCGAGGCCCCGCGAAAGATCTTTCACGTGACCGAGTCGATCCCGGCCGCTGCCGGCGCCCTGACCCTCGTGTACCCGAAGTTCATTCCGGGCGAGCACAGCGCGGCCGGGCCCATCACGGAGCTGGTCGGCCTGAAGCTGACCAAGGACGGCCGCCCCGTCGCGTGGAAGCGCGTGCCGACCGAGATGTGGAGCTTCACCTGCGAGGTGCCGGAAGGCCCCGGGACGCTCGACGCGGCGTTCGACTACGTCGCGCCCCAGCACGCGTGGACGACGGCGTCCGCCGAGGTCGCGATCGTCAACTGGTGGTCGGTTCTCCTGTACCCGCAGGGGGAGAACGACAACGCCACGAAGTTCGCGCCGTCGCTGCGGCTGCCGGCGGGCTGGTCGTACGGCACCGCGCTGCCCGTCGTTCGCGAGGCCGGGGGGACGATCGTCTTCCAGACGACCTCGCTCGTGATGCTGATCGACTCGCCCGTTCTGGCCGGCGCGCACCTGAAGACGGTCGACCTGACCCCGGGCGAGAAACCGGGGCACTGGCTCCACATCGCGGGCGACAGCGCGGCGGCGATCGCGATCTCGCCCGAGGACGTCGCGCACTACAAGAGGCTCGTCGCCGAAGCGCAGGCCCTGTTCGGGGCGCGCCACTACGAGAACTACCACTTCCTCCTGACGCTTTCCGACCACATCCCCTCCAACGGCCTCGAGCACCACGAAGCGAGCGACAACCGCGGCGCGGAACGGTCGCTGACCGACGAGACGTCGAAGAAGGTGCTCGGCACGCTGCTCTCGCACGAGTACGTGCACTCCTGGAACGGCAAGTACCGCAGGCCCGAGGGCCTCGTCTCCGGCGTGTCGGCCGACTACCAGCCTCCGGTCGACAGCGACCTCCTGTGGGTGTACGAGGGCTTGACCGAGTACTACGGCGACGTCCTCGGCGGGCGCAGCGGCCTGCGCTCTCCCGAGCTCTACCGGGAGAACCTGGCCTTGATCGCCGCGACTATGGACAACCAGGCGGGGCGGTCCTGGCGTTCGCTCGAGGACACGGCGGTGGCGGCCCAGCTGCTCTACGACGGGCGCGCCGAGTGGGCCGACTGGCGGCGCGGCGTGGACTTCTACTCGGAGAGCGAGCTGATCTGGCTCGAGGCCGACACGATCATCCGGCAGAAGACCGGCGGCAGGAAGTCGCTCGATGACTTCGCGAGGGCGTTTCACGGCGCGCCGGGCGGCGGACCCGCCGTGAAGACATACCGCTTCGAAGACGTCGTCGCGGCGCTCAACGCGATTGCGCCGTACGACTGGGCCGGGTTCTTCCGGGTCCGCGTCCGGGACGTCGCCCCGCGGGCCCCGCTGGGCGGGATCGAGGGCGGAGGCTGGAAGCTCGTCTACACGGACGTGAAGCCGGAGCTGACGCGGGCGTCCGAGGAGGAGACGAAGCTGTACGACTTCTGGTACTCGCTCGGGATCATGGTCCAGGGCGACGGGAGCGCGGGCGGCCCGGAGGACGGGGTCATCCGCGACGTCGTCCCGGGGCTGCCGGCGGCCGCGGCCGGGCTGGCGCCCGGGATGCGGATCGTGGCGGTCAACGGCCGCCGCTATTCCGACCGGGTGCTGCTCGACGCCCTCCGGGCAGGCAAGAACGACAAGGAGCCCCTCGAGCTCATCGTCGAGAACGTCGAGATGTTCAAGACGGTCCGGATCGACTACCACGGCGGGGAGCGCTATCCACACCTCGAGCGCGATGCGTCGAAGCCCGACTGGCTGTCGGCGATCGGGAAGCCTTTGACACCGGCCGGCGGCAAGCAGTAAGTATTGAGTATTCTTCGCTGCCCATGACCCAGACCCTGGCGCCCCCGAGGCCCGAGAACGAGACCGAACGGCTCGAGACGCTGGCGCGGTATCGCGTCCTCGACACGCCGCCCGAGCAGGCGTTCGACGACCTGGCGCTGCTGGCCTCGCAGATCTGCGCCACACCCATGGCCCTCGTCAGCCTCGTGGACGCCGATCGGCAGTGGTTCAAGGCCCGCGTCCGGTTCGGCGCTTCCGAGACGGCCCGCGAGATCGCGTTCTGCGCCCACGCCATCATGGGCAAGGACCTCTTCATCGTGCCCGACGCCGCGGCCGACCGCCGGTTCGCCGGCAACCCGATGGTCACGGGCGAGCCCGGCATCCGTTTCTACGCGGGCGCGCCGCTCGTGACCGAGGAAGGCTTCGCCCTCGGCACGCTCTGCGTGATGGACCGCAAGCCCCGCACGCTGACGCCGGAGCAGTCCGCGGCGCTGCGCGCGCTGTCGCGCCGGGTCGTGTCCGAGCTCGAGCTGAAGCGGCGGATCGCGATCGAGCGCGAGGAAGCCGGCGAGGCTCTCCACGAGAAGGACGAAGCGCTCCACATGGTCGTGTCGCAGATGCCGGCGATCTTCTGGGCGGTGGACCGGCAGCTGCGGTTCACCGAATCGATGGGCGCGGGGCGAAGGCTCCTCGACCCGAGCCTTCCCGACGTCATCGGCATGAGCCTCTTCGCGTACTTCAAGACGACGGACCCCGACTTCGAGCCGATCGCCGCGCACCGGCGCGCCCTCGGTGGGGAGTCGACGACCTACGAGACGACGTGGCGGGGGCGCGTCCTCCAGGCGCACGTCGAACCCTTTCGCGAGGCGGACCGGACGATCCGGGGCGTGCTCGGCGTCGCGTTCGACGTCACGGAGCGCAAGCGCGCCGAGGAGGAGCTGCGACGATCCCTTTCGCTCCTGAACGCAACGATCGACTCGACGGCGGACGCCATCCTCGTGGTCGATGCCGGCGGCAAGATGGTGCACTTCAACCGTCGCTTCGTAGACATGTGGGGCATTCCCGAGGACGTGGTCGAGAGCCGCGACGAATCGGGGGCGCTCGCCTCGGTCCTCGACAAGCTCCTCGACCCCGCTGCCTTCGTCAAGAAGGTCATGTCGGTCTACGCGCAGCCGGCCGCCTCGAGCCACGACATCCTCGAGATGAAGGACGGCCGGCTCATCGAGAGGGACTCGCTGCCGCAGATCGTGGATGGGAAGACCGTGGGCCGGGTCTGGAGCTTTCGCGACGTGACGGAGCGCCGGCAGGTGGAGGAGGGCATCGAGCAGACGCTCTCGCTCCTGAAGGCGACGCTCGAGGCCACCGCGGACGGCGTTCTCGTCGTGGACAACGAGGGCGCGATCGTCAGCCACAACCGGAAGTTCGCCGAGATGTGGCGCATCCCGGAGGACGTCCTGGCCTCGCGCGACGACAAGAAGGCGATGGCCTTCGTTCTCGAGCAGCTGCGCGACCCCGAGCGCTTCGTGAAGAAGGTCCAGCAGCTGTACGCCGAACCCGAGGCGAAGAGCTACGACTGGCTCGACTTCAAGGACGGGCGGATGTTCGAGCGGTATTCCGCTCCGCAGAAGGTGGCGGGAAAGACGGTGGGCCGTGTGTGGACCTTTCACGACGTGACGCGCGTGCGCCTCATGGAGGACACGATCCGGCGGCACACCCGCGCCTTCGACCACATCAGCGATGCCGTCCTCACGCTCGACCTCGAGGCCCGGATCGTGGACTGGAACCCGGGCGCGGAGAAGATGTTCGGGTATGCGAAGGCCGAGATGGAGGGGCTCACGCCCGATCTGCTGCGTCCGGCCGGGTTGTCGAAAACCGCGCAGGATGTCCTCTCTGCGATGCGGCGTGACGGCCGTTGGGAGGGGGAGATCCGGTTCGTCCGCAAGGACGGCAGCGGCGGCGTGTGCAACACGGTCGTCGTTCCGCTCTTCGACGATTTCGGCCGCACGCTCGCGGCCCTGGCCGTCTGCCGGGACGTGACGGATCGCAAGCACCTCGAGGAGTACCGGCGGCGAGAGACGAAGCTGTAGGCCCGCTTTCGGCCGGTCCCGCGACCCGCGCATGACCCGCACCCTTTCGCGCCGCGAGCGCTTCCACGCGGTGACGGCGGGCTTCCTCGGCTGGACGATGGACGCGTTCGACTTCTTCGTCGTCGTGTTCCTGGTCGACGCCCTGGCCGAGCGGTTCGGGGTCCCGAAGAAGGAAATCGTCTGGACGATGACGGCCACGCTCGCGATGCGCCCGGTGGGCGCGGTGCTCTTCGGCCTGCTCGCCGACCGCTACGGCCGGCGGATTCCGCTGATGGTCAACGTCCTGTTCTTCTCGACCGTCGAGATCCTGTGCGGATTCGCGCCCAACTACGGGACCTTTCTCGTGCTGCGGGCGCTCTTCGGGATCGGCATGGGAGGGGAGTGGGGCGTCGGAGCTTCGCTCGCGATGGAGAGCGCGCCGCGGAAGTGGCGAGGGATCCTGTCGGGGATCCTCCAGAGCGGCTATTCCATCGGGTACCTGCTCGCCGCCGTCGCCGCGCGCTTCGTCCTTCCGGCCCTCGGCTGGCGAGCGATGTTCTGGGTCGGCGGGCTGCCGGCGCTGCTCGCCCTCTACATCCGCTGGCACGTGCCGGAGTCGGAGGCCTGGAAGCAGCACCGGGCGCCGACGATGGGCGCGATCGGCAAGACCCTGCGAGCCTTCGCCCCGCGGCTCGCCTATCTCGTCGCGCTGATGACGATGATGATGTTCCTCTCTCACGGCACGCAGGACCTCTACCCGGACTTCCTGAAGCTCGCGCACGGGATCCCGGCGCCGACGGTCGCCGAGGTGGCGATGATCTACAACGTGGGCGCGGTCCTCGGCGCGATCCTCTTCGGGCACTTCTCCGAGCGCGTCGGCCGCCGCTACAGCATGCTGGCCGCCCTCGGCCTCTCGCTTGCCGTCATGCCGTTCTGGGCCTTCGGAGGCTCGCTCGCCATTCTCGCGGCCGCCGCCTTCTTCATGCAGATGGGCGTGCAGGGCGCGTGGGGCATCATCCCTGCGCACCTGAACGAGCTCTCGCCCGACTCGACCCGCGGCCTCGTTCCCGGCCTCGCTTACCAGCTCGGCATTCTTTTCGCGTCGCCGGTTAACACCATCGAATACGCCCTGCGCGACCGGATCGGCTACGGCCGGGCCCTGGCGTCTTTCGAGACCGCGACGATCCTGATCCTGGCGACCCTGCTGCTGGCCGGGTCGGAGCAGAAGGGCAAGCACTTCGTAGAGGAGTACGATTTCACGGAGACGCCGCAGAGCACACCATGACGCTTGCCGCCGGGACGCGCCTGGGCCCCTACGAGATCCTGTCGCCGCTCGGCGCCGGGGGGATGGGCGAGGTCTACCGGGCGCGGGACGAGCGACTGGGCCGGGACGTCGCGATCAAAGTGCTGCCGGCGGAGGTGGCGTCGGATTCCGAGCGGCTCAAGCGCTTCGAGAAGGAAGCGCGCTCGGCCTCGGCGCTCAACCACGCGAACATCGTCACGGTCTACGACATCGGGACGACGGACGGAACCTCGTGGATCGCGATGGAGCGCGTCGAGGGAGAGACGCTGCGCAAGGTTCTCGCGGCCGGGCCGCTTGCCTTGAAGAAGCTGCTGGCCGTCGGGGCCCAGATCGCGGAGGGGCTCTCGAAGGCTCATGCGACCGGGATCGTGCACCGGGACTTGAAGCCCGAGAACGTGATGGTGACGAAGGAAGGGGTCGTCAAGATTCTCGACTTCGGCCTGGCGAAGCTGATCGAGCCGACCGGGGAGAGCGGGGAGCTGACGCATTCGCCCACGGTCTCGGCGGCGACGTCGGCGGGAGTCGTCGTCGGGACGGTCGGGTACATGTCGCCCGAGCAGGCGCTGGGCGAGGTCCTCGACTTTCGCTCGGACCAGTTCGCGTTCGGGGCGATCCTGTACGAGATGGCGGCCGGAAAGCGGGCCTTCGCGCGCAGGAGCGCGCCGGAGACCATGACGGCCATCATCCGCGAGGAGCCGGAGCCGCTTGCGACGGCCGCCCCCGAGACGCCGATTCCTCTGCGCTGGGTCGTGGAGCGCTGCCTCGCCAAGGATCGCGAGGAGCGCTACGCAGCGACGAAGGATCTCGCCCGCGACCTGGCGCGGATTCGCGAAGGGCTGACAGAGGGAAGCCTTTCGGGGACGGTCGTCGCGGCTCCGGTTGCCCGACGCACGTCCGCGCGGGGTCTCATCCTGGCCGCCGCCGCCCTGGTGGCCGGCGCGGCTGTTGCCGTCGTCGCGACGAGAGAGCCCAGGCATGGGCCTCCGCTCTACCGCCCCGTCAGTTTTCACCGCGGCTCGATCGGCAACGCGCGCTTTGCCCCCGACGGCAAGACCATCCTCTACTCCGCGGCCTGGGACGGGAAAGCGCCACAGCTCTTCTCGACGCGGCTGGACTCGACCGAGTCCGCGACCCTTCCGTTTCCGAGCGCGGATCTGCTCTCCATCTCGAGCGGGGGCAAGCTCGCGATCCTCGTCGTTCACGACAACGATCAAGCCGCCATCGCCGAGGTTCCCATGGCGGGAGGAGCGCCGCGGGAGCTCGTTGCGAGCGATCCTCCCGGCGGCGGAGCGCTGCAGTTCGCCCAGGGGCTGGCGGACTGGCATCCCGGCGACGAGCGTCTGGCGGTCATTCGCGACAACCAGCTCGAGTATCCGATCGGCAAGGTCCTCGTGCCTTCGTCCGACACGACCGGGATCATGGACTTGAGGTTCTCGCCGGACGGGCGCTCCATCGCGCTCGTCGAGAATCAAGGCAAGGACAATTACGCGCTCGGGGTCGCGGATCTTTCCGGAAAGAAGACGATCCTCTCGAAGGACTGGGAGATCATCACGTCGCTCGCCTGGCATCCGGGCACGGGTGAAATCTGGTTTTCGGGCCGAAAGAGGGGCGTCGGGATCGGCGTCGTCGAGCTGCACGCCATCACGCTTTCCGGCAAGGAGCGGCTCGTCGCCCAGAACCCGCAACTGCTCATCGTCGAAGACATCGCGCGCGACGGGAGCGTCCTCGCCCGCAGCGACGACTGGCCGGAGATCATGATGTGCCAGCCGCCCGGAGCGACCCGAGAGATCAACCTGACGTATTTCGATTTTTCGGAGAGCGTGGCGCTCTCCGCCGACGGGCGGGACCTGCTCTTCGTCGAGGGCGGCGCCGCGTCCGGCGCGACCGGCGGCGTGTACCTGCGCAAGACCGACGGCTCGGGCGCGGCCGTCCGCCTCGGAGACGGCTGGATCAGGCGGCAGGACCTCTCTTCCGACAAGCAATGGGTCGTGCAGGCGCTGCCCGACCGCTTGATCCTGCTTCCCGTCGGACCGGGCGAACAGAGAACGGTCCAGGACAAGGATTTCCGGTACCGCAATGCGCTCTGGTTCCCGGATGGAAAGAGGCTGCTGATCTCGGCAACCACTCCGGGACACGGTCCCCGCCTGTACGTTAGGGATGTGACGGGTGGGCCGCCCCGTCCGATCACCCCTGAGGGGACCGTTGGGGCGCAGCTGTCGCGCAGCGGTAAGACCGTCGCGGCCCAGGACTCGAAAAGCGAGAAATGGGCCCTCTACCCGGTCGACGGCGGGCAGGCGCGTCCGCTGCCGGATCTCCAGCTCCACGACTGGGAGGGGATGGGCGGCTTCGACGAAAAGGACGAAAATCTCTACATCGTCTCCGGAAGAGTCGCCCAGCGGATCGACCTCTTCAACCTGGCGACCGGGAAGCGAACCTTCTTTCGGGAGGTAGCTCCGGCCGACCCCACCGGCGTCGGCTCGGTGTCCACCTTGCAGCTCACGCCGGACGGCAAGAGCTACTGCTACAGCTTCATGCGGGGCCTTTCGCGCCTCTACGTGGTCAGCGGGCTGCGCTGATCGCCCGCGTCTGAGGGGCGCTCGCCGGGGTAGTATTTCCCAAACCCGGAGGTCTCGATGTCGAGCAGACATGGAGCCCGCCTCGGATCAGGCCTGTTCGCTCCGCTCGCCGCGCTCGGTCTCTGTCTCGCGTGCTCAGCCCTTGCGCAGACGACGGGCACCGTGGAAGGCGCCGTCACCGATCAGAGCGGCGCGGCGCTGCCGGGCGTGACGGTGGAGCTTACGGGCGCGAGGCTTCAGGGCAACAGGACGGGGGTGACGGCGGCGGACGGACGGTACCGCTTCCTGAACCTGATTCCCGGCGATTACACCGTGACGGCCACGCTCGATGGGTTTGCGAAGGCGCAGAAGAAAGCAACCGTCACGCTCGACGCGACGACGACGGCCAACCTGCAGATGTTTCTGTCGACGAGCGCGCAGGTGACGGTCACCGGCGAGGCACCGCTGATCGACAAGACCTCGACGACGTCGGGCTCGAACTACGCCGGCAAGGTCATCGACAAGCTGCCGCTCTCGAGCCGCAACTACGCCGACATCGTCTTTACCCAGCCGGGCGTCCAGGCCGACAGCGGCGAGACGCAGGGCCGCTCGCTCGCGATCTCGATCTACGGCTCGACCTCGGCCGAGAACTCGTTCCTGATCGACGGCGTCAACACGACCAACGTCATCAAGGGCATCCAGGGCAAGGACATCAACACCGAGTTCATCCAGGAAGTCGAGGTCAAGACTTCGGGCTACCAGGCCGAGTACGGCCGCAACACAGGCGGCGTGATCAACGTGATCACGAAATCCGGCGGCAACGATTTCCACGGCGGAATCTTCGGGTACTACAACAACTTGTCTCTGGCCGCCAGCCAGAAGAACCTCGTCACCGACCCCTACTCCGAGACGGGCAATTCGCAGACGACGACGATCACGACGAAGAACACCCGCTCGGAGGGCGGCCTCGACCTCGGCGGCTACATGGTCAAGGACCGGGTCTGGTTCTTCGCGGCGTACGACCGCGTCATCACGGGCACCGACATCCAGCCGACCAGCGGTGTGGCGACGGGCGTCGACTTTCCGGCGACCTACACCGAGAACAAGTACTCCCTGAAGCTGACCCTGAACCTGGCGCAGTCGACGACGCTGCAGGGCGTGTACTTCTCGGACCACCAGTCGCAGGTCGGGACGATCTCGAGCAACCCGCAGAGCCTCAACCCGAATGTGACCCAGGGCCGGATCGATCTCGGCGGCCCGGACTACGGCGCGCGTCTGAACCAGCTCTTCGGCTCGAGCGGCATCCTGACGCTGGCCTATGGCCAGCACGCCGACCGTTACCAGGTCAAGCCGGCGGGGCAGAACGACGTGCTTCTGATCGACACGACCACGGCCCCCACCAACGACGGCGCCTTCGATTACTACGGCGGCTACGGCGGGGTCTTCGGCACCGTCAGCAACAATCACTCTTCGCGCCAGGCCTATGCCGCCTCCTTTACCGGGTACGTGGGAAATCACGACTTCAAGGTGGGCGCCGACTACGAAAGGGTCGCGACGACGGGCTCGTCCTACTTCACGGGCGGCCAGCTGGTTTCTATCCTGGAATGCCGGCAAACGGGCGGCCGGACGTGCGATCTCGAGCATGGGGCTTCTCTCTGGACGAATTCTCAGGGGTACACGTACCCCGTGTTCTACAGGCACGTCTTCTTTTCGGCCAACGCGGACCCGGCGAGCATCATCCGCGATGCGCCGTTCGAAACGCCGACCAAGCGATACAGCGCCTATGTGCAGGACCAGTGGCGGATCATCCCGACCCTCACGGCCAACTTCGGCGTGCGTTACGACACCGAAACGCTCTACAACGGCTTGCAGCAGAAAGCCTTCAGCCTCACCAACCAGTGGGCGCCGCGCTTTGGCGTGACGTGGGATTTCGCGGGCGACGGCACCTCAAAGCTCTACGCTTCGGCCGGCCGCTTTTACTATGCGATCCCGACCGACCTAAACGTCCGGGTCTTCACCCCGAATACGTTCCAGGCAACCTGGAACTACAGCCCCACCAGCCTGATCCAGGGCCCTTCGGTCTGCGCGACCGGAGACCCGAATCCAGGCTGCGTCCCGCGCGCGTCCTCCACCCAGGTGGGCACCGTACACGGCGAGCCGGTGGATCCGGGCATCAAGGCCTCGTACCAGGACGAGTTCACGATCGGAGTCGAGAAGGCGCTCGATCCCACGCTCTCGGTCGGCCTGAAGGGCACGTACCGCTCGCTCGGCCGGACGGTTGAGGATCGTTGCGACCTGGACTACAACACGAGCCCGTACAACTCCTCCTGCGCCCTCATGAACTCGGGCGCCACGGGCATCGACAATCCCGGCGCGAGCGGCCTCTACAGCAGTTGCGACGGGTCGGACAATCCGACCGACCCGAACAGCCCTGCATATCCCGGCAACGACGGCCAGCGCATCTGCAGTCCTCCGGGACAGGGCACGCCGATTCCGGCGGCCAAGCGCATCTTCAAGGGCATCGAGCTCGTGATTCGGAAGCAGTTCACCAACGAGATCTGGGCACAGCTCTCGTACCTCGGCTCGACGCTGACGGGCAACTACTCGGGCGCGATTCGCGAGGCCTCCGGACAGACGGATCCAGGCATCAACGCGGACTTCGACTACCCGGCGTTCCTCGTCAACGCGTCCGGCCGGCTCGAGCTCGACCGGCCGAACCAGGGCCGGCTCGACGCCGTCTACAACGCGCCCTGGGGCCTGTCGGCAGGCCTTCAGTTCTACGTCCGCACCGGCACCCCGACCTCGATCGGCGGAGACTACGGCGGCGGCTATTATCAGGAGCTCTACCTGTCCCGGCGCGGCTATGCTGGTCGCCTGCCGACGGACTACGAAGTGAACGTCTCCCTCGCTTACAACCTGAACGTCGGCCCGGTGACCATCACGCCTCAGGCCTACGCGTTCCAGCTCCTGAATCGCCAGACGACCACGTCCACCAACACGGCCTTCAACCCGTACTCGACGTTCGTGACGGACCCGACGAGCCCTTTCTACGGGCAGGCGGGCGTCCAGCCGGGAACGCAAGGCCCGAACGGCAACGACTGCCCGGCGGACGCCCCGAAGCCCTGCACCGACAATCCGAACTACAAGAAGACGACGGCCCAGATCGCGCCGAGGCAGTTCCGGTTCGCCCTCAAGGTGACCTTCTAGTCCGGCTTGCGCTCCGGTAGATTGCAGGGATCCCGATGAGGACCCGATCGGTCGTCCTTTGCGCCACGGCGGGGCTCCTGAGCTGCGCCGCCACCGTGTGGGCGCAGGCACGGGTAGCGATGTCCTGCCGCGACGCGCTCGCAAAGGGGCTTGCGCAGGACGTCATCGTGACGTTCCGTCCCCAGCCTGTCGTTGCGACGAAGGGAGCAGGGGAAACCCTCGAAAGGCGGGCGCTCCTCTACGCGGCGGTCAAGCGAGCCGCCTTCGCCGGAGAGGGAGGAGAGATCGAGATCCTCCGCGACTACCGCCACCTTCCGATGTCGTTCGTTCGCCTGCGCTCGCTGGCAGCCCTGGAACGACTCGAATCCCGGTCGGGTGTCGGCGGAATCTTCGAGAACCGCGAGCAGCATCCACTGGCCCAGAGAAACCTGAGGCTGATCGGCCAGCCCGCCGTCCAGAGCGCCGGCCTCGAAGGGGCGGGAACGGCGGTCGCGGTGCTCGACGGCCCGGTCGACTACAGGAACGGCGCGTTCGGCTGCGTGGCTCCGGGCACCCCGTCCACGTGCGGCGTCGCGTACGCGAAGGCCTTCGGGGCGGGCGGAAACTCCGTCGCCGCCGACCACGCCACGAGTGTGGCGGGCATCGTCCGGGAGGTCGCTCCGTCGAGCCGCGTGATCTCCCTCGACATCTACTCCGGCGTCGTCAGCTCGGACGACGTCTGGATGCAGGCCCTCGACTGGTGCATCGAGAACAGGTCCGCCTACAACATCGTCGCCTTGAACCTGAGCTTCGGAAGCGGCGCGTACCGGCAGCCCTGCGCTCCGGGCCCGTACGAGACGGCTCTCGGCGCGGCGCGCGAGGCCGGCATGATCCCGGTGGCGGGCGCCGGGAACGGCGGATACCTGGACGCGCTCCCGGCGCCGGCATGCGCCCCGAGCGCCGTGTCGGTCGGCGCCGTCTACGACGCGTCGTACGGGTCGTTCACGTGGCCGCTCGAGCCGACCTGCACGGACTTTCCGACGAGCGCGGACGAGGTCCCGTGCTTTTCCGACAGCGCCTCGTTTCTCTCGCTTCTCGCGCCGGGCGTGCGCGTCGCGTCGGCGGGCCTCGTTTACACGGGGACCTCGCAGGCGGCCCCTCACGTCGCCGGCGCGGTCGCGGTGATGCGGGCAGGCCTCCCGGACGACTCGCCGGGCATGACGGTCGAGCGGCTTCTCGTTTCGGGAAAGCCGGTCACCGGCTCCGCCAGCGGCGTGACCACGCCGCGGCTCCAGCTGGACGCCGCCGCGTTCGGCCCCCTTCCGCCCTGCAGGACGAGCGCCGTGACCCTCCCGTTTCGCGCGTCCGGGGATCTGCGCAACGACACGTGCGCGAGCCTGTCGCCCGAGGGCCTCGTCGCCTACGACAACCTCTATACGTTCGAAGGCTCGGCCGGCGAGCAGGTCTCCGCGGCACTGGCCTCGGACACGTTCGACACGCATCTCGACATGGTGGCTCCCGATGGAAGCCTCGCGGCGTCCGCGGACGCCGTGCCGGGCGCGACGCGCGACAGCGGCCTGACGTTCACGCTGACGGCGGCCGGAACCTGGACGATCGAGGTCTCGTCGCACTGGCCGGCGTCGACGGGCGGCTACACGATCGCCGCCGCGCTCGGAGCCGTGGAGCCTTTCTGCCTGCGTTCGCCGACGACGCTGTGTCTGGGAAATCGACGCTTCGCCGCCACGGCGGCGTGGGAGGCAAGCGACGGCGCCACGGGCGCCGGAACGGCGATGCCGCTCACGGACGACACGGGCGCGTTCTGGTTCTTCGACGGCAAGAACGTCGAGGTCGTCGTCAAGGTTCTCGACGCGTGCGCCGTCAATGGGTCCCGGTGGGTCTTCGCGAGCGGTCTGACCAACGTGAAGGTCTCTCTGAAGGTGACCGACACGACGGCGGGGACGACGAAATCGTACGAGAACCCGGCGAATACCCCGTTTCGGCCGATCCAGGACACCACCGCCTTCGCGCCGTGCGCGCAAGCGCCGTGAGGACGACGGTGGGAGAGCAGGGGCTTCGAGAGGGCCGGGGAATGGAATTTGCATTCCGGATCAACCGGACGAGGGAGTCATGACCGCCGACGTTGATGTCGATGTCCTGATCGTTGGAGCCGGGCCCGTCGGCCTGTTCCTCGCGAACGAGTGCGTTCGCCGAGGCTTGCGGTGGCGGCTCATCGAAACGCGCGCGTCGCAGTCCGAGCATTCCAAGGCCCTGGCCATCTTCCCGCGCACGCTCGAGATCTTCGACATGGCGGGGATCGTCGCTCCGTTTCTGGAAGCGGCCAACCGCGTCACGTCGGTGGCCGTGACGGCCCATGGACGCAGGCTTGCCCGCATGCGGTTCGCGCCCGAGGAGAGCCCCTATCCGTTCATCGCGATGGTTCCCCAGAACGTGACGGAGTCGCTCCTCGCCGACGCGCTGAGACGCCGGGGCGGAAGCGTCGAGTACGAGACCACGTTCCTTTCCGCGGACGAGGTCGACGGGCGCGTGAACGTCACGGCGCAACGCCGGGGCGAGCCGGTCAGGCTGACGGCCTCGTTCGTCGTCGGCTGCGATGGCGCTCACAGCGCGGTCCGCCATCTCCTGAAGATCCCGTTCGACGGAGCCGCCTACGAGGACTCTTTCATGCTCGCCGACGTCGAGACGAACGAGGCTCTTCCCGCCGACGAGCTCCAGCTCTGTCCCAGTGAATTCGGACCGGCCGCCATCTTTCCCATGAGCGCCGTGCGGCGCCGCATCGTGGCGACGGTCGAGCGCGCCGAAGACGCCGCGCCATCGCTCGAGCTCGTGCGGAAGATTCTTCGTCAACGCGCGCCGAGCGAGATCGAGGCTCGCGCCCTCCACTGGAGCAGTTACTTTCACATCCATCACCGGCACGTCGCGTGCCTGCGCAGCGGGCGTTTCTTCATCGCGGGCGACGCGGCCCACATTCACAGCCCGTTCGGGGGCCAGGGGATGAACACGGGGCTGCACGACGCCTGGAACCTGGCGTGGAAGCTCGACCTGTTTCTGCGCGGCCGGGGCAACGAGGGCTTGCTCGACAGTTACGGCGCCGAGCGGCTTCCGGTGATTGCGCATGTCATCGAGACGACCCACCTGCTGACGAAGGTGATGGGAACGCCGAGCAAAATCGCCCAGACTCTTCGCGACGCCGTGATCCCGATGGTGTCGCGCCTGGCGCCGTTCCAGACCGCCTTCGTGCAGAACCTTTCGGAGCTCGGCGTGGCCTACGCCGGCAGCCCGATCGTCGAGGGGCCCGGGAAGCGGTACCTCGACGATTCGATGCGCGGCGGCAAGGGCGTTCTGGACCGCTTTCTCCTCGTGCTGGGCGACGGCGCCGCCCCGGCGACCCGAGACGCGGCGAGACGGCTGTCGACGGCCTTTTCGGATACCGTCGAGCTGCGGTCGATGCCCGGGCAGGGCGTCACGCTCGTCCGACCCGACGGATATACCGCCTACCCCGGGCACGACCATGCCAGCTTCTCGGCGCTCGAATCGATTCGATCGCTCCTGGAGCGCCAGACGCGGTGATAGGGGTCGAGGCTCCGGCCCCGGATCGTCCTCCCTTAGACTAAGTCCGTCGGAGGGATGGCCGAGTGGTTTAAGGCGGCGGTCTTGAAAACCGCTGTGCCGGAAACGGTACCGGGGGTTCGAATCCCTCTCCCTCCGCCAATGACACAATCCCCGTTCTCATGGTCGAGTTGCTGCCGCCGGTCTGGGTGATTCGAGTCGCGGTGTCCGCCGTGTGGCTCTACGAAGGCCTGTGGTGCAAGCTGCTCGGCGGAGAGCCGCATCAGCTCCGCGTCGTCGAGGCGGTGCCCCGAATCGATCCGCGTGTCGGCGCGCGCTTTCTGAGGCTTCTCGGGGCCGGCGAGGTTGGGCTGGCCGTGTGGGCTCTGAGCGCCGTTGCGCCGATTCCCTGCGCAGCCGTCCAGACGCTGCTGCTCGTGACGCTGAACGCCAGCGGCCTGCTCTGGGCGCGGCGGATCATCCACGATCCAGGCGGCATGGTGGTCAAGAATTTCGCTTTCCTCGTCCTGGTCTGGGTCTCGGCGAGTTTGCCCGGATGGAGCTGAGAGCGAGCGCCGCGGAGACCGCCTGGGAGCGCGGCCGACTCGACGCCCGCGCCGGCCCGAGCAAGCTCCTTTTCGGCCGCATGCACGAGGATGCGTCGATCGAGCTCGGCGCCTTTCGCCCCGGAGGGCGCGTCTTCTGCATCGCATCGGCCGGCTGCACCGCGATGCGGCTGTCGCCGCGGCACGAGGTGGTCGCGGTCGACGTCAATCCCGTCCAGATCGCCTACGCGAGGCGACGATTCCTCGGCGAGAGCGGCTCGCCCGGAGCCGCGGAGCGCATGATGGCATTCGGGCGCGGCTTCGCTCCCCTGGTGGGCTGGCCGTCCTCGCGGGTCCGCGAGTTTCTCGACCTCGAAGCTCCGGCGGAGCAGGTCGCTTTCTGGCGCCGGCACCTGGACACCCGGCGCTTGCGCGCCGCAATGGACACAATTCTTTCGCCAGCCATCCTGGACATGCTTTACGCGAGGCCCTTTCTGCGTTCCCTTCCGCCGGCCTTCGGAAGGGTCATGCGCGGCCGAATGGCGCGATGCTTCGCCCGCCATGCCAACCGCGGCAACACCTATGCGCGCGCCTTACTCCTCGGCGAGCTCCCGGACCTCCCGACGCCCCCCGAGGCTGCGGGAATCCGTCTCGTTCACGGCGATGCCGCGGCCTTTCTCGAGCGCGAGCCGCCGGGGAGCTTCGACGGGTTCACGCTCTCGAACATTTTCGACGGAGCCAGCGACGCCTACATCCGGCGGGTGTCGGCTGCCGTCCGGCGCACCGCGGCGCCGGGGGCGGTCGTCGTCATCCGCAGCTTCGGTGAACCGCGGGCTGCGTCTACGACGAACCGCGCGGCCGAGGACCGGGCCATGCTCTGGGGGATCGTCGAGGTGAAACCGGCGGCTGCGCTGTGAAAGGCGGCCGGCCTGGATGGGAAGCTGGCGCGCCGGCGGCCACGTCCATCGTGACGGGGATGAGGTTTTGCGCTTCGCCCGAAGACGTGTGGAACGGGCTCATGTTCTACGAGCAGATCCCACGCCGCCCGCCGCTCCACCTGCGACTGCTCTTGCCGGCGCCCGTCTGTGCGGGCGGTCGCCGCTCGGCGGTCGGTGACGAGACCAGATGCATCTACGACAGGGGGTATCTGCTCAAGCGCGTGACTCGAATCGAGCCTCTCCGCCACTATGGGTTCGATGTGGTCGAACAAAATCTCGCGATCGGCAAGGGGGTTCGGCTCACGGGCGGCAGCTACAGGCTCCTGGGGCTTCCGGGTAGCTTGACGCGAATCGAGCTCGAGACTCGGTTCGTGAGCTCCGTGCGCCCTCCCTGGCTGTGGAGGAGGATCGAGGCGGCCGTCTGCCATGCCTTCCATCGTCACATTCTCAGGGCGATGCGGCGCGAGGTGGAGTCGCGCGGGTCCAGTGCCCACCTCGCGCGCGAGCACAACCGACTCTGACCGACGCGGACGAGAGCGCAAGGATGACCGGCGTCCGCCGCCCCGTAGAAAATCGACGCGGCACTTCCCTCGAGGGAGAGTGCCGCGTCCGGAGCTCTCTTTCTACCGCGAAACGATGACGACTTCGACGCGCCGGTTCTCGGCCCGGCCCTTTGCCGTCTTGTTGTCGGCGACGGGATTGGACTTGCCGTAGCCCTTGCTCGCGATGTGGCCGGCATCGGTCGCGCCGTGGGAAACCAGGAAGTCCTTGACCGATGCTGCCCGTCGCTCGGACAGGGCCATGTTGTACGCGTCGCCGCCTGTCGAGTCCGTGTAGCCGTCCACGGACACCTTGCATCCCGGGTACTTCTTGACGAAGGCGACGGCCTTCTCGAGCTCGGCGAGGTCCGCCTTCCGGATGTCCGCCTTATCCGTGGCGAAGGTGACGTGGAGAGTCAGGCGGTCGATCGGCGCGGGCGCAGGCGCGGCCGCGGGCGGGGGCGCCGCCTTGGGACCTACCGTGACGGTCGTGGACTCCCAGCGCGTGCCGCCGGCGCCCGTCGCCGAGAGCGTGTAGACCGTGGTGTGGGCCGGGCAGACCTCCTTCGAGCCGGAGGGCTTGACGGCCCCGATGCCCTGGTCGATGGCGACCCTGTCGGCGTTGGATGTCGACCAGGTCAGTGTCGAACAGCCGCCCGCCTCGACGGAGGCGGGAGCCCCGGCGAACGAGATGGCAGGCGCGACGGGGACGGGTGTGGGCGTCGGCTTCGGCGGGCAAAGCGCGCCGGCTGCCGCGATGGCCTCCTTGGCCTTGGCGATCGCCTCCGCCGTGTGGCACGCGTCGTAGAGCTTGTAGGCTTCGTTCTTCAGTTTCTCCGCGGCTTGAAACGCCTCGGGGCATTCCTTGTCTTTTCCGGCCTTTCTCGCGGCCTCGATGGCGCGCTTCGCGGCCGGCAGGGGCTCGTGGTAGAAGAAATACTTTCCGCCGGGAACGAACTCCATACCGGAACACCCGTAGAGAAGGACCAGAGAGACAGCCAGACACAGCGACGCGAGGAGCCTGGTCGCCCGGACACTCATGGTGTCCTCCTTTCTCGCCGCAAAGAGCGGGAGCGGCGGCGTTTTCGCCGGCCGATTACGCGAATCATATGCCCACTTCACGCGGCGTTAACATGGATGACCGTCAGCCGGACCCATCCACGACGGGAGGACCTACCGGCCGGCGGCAAGCGTCAGGGGGCAGCGCGCTTCTGCTGGATCTTCCGTGAGATGGCGGTGACGAGACGGCGGGGCGAGATGCGCAGGGCCTGAACGAGGGCCTTGTTTCCGAGGCCGGGGACCACGAGGGGCTTACCCCGGAGCAAGCCGCGGTAGCCGGCGAGGGCCACCGAGGGGGCGTCCAGGACCAGGGGCCCGGTGAACAGGGCCGTTCTTTCGGTGCCGGCGCGCTTCTGGAACTCCGTCATTGTCGGGCCCGGACAAAGCGCGGTGACGGTCACGCCCGTGCCCGCCGTCTCGCTGGCGAGCGCCTCGGAAAAGGACAGCACATAGGCCTTGGTTGCGTAGTACACGGCCATGAGGGGCCCGGGCTGGAACGCCGCCGTCGAAGCGACGTTCAGGATCCGGCCGCGACGGCGCTCGAGCATCCCGGGGAGCAGGAGCCCGGCCAGATGCGTCAGCCCGGTGACGTTGACCCGGATCATCTCGAGCTGGCTCTCCAGAGGGAGCTCGGCAAAAAGGCCGTGCAGTCCGAAGCCCGCGTTGTTGACGAGGACGTCGATCGAGATTCCGAGCCCGGCGATCTCCCGGGCGATCCGGGCCGGGGCGCCCGGGTCCGCCAGGTCCGCGGGAAGTACGGAGGCCTTGACGCCGTATTCGTCGCCGAGGCCGCGGGCGACATGCTCGAGCCGCTCGCGGGTTCTCGCGACCAGGACGAGGTCGTTGCGGTCGCGGGCGAGCAGCGTCGCGAGCTCGAGGCCGATTCCGCTCGAGGCGCCGGTGACGAGCGCGGTGGGCACGGGAGGGAAGATATCGCGGGCGGGTCGAGTCGCCGGATGGCGCCTGAAGGGGTCCCTCGGCGCTCACGCTCCCGGGGGCGCGGCTGTCGAAGCCGCCATCCGGCGCCTAAAGGGATCCTTCGCTGCGCTCATGATGACATGTCAGGGTGCCGGCTGGCCGACTTGCACGTGCACCCGAGTGCCGTCGGTTGCCCTACCGTGCCTCGACGCTCCGCGGCTCGGGGGCGGCGGCCGACGCCGCCTCCGTCTTCGGTTTCGCGATCGGTCTCGGCTTCACGAGGTACGTCCAGGCGTTTGCGAGCTCCGCCTTCCACCACCGCAGGAGGCCGTGGAAGAGCATGACCCACATGGCGCTGCGCACGGAGAAGCCGACGAACCTGGGCCGGCGGCCGGCGTTGTGGTTGCCGTAGATGCCGAGCGCCATCTTCCGCTTCGCGATCGCCACGAGCCGGCGGTTGTAGAAGCGGATGGGGTAGTACCCGATCTCCGCGCCGTCCTCGAAGAAGGGCGGGATGCCGAGCCGCTCGTGGGACCACCGGTAGATGGGCATGATCGCCGCGAAGTAGTACAGCGCGGTGTCGAGCAGGAAGGCGATCGTCATGGTGTCGTAGTCGCCCATGACGTAGTACTTGTCCTTGTAGATCGCGTCGTAGAAGTACTTGAAGAAGCGGTCGTACCGCTTGTTG
>Ga0326726_10001313_pt1 | contig 23069 bp, 14 predicted proteins | sample MHFenrmetagenome_2_FD_207603 | JGI IMG/M metagenome (GOLD analysis project Ga0326726, IMG submission 207603) | Lab enriched peat soil microbial communities from Michigan Hollow, Ithaca, NY, United States - MHF15MN | ecosystem: Environmental > Terrestrial > Soil > Wetlands > Peat | place: USA... | reverse complement strand
AGGTCTTGATGATTAATTGGTTAAGTTAAACTCGAAAAAGAATTATGAGACGGGAAGAAAAAAATGCTATCATAGACAGCCTTGCTGAGAAATTAAAAGAGTACAGCCACTTCTATCTGACTGATACCGCTCAGCTGAATGCCGCTGACACAAGTGATCTTCGAAGAAAGTGCTTTGAAAACGATATTAAACTTATTGTTGTAAAAAATACACTCCTTAAAAGAGCACTCGAAATGTCCGAAGGTAAATTTGAAGAACTATATACGGTTCTTAAAGGTACCACATCCATCATGTTTGCACAAACCGGAAACGGTCCTGCCAAATTAATAAAGGAGTTCAGGAAACAACATGATAAGCCCGTTCTGAAAGGCGCATACGTTCAGGAATCAGTTTTTATAGGAGAATCAATGCTCGACACACTGATCTCCGTGAAGACAAAACAGGAACTGATCGGAGATATTATTCTCCTGCTTCAGTCACCTGCCAGGAATGTTATATCGGCTTTACAATCAGGCGGAAATAAATTACATGGTGTTCTCGAAACACTATCAAAAAAAGAACAATAATTAAATTATAATCAAATTAAAATTCTATAAAAATGGCAGATCTGAAGAAATTTGCAGAAGAACTGGTAAACCTGTCTGTTAAAGAGGTAAATGAACTGGCAAAAATACTTAAAGAAGAGTATGGTATTGAACCCGCCGCAACCGCAGTAGCCGTTGCAGGCCCTGCAGCCGGTAGCGAAGCACCCAAAGCTGAGGAAAAAACAAAATTTGATGTTATCCTTAAAGCAGCCGGTGGTCAGAAATTACAGATTGTTAAACTGGTTAAGGATATCACCGGTCTCGGACTGAAAGAAGCTAAGGCAGTTGTTGATGCCGCTCCGGCCCCTGTTAAGGAAGGTGTATCAAAAGATGAAGCAGAAGCTATTAAAGGTCAATTAGTAGACGCAGGAGCTGAAGTTGAACTTAAATAAGTTATACCTGATTTTTAGGTTGTAGGTTTAGTCCCGGGATTCGGGACTAAGCCTTTTCGTTCTTTTAATTATAAGTTCACTTAATCCTTTTATAAATGTCTTCAAAAAATACTGAAAGAATTAGTTTTGCTTCCAGGAAAAATCAGCTTGATTATCCCGATTTTCTGGAAGTTCAGTTGAAATCATTTGGAGAGTTTTTCCAACTTGGAACAACTCCCGAAAACAGGAAGAAAGAAGGACTCTTTAAGGTCTTTACAGAAAACTTTCCAATTACCGATACTAGAAATAATTTTGTTCTCGAATTCCTCGATTATTACATAGACCCTCCGCGCTACACAATTGAAGAATGCATCGAACGCGGACTGACATTCAGCGTTCCGCTTAAAGCAAAGCTTAAACTCTATTGCACTGATCCGGAACACGAGGATTTTGATACCGTGATCCAGGACGTCTATCTTGGCACAGTTCCATATATGACTGAAAGAGGTACTTTCGTCATCAATGGGGCAGAAAGGGTCGTCGTGTCACAATTGCACAGATCTCCCGGGGTATTTTTCGGACAGAGTGTCCATGCAAACGGAACAAAGCTGTATTCAGCAAGGATAATCCCGTTTAAAGGTTCGTGGATAGAATTTGCTACTGACATCAATAATGTGATGTATGCTTATATCGACAGAAAGAAGAAGCTGCCGGTAACTACACTTCTCAGAGCTATCGGGTTTGAGAGCGATAAGGAAATCCTTGAAATATTTAATCTCGCTGAAGAGCATAAAGTTTCAAAGACCAATGTCAAAAAACTTATTGGCCGAAAACTTGCTGCCAGGGTTCTGAAGACCTGGGTCGAGGACTTTGTTGACGAGGATACCGGAGAAGTGGTATCAATTGAAAGAAATGAAGTGATTCTCGACAGGGAAACAGTCATCGAATCGGAACATGTCGACATGATTGTCGATTCCGGTGCAAAAGCAATCCTCCTTCACAGGGAGGACTCGACCCTTTCGGATTTCGCCATAATATACAACACTCTTCAGAAAGATCCGTGTAACTCTGAAAAAGAAGCAGTTATATATATCTACCGCCAGCTTCGAAATGCTGAGCCGCCCGATGAGGCAACCGCCAGGGACGTCATCGACAAACTTTTCTTCTCAGATAAAAGATATGACCTTGGCGAGGTAGGACGTTACAGGATCAATAAAAAGCTTGGTCTTAATACTGAGATGAATGTTAAGGTCCTTACAAAAGAAGATATTATAAAGATCATCGGTTATCTTATCGAGCTTATTAACTCCAAGACCGACATCGATGATATTGACCACCTCAGCAACAGGAGGGTCAGAACAGTCGGAGAACAGCTTTATGCCCAGTTTGGGGTTGGCCTTGCTCGTATGGCACGTACCATTCGTGAAAGAATGAACGTAAGGGATAACGAAGTATTCACCCCGGTCGATCTTATCAATTCAAAAACACTATCATCAGTAATTAATTCATTCTTCGGAACCAATCAGCTTTCGCAGTTTATGGATCAGACCAATCCCCTGGCTGAAATGACGCACAAACGTCGTATGTCAGCCCTCGGACCTGGTGGTCTGTCGCGCGAAAGAGCCGGATTTGAGGTCAGGGACGTTCATTATACACATTACGGAAGGCTTTGTCCTATTGAAACACCTGAGGGACCGAATATCGGACTTATTTCCTCACTCTGTATCTACGCAAAAATTAACGATCTGGGTTTCATTGAAACGCCTTACCTTAAAGTCGCCGATGCAAAAGTCGATTTCAGCCGCGAAGGTATAGTATGGCTAAGCGCTGAGGAAGAAGAAGAAAAAATGATTGCTCAGGCTAATGCACCGCTACTGAAGGACGGACATTTTGAAAATGCAAGGGCAAAATGCAGATATGAGGCAGACTATCCGTTTGAGGAAGTCACCAAAGTGGATCTCATGGACGTTGCTCCCAACCAGATAGCTTCAATAGCTGCATCACTGATCCCTTTCCTTGAACACGACGATGCCAACAGAGCACTTATGGGATCGAACATGATGCGTCAGGCTGTTCCGCTGATTAACCCGGAAGCACCTATTGTCGGAACCGGCCTTGAAGGTCAGGTGATCAGAGACAGCAGGATTCTCTATGTAGCTGAAGGCGACGGCATAGTCGAATTTGTTGATTCCAATGAAATTGTAGTAAGATATACCCGTACCGATGAAGAGAAATTCGTAAGCTTTGATGACGATATCAAGAGATATAGTCTTCCAAAGTATAAGAAGACTAACCAGAATACTTGCATCAACCTTACACCGGTGGTCAGAAAAGGGGAGAAAGTTGCGAAGGGACAGGTTCTTACAGAAGGATATGGCACCAAAAACGGTGAGTTGGCACTTGGTCGTAACCTGAAGGTGGCATTCATGCCATGGAAAGGATACAATTTTGAGGATGCAATAGTTATTTCTGAGAAAGTTGTTCAGGAAGATATGTTCACCTCGGTGCATATCGATGAATATCTTCTTGAAGTCCGCGATACTAAGCGTGGTCTTGAGGAACTGACTTCTGATATTCCGAACGTCAGTGAAGAGGCTACAAAACACCTTGATGAGAACGGTCTCATAAGGGTCGGAGCTCATATTATACCAGGGGATATCCTTATTGGAAAGATCACTCCGAAAGGTGAATCAGATCCTTCTCCCGAGGAAAAACTGCTTCGCGCTATTTTTGGTGACAAAGCAGGCGATGTCAAAGATGCCTCACTGAAGGCCGGACCATCCCTCGAAGGTGTGGTAATTGATAAGAAATTATTTACAAGAGCAATTAAAGACAGGAAAGCAAAGGCAGTTGAGAAGCCTCTCCTCGACAAGATCGAAAACGATTTCAACAGGAGCACTGATGAACTTAAAGCTCGTCTTGTTGACAAACTCTTTATCCTGGTGAATGGCAAAACATCACAGGGAGTTAAAGATTATCTCAATGTTGACATTATCCCGAAAGGAAGCAAATTCACGCTTAAACAGCTTCAGGAAATAGATTTTCTTAATATCAACCCAAATAAATGGACCACTGATAAGAAGAAAAACGACAGCATCAAACAGCTCCTTCATAACTACATTATTAAATATAAGGAGATCGATGGCGTCTTTAAACGCAAGAAATACAATATTACGATAGGTGACGAATTGCCTGCAGGTATAGTACGCCTAGCCAAAGTATATATAGCCAAGAAGCGTAAGGTAAAAGTGGGAGATAAGATGGCCGGACGTCATGGTAATAAGGGTATTGTAGCAAGAATTGTCCGTCAGGAAGATATGCCTTTCCTTGAAGACGGAACACCAGTTGATATTGTTCTGAATCCGCTTGGTGTGCCTTCGAGGATGAACCTTGGACAGATTTATGAAACTGTTCTTGGATGGGCCGGACAAAAACTGGGTCTCCAGTTCTCAACTCCTATCTTTGATGGGGCAACCATTGATCAGATTACCGAATATACTGAAAAGGCAAAATTACCGAAATACGGCAAAACCTACCTGTATGACGGTGGTACCGGTGAGAGATTTGATCAGCCTGCAACAGTCGGCGTGATATACATGCTTAAACTGGGGCATATGGTTGACGATAAAATGCACGCCCGTTCGATAGGACCTTATTCTCTTATTACACAGCAGCCGCTGGGTGGTAAGGCACAATTTGGAGGTCAGAGATTTGGCGAAATGGAAGTCTGGGCTCTTGAAGCATTCGGTGCTGCTCATATACTTCAGGAAATACTCACAATCAAATCAGATGATGTTATTGGCCGTGCAAAAGCTTACGAATCAATAGTGAAAGGAGAACCAATGCCACAACCCGGTATCCCGGAATCACTGAACGTATTATTGCATGAGTTGAGAGGACTTGGATTAAGCGTTATTCTTGACTAACCAGCCTCTATTTTAGTTTTTAAATTTTGAATAAATAAAATTCAGTATATGTCATTCAGAAGAGATAACAAAGCAAAAACAAGTTACTCAAAGATCTCAATAGGTCTTGCTTCTCCGGAGGAGATCCTCGATCGTTCCAGCGGTGAAGTCCTGAAGCCTGAAACAATAAACTACAGGACCTATAAGCCTGAACGTGACGGATTATTCTGCGAAAGGATCTTCGGACCCGTAAAGGATTACGAATGCCATTGCGGAAAATACAAAAGGATCCGTTACAAGGGAATAGTTTGTGATCGCTGCGGTGTTGAGGTAACCGAAAAAAAGGTCCGCCGTGAAAGAATGGGTCATATTTCACTTGTGGTTCCTATCGCACATATATGGTATTTCCGCTCATTACCGAATAAGATTGGTTATCTGCTGGGACTTCCGACCAAGAAACTCGATTCTATTATATACTACGAAAGATATGTAGTGATAAACCCGGGAATTAAAGCAGTCGATGGAGTCAAATACCTGGATTTCCTTACTGAAGAAGAATACCTTGAAATAACGGAATCGCTTCCGAAAGAAAACCAGTATCTTGAGGATAATCATCCCGATAAGTTTGTCGCAGATATGGGTGCCGAAGCGCTCTATAAACTTCTCAGCCGTATCGATCTTGATGAACTTTCTTATTCACTGCGCCACAGGGCAAATACGGAAACTTCACAGCAGCGTAAAAATGAAGCACTTAAGCGTCTTCAGGTTGTTGAAGCATTCAGGGATTCGAAAAATGTCAACAAACCGGAATGGATGATAATAAAGGTTGTTCCGGTTATCCCGCCTGAACTCAGACCTCTGGTCCCTCTCGACGGCGGACGTTTTGCTACAAGCGACCTGAATGACCTGTACAGAAGGGTGATAATAAGAAATAACCGTCTGAAGCGCCTTATTGAGATAAAGGCTCCCGAGGTAATTCTCAGGAATGAAAAACGTATGCTCCAGGAGGCTGTCGATTCATTGTTCGACAACTCGAGGAAAGCAAATGCTGTTAAAACAGATGCTAATCGTCCTCTTAAGTCGCTGAGCGACAGCCTTAAAGGTAAGCAGGGACGATTCCGTCAGAACCTTCTTGGTAAAAGGGTTGATTATTCGGCACGTTCAGTAATTGTTGTTGGTCCGGAACTGGGACTTCATGAATGCGGCTTGCCAAAAGATATGGCAGCTGAACTGTACAAACCATTCATTATCAGAAAGCTTATTGAACGGGGTATTGTTAAAACTGTTAAATCGGCAAAAAAAATCGTCGACAGGAAAGATCCTGTAGTATGGGATATTCTTGAAAATGTTCTTAAGGGCCATCCTGTTCTACTTAACCGTGCTCCTACACTTCACAGGCTTGGTATTCAGGCTTTCCAGCCAAAGCTTATTGAAGGAAAAGCAATACAGTTGCACCCGCTTTGTTGTACAGCTTTCAACGCTGACTTCGATGGAGACCAGATGGCGGTCCATCTACCTCTGGGAAATGGTGCCGTTCTTGAAGCACAAATGCTCATGCTGGCTTCGCATAATATTCTGAACCCGGCTAACGGTGCACCAATTACCGTTCCTTCGCAGGACATGGTACTCGGCCTTTACTATATCACTAAAGGAAGAAAGGGTACCGCCACCGAAAAAGTGCAGGGCGAGGGTCTTATCTTTTATTCCCCGGAGGAAGTAAATATTGCTTACAATGAAGGTAAAGTTGATCTTCATGCTATTATAAAAGTTAAAGTTAACGACAGGGTCGATGGTGAGTTTGTAAATCACCTTGTTGAAACTTCAGTTGGTCGCGTAATATTTAATCAGTTTGTACCTGAGGAGGTTGGATACATTAACGAGATCCTAACCAAGAAATCGCTAAGGGATATTATCGGTCGTGTACTGAAACTTGCAGGAACAGCAAAAACTGCCAATTTCCTCGATGCTATCAAGAATCTTGGATTCTACTCAGCATTTAAGGGAGGATTATCATTTAACCTTGATGATGTAATTATCCCGGAAGAAAAAACAAAATTTGTAACCGAGGGTTATGATCAGGTTGAGGAAGTACTGAATAACTACAGCATGGGATTCATAACGAATAACGAACGCTATAACCAGATTATTGATATCTGGACACATGTAAATGCAAGGCTGACCCAGTCGCTGATGAAACAGCTGTCAACTGACAAGCAGGGTTTCAATTCTGTATATATGATGCTTGATTCAGGAGCAAGAGGATCGAAGGAACAGATCCGTCAGCTTTCAGGTATGAGAGGCCTTATGGCCAAACCACAGAAATCAGGTTCGACAGGATCCGACATCATTGAAAACCCTATCCTTTCAAACTTTAAGGAAGGACTTTCAGTTCTGGAATACTTTATTTCAACACACGGCGCTCGTAAAGGTCTTGCCGATACAGCTCTCAAGACAGCTGATGCAGGTTACCTGACACGTCGTCTGGTTGACGTATCACAGGATGTTATAATTAATGAGGAGGACTGCGGAACATTGAGAGGTCTGGTTGCAACAGCCATCAAGAAAAATGAGGAAGTCGTTGAATCGCTCTACGAAAGAATCCTTGGTCGTACGACTGTCCATGACGTATTCCATCCTCTGACAGGGGAACTTATAGTAGAAGCCGGACAGGAACTGACCGAAGAACTGGCAGGTAAAATTGAAGATTCACCAATAGAACAGGTTGAGATCCGCTCGGTTCTTACCTGTGAATCGAAAAAAGGTGTTTGCGCGAAATGTTACGGACGTAACCTGGCAAATGGCCGTATGGTCCAGAAAGGTGAAGCGGTTGGAGTTATAGCTGCTCAGAGTATTGGTGAACCCGGTACTCAGCTTACCCTCCGAACTTTTCACGTTGGAGGTACTGCTTCGAATATCACAACGGAATCCAGGCTGGTTGCACGATACAGTGGTATTGCTGAGATTGAGGAGATAAGATCGGTTCCCAAGAAAGATCCGGAAAAAGGCAATATTGATATCGTAATCGGACGTCTTGCCGAACTTAGGATCATTGACAAGAAGACCGGGATTGCACTTACAACACATACTATACCTTATGGTTCCAAATTATATGTGAAACCAGGGCAGGAGGTTGAAAAGGGCAAGCTTATATGTGAATGGGATCCTTTCAACGCTGTAATTATTGCCGAACTTGGCGGTAAGGTAGCTTACGATTATCTTATTGAAGGGATTACTTTCAGGGAGGAATCAGATGAACAAACAGGTTTTAAGGAAAAGGTTATCATAGAAAGCAGGGATAAGACAAAGAACCCGGCTATTAAAATTATGGGACCCAAGGGTGAGGAACTCAGATTATATAACCTGCCGGTTGGAGCGCATCTTGTTGTTGAAATTGGAAGGATGGTTGAAGCCGGCGATGTTCTGTCAAAGATACCAAGGGCTGTCGGTAAGTCAGGGGACATTACCGGTGGTCTGCCGAGAGTCACGGAATTATTTGAGGCCCGTAACCCTTCAAATCCGGCAATAGTTTCTGAGATCGATGGTGAGGTTACTTTCGGTAAAATAAAGAGAGGCAACCGTGAAATCTCAATAAAGTCTAAATCCGAAGAGGTTAAGAAATACCTTGTACCCTTGTCAAAACAGATACTCGTACAGGAGAATGATTATGTAAAAGCTGGTGTCCCTCTTTCTGACGGAGCCATTACTCCCTCGGACATCCTTGCAATTAAAGGTCCGACAAAAGTCCAGGAATATATTGTAAATGAGATTCAGGAGGTATACCGGTTGCAGGGTGTTAAAATAAATGACAAGCACTTTGAAATCATTGTCCGCCAGATGATGAGGAAAGTTGAAATTGTTGACCCGGGCGATACTAAATTTCTTGAACGTCAGGTTGTTGATAAGCTTGAATTCATGGATGAAAACGACTGGATTTATGGAAAGAAATATATCGTCGATTCCGGCGATTCCCAGACACTTCGTCCTGGTATGATTGTTACAGCCCGTAAACTCAGGGATGAGAATTCTGTGCTTAAGCGCCGCGACCTGAAGGTTGTTGAAGCAAGAGATGCCGTTCCGGCAACTTCTAACCAGGTACTCCAGGGCATTACAAGGGCTGCACTTCAAACCAACAGCTTCTTCTCTGCAGCATCTTTCCAGGAGACTACAAAGGTTCTTAATGAAGCTGCCATCCTTGGCAAAATAGACAAGCTTGAAGGACTTAAGGAGAACGTTATCGTAGGTCACCTTATACCTGCAGGTACCGGGCAGCGACAGTACAACAGTATAATAGTAGGGTCGCTCGAAGAGCTTGAAAACCTTACCGATACATCGGTTGAGGCTGAAATGGAAACTAAAAGATAATACTAATAACAGTTCAAGACATGTCAGATCCAAAAAATCCTAATCAGATCAGTATTGAACTGAATGATGAAGTTGCCCAGGGAACTTATTCAAACCTGGCTGTCATAACTCATTCAGCTTCAGAGTTTGTGATCGACTTTGTTCGCATCATGCCAGGTATACCAAAAGCACAGGTGAAATCGAGGATAATCCTTACACCTGAACATGCCAAACGGCTGGTAGGGGCATTGCAGGATAATATAGCAAAATATGAATCTGTTCATGGTATAATAAAGGAAGTCAAAGGCTCAACACCTGTCTTGCCAATGACGTTCGGGGGTCCGACAGCACAGGCTTGAAGAAGCTTATATCCATTGTTCCGTGAAGGAATACAGAATATCTTTTATTGGTGCAGGAAAGGTATCTGGTGCTTTGTGCCGGCAGATGCACATATCGGGCTGCAAGATCCAGAAGATAGTTTCAAGGACCGGGAAAAGCGGTCATGCTCTTGCCCGGTTGTGTAATGCTTCATGGTCATCGGATTATGATTTTTCGGACTCGGAAGATCTTTTAGTCGTGGCGGTTCCCGATGATAAGCTAACGGAAATACTTACCAGGATAAAGTGCCCGGATAATACCGTGGTTGCTCATACAGCCGGAAGCCTGGGCCTTGATGTTTTTCCTTCTTCTCTGAAGCATACCGGAGTTTTCTATCCTTTACAGACTTTCTCGGAAAACCGCAATATTTCATTTAAAGACCTCCCATTATTTCTTGAAGCCTCCGATCTGTATTCTTCAGAAATCCTGAGGGATATAGCTGAATTAATTGGCAGCAAAGTACATTTCATCGATACGGAACACAGAAGGATGTTGCATGTTGCAGCAGTCTTTGCATGTAATTTTACAAATCATATGCTGACTGCCGGAAAGCAGATTACAGAAAAAGCGGGATTCTCTTTTGAAGTTCTCGAACCTTTGATAAATGAAACTGTTATGAAAGCCATGGAAGCTGGTCCTGAAAATTCACAGACAGGGCCGGCATACAGATCTGATAAGGGGACTATTAAAAGACATATTGATTTGTTATCTTTCTCACCTGAATTACAGGGCATCTATAAAGAAGTGACAAAATCGATAATGAAATTCTATAAAAACCGCATTTGATGACCAATTTTAAGGAAGATCTCACGAAGGTAAAAGCATTTGTCTTTGATATTGACGGAGTAATGTCATTGCAGACAATCAGCCTTAACGCATTCGGGGTGCCTAACCGGACGGTAAATCTTCGCGACGGATATGCAATTCAGCTTGCCATAAAAAAAGGATATCATATGGCAATTATTTCTGGAAGTAATGCAAAAGAATACCTGAAGAGGCTGAAACTTCTTGGCGTCAGGGATGTCTACCTTAACAGCCGCTCCAAAGTCGAAAATTTCAACAGCTTTTTAAAAAAATACAATATTCAGAAATCAGATGTATTGTTCATGGGTGATGATATCCCTGATTACGGTGTAATGAAACTGGCAGGAATACCGGTTTGTCCGTCAGATGCCGACAGTGAAATAAGACAGGTTGCTGCTTATATCTCCGATAAAAGGGGAGGTGAAGGATGCGTCAGGGATGTGATTGAGCAGGTTTTAAGGCTGCATAATAACTGGATGGATAATGAGGCTTTTACCTGGTAAAAGATGAAAACATTTCTTAAACTTATCCGCTGGCCCAATCTCCTCATTGTAGCTCTTACAATGATCCTGATGAGATATGCTGTTATTGAACCTGTCATCAGTAAAATAAGCATTGTCCTGAACGGAGGAACGGGTGGAGAGGTGCCACTTGCACTTAAATTCCCATGGTACGATTTTTTGATCCTTGTTATTGCAACGCTGTTTATCACTGCAGGAGGATATGTCATTAACGATTATTTTGATATTAAGACTGACCTGATTAACAGGGGAGAAGTGATTGTCGGGACAAAAATTCCGAGACGCCAGGCAATGAAGTGGCATAATATTTTAAATATTGCTGGTGTGGCTGCAGGGTTCTATATTTCATGGAAAGCAGGCTACTTCTGGATGGGAATTCTTTTCCTGATAGTCTCCGGATTGTTATATTTTTATTCTGCAAGCTATAAAAGGCAGTTCCTTATCGGAAACATTGTTGTGGCTTTCCTCACAGCAATGGTCCCGATGCTAGTTGTCTTTTATGAATGGCCGGCACTTTACAGATATTATACTGTTAACTCTGTGACACCTCCACAGCTGGGTCTTGTTTTTTACTGGGTGGGAGGATTTGCATTATTTGCCTTTCTGACAACCCTTACCAGGGAGATAATAAAAGATATAGAAGACTTTGAGGGCGATATTGCTTACGGAAGGAATACTATTCCCGTTGTTACCGGGATCCTGACATCCAAAATAATCTCGATAATACTTGTTCTGATCACTATTGCACTGCTTTATATTGTCTGGTATTTCTTCCTTAATGACAAGATAACACTTATATATATTTCATGTACTGTTGTACTCCCGATGCTATACGTTATATATCAGCTTATTATCAGCTCCGACAAAAGACAACTTCATAGTGCAAGCAGGTTAATGAAAATTATTCAGATTGCGGGTGTCCTCTATTCGGTAGTGGTAAAAGTGATCCTCGATCTCAACCTGATCTGATATGGTAATTGAGGATCTTAATAAGTACAGAATAATCCTGGCCTCACGTTCACCAAGGAGACAGGAGCTTTTAAGAGAGCTCGGGCTCAATTTTGAAGTTGTGGTTAGGGACTGGTCAGAAATATACCCGGATCATTTGAAGGGTAAAGAGATTCCTCTGTATGTTGCGGCAGAAAAAGCGAAAACTTTCCGATCGGAAATTAAGGGAAATGAGATTGTTATAACCGCTGATACTGTTGTTTGGTGTGATAATGCGGTTCTCGATAAGCCGGTTGACAAAGAGGATGCAAGGAGAATAATCCGTAAGATATCAGGTAATACACATGAAGTAATTACCGGAGTCTGTCTTCTTTCAGCAACAAAGCAAACCTCATTTTTTTCTTCAACAAAAGTGACCTTTTCAGAGCTTTCTGACAATGAGATTGAATACTATATTGACAAATTCAGTCCTTATGACAAGGCAGGTGCCTATGGAATTCAGGAATGGATCGGGCTTGCTGCCTGCAGTCATATTGAAGGATCATATTTCAATGTAATGGGTCTACCGGTAGAACAGGTTTATCGGGAACTGAAAAGATTTTTAATGGAATAATTAAAATAGTTACGAGGTATGGGGTTCGAGGTGCGTGGAAAACAATTATTAAACATGCTTCCGCGAATCACGTAGCCCGTACGCCGTACCTCATACCTCAAACCCTTAATATTATGAGGAAAATACTCCTGATCTCCGCTCTTTTATCGATTGTCCTGGAGGGATTATCAACCCCTCCCGATGAGGGCATCTGGATCCCTCTTCTGATAGAGAAATACAACATCAAATTGATGAAAGAAAAAGGATTCAAGCTTTCATCCGAGGATATCTACAGTGTTAACCGGGCCTGCATGAAGGATGCAGTTGTCAACTTTGATGGCGGCTGTACTGCAGAACTGATTTCGGCAGAAGGACTTCTGATAACAAACCACCATTGCGGTTATAGTATGATCCAGGAACACTCCAGCTTAGAACAGGATTATCTGACAAATGGTTTCTGGGCGATGTCCACAAAGGAGGAGCTCCCAAATCCCGGTGTGACCGTATCGTTGCTCAAATGGATGGAAGATGTCACCAATAAGGTTTTGTCGGGAGTAAGTGATGATATGGCAACAGCCGACCGCGAAAAGCTTATCTCATCGAATATTGAAAGCATACAGAAAAAAGCTGTGGAAGGGACTGGCTACACGGCAATAGTGCGTCCATTTTTCATGGGTAATCAATATTTTCTTTTTGTGAATGAGACTTTCAGGGATATAAGGCTTGTCGGAGCACCTCCTTCAGCCATAGGAAAATTTGGCGGGGACACCGATAACTGGATCTGGCCTCGCCATACAGGCGACTTCTCTCTTTTCAGGGTTTATGCTGACAAGGACAATAAACCGGCTGATTACTCTCCTGATAATGTGCCATACAAGCCAGGTTATTACTTCCCTATCTCAATAAAAGGTGTCAAGGAGGGCGACTTCACCATGGTATTTGGTTATCCCGGCTCAACTTCAGAATATGTTCCTTCTTATCATATAGACATGGTTAAGAACTATATAGATCCGAAAATGATAAGTATCAGGACCAAAAAGATAGAAATCATTGAAAAAGCTATGAATTCTGATCCGCTTATCAGGATACAATATTCAGCAATGAAAGCCGGCATTTCAAACTCCTGGAAGAAATGGATAGGGGAGATACAGGGGCTTGAAAGAATGAACACTATCGGGAAAAAACAGGCATTTGAAGAAAAACTGACCAAATGGATAAAAGCTGATGAAAAACGAAACGCAAATTACGGGGATATTCTTCCGGCTTATAAGGAAATCTATGTCAGTCTCAAAGATTATACGCTGGTAAATAACTTTACAAATGAAGTTTTTAATGGGGTTGAATCTTTCAGTATAGCAAGAAATACAAGGGAACTGGCTGATCTGTTTGAAAATGACAAAGTTGCCGACAATGAAACTGTTCAAATGGCTAAAGAACGTCTGATTGCAGCATCCCGTCAGTTTTTCAAGGATTACAACAAAGAGACTGATCAAAACTTGTTTGTTGAACTCATGAACATGTATGGCGAGTCGCTTGACACAAAATGGCTGGCTCCCGGATATATTAAGTTGAAAGATTTATGTAAAGGCAATTTTTCTGAGATTGCAGCAAAAATATATTGCAAATCGGTTTTTGTTGATGAGCAAAGATATGAATCATTCATTAAAGGGTTCAACAATAGGTCTGTCAGAAAATTAAATAAGGATCTTTTCTACACACTCTCAACGGATGCAGGCAGATTTTTGTCGGAAAACGTAAGACCCGAACTTGCAAGGCTTAACAGCGAACTTCAAAAGCTTAATAGAAGGTATATGAAAGCGCAGATGGAATATCAAGGTGAGAAAGTCTTTTATCCAGATGCCAATTCGACTCTGAGGGTTGCTTTCGGAACCATTCAGGGATACAATTCAAAAGATGGGGTCTATTTTAAGCCCGTTTCGACTCTTAAAGGCATAATTGAGAAAGATAATCCTGAGATTTATGATTATGATGTACCTGATAAATTAAAGGAATTATATGCAAAACACGATTATGGGCGTTATGTTCAGGATGGTGAGGTGCCAGTATGTTTCATAGCAAATAACCATACCACGGGAGGAAATTCAGGCAGTCCTGTAATAAATGCTGATGGCTATCTGATTGGTGTCAATTTCGACAGGGCTTGGGAAGGAGTTGCCAGCGATATGGCATTTAATCCTGATCAGAGCCGGAACATAAGCCTTGATATCAGATATGCCCTTTTTATTATCGACAAGTTTGCGGGGGCTGGATATCTGCTGAATGAAATGACAATTGTGGAATAATTATAACCTCTCCCCACACTAGGAGGGAGGGGCTTAATTGTTTTATATTAAGGTCATTACTCCCCTTCTCTCTTGGGACTACTCTTTATACACATCTTGTCAGTCTTATTAAATAGAGTTGACATCGGATAATATTAATTTATCAAATCCCTGAAAGGGGTTAAAAAGAACGCCACTAATGTGGCGTAAAATGAATAACCTCCGGTGAAACCGGAGGTTAGGTGACAATAATGATTATGAGCCCTGAAAGGGCGAGATATTGTTAGGGCTAAAGAACCTTTGTATTCAGCTCCTTCAGAGCTGAGATTTATAGAGTATCAGCCACCCCCGGTTGGCACCGGGGGTTATTCATATTCAGTCATATTCATGACTTCCTTTTATAGCCCCATACAGGGCTATAAAAAGCAAGATGTGTATAAAGGGTAGCTCTTGGGAGAAGGGGTGAGCGAATGAGGTCGATGAATAAAGAAGAGGTAAGGTAAAATCCTTAGTATGATTTGATCTTTTTCAGCTTATCGGCAAACCTCTGGTAAACAGCTTCCTGCTGAAAAATCTGTTCCCTTACCTTTTCCTGCATCCTTTCATTCCTGGGAATATCGCCGGTCGCCTGATCTACATCTTTATCCGATTTATTGATCTTTCTCTCAGATGACTCTATGGAATTCTGAGCTTTCTTTTTTCTCTTTTCAAGTTCCTTAATCTGTTCAGATTTTTCTTTCTTGGCAGGTCCTTCTTCCATTGTTGCGATCTGGCTATTCTGTTCAATAAGGGCAGCGTTCACTGTATTCAGTTCATTGTTCTGGATCGTAATATTCTCTTTTTCACTGGCTATGGTGCTGTTGTCGTTCTGGATTCCTTTCTGCATTTTTGATTTTTCATTCTCAAGCGATGATAATTCCTTCTGGAGATCACGGAGCTTTTTCTCTTCGGTATTGGCCTGTTCTTTTGCTACATCTATATACTGATTCTTAGCAAATTCCTTCAGGTAATCCTGGGCACTTGCGAATTCAGGTCCGGAAGATCTTTCAACATATTGATCCTTTTTTGTCTCAAATGATACAAAAAGCTGAAGCATAGAATCGAGCTTGATAAGCTTGCTATACACATTTATCTGGTTCGGTGTGATTGCTTTAATTTTTGCTCCGAATATCGACATTTCACCGTTCTCGGTGACTAGTTTCGATTTCGTGCCGCTCTGCAAATCCCTGATCCATGTTTTCAACGCTTTATCGTAGTCAACTTCGGGTATCGTTACCGACATACCTGGTATCAGGCTCTTACCTATTTGAAGAGTGTCTTCAGTAATAATGATTGGTTGCTGGGCCTTAATTCCGAAAAAAGGGATTAAAACCAAAATTACAAGAGTAAACTTTATTTTCATGGTGACTAATTTATTATTCAAATTTCATCAGATCTGTCTAAATATCCAAATAATTAGATAAACAGATATAATTATAGCAAAGATACTAAATATCAAAAATAGTAACAATAACATTTAATTGTTTTCCAGGGTGTTATTTTGGAGGATGTCGGGAAATGACTAAAATTACATAAAAACCTTTTAATCATTCCAAGTAGTATCAAATTTTATTACCTTTCAGCAGATAATCTGAATATATGATCAGGATAACTGCAGATGATAAAATTCCTTTTTTAAAAGGTGTTCTTGAACCTTATGCCAAAGTAACCTATCTGCCTGGAAATCAGATTAACAGAAATTCAATATCGGAAACTGATGCGTTACTTATCAGGACCAGAACCAGATGTTCCCCCGAACTTCTTTCAGGTACACCGGTGAAATTCATTGGTACTGCCACAATAGGATTTGATCATATTGATACTGATTTTTGTGAAAAAAATAATATAAAATGGACCAGTGCACCTGGCTGCAATTCGTCTTCAGTTCAGCAATATATTGCTGCCGCGCTGCTAAGAATTTCAGCAGAGTCGGGATTCAGCCTGAAGGATAAAACTCTTGGTATTATCGGAGTTGGAAATGTGGGTTCAAAGGTTCAGAATCTGGCCAATGCCCTTGGGATGAAAGTGATCCTGAATGATCCGCCGCGGGCGAGGAAGGAAAGAAAAAAGATCTTTTCCAGCCTGGATCACCTTCTTAATGAATCAGATATTATTACCATGCATGTACCACTCAATTTGGAAGGTCAGGACAAAACATACCATCTCTTTAACATAGAAACTTTCAGCCTGGTCAAAAAAGGGAGCTGGTTTATAAACACCTCGAGGGGTGAGGTTGTGGAAACTGAGGCACTGAAAGATGCACTCGGAGGTGAAAAGCTGGCAGGGGTAGTGATAGATGTTTGGGAGAGGGAGCCAGAAATAGATATTCCGCTTATGCACATGTCATTCCTTGCAACTCCGCATATTGCAGGTTATTCAACCGATGGAAAAGCAAACGGAGTTTCGATGATAGTGAAGGATCTTTGCGAATCATTTGATATTCCGCTGGGTGACTGGTATCCATCTGAAGTTCCTGCTCCTCCCGAGTCTGTGCTGACTATTGACTGTAACGGAAAAAGCACCGAGGAAATATTAAGAAGGGCGGTTTCTCATACCTATAATATTGTTGAGGACGATATCAGACTGAGATTCGATCCCACGCGTTTCGAAAGAGAAAGAGAAAACTACCCGGTCAGACGAGAATTCTCATGCTACACTATTGATCTTAAGGATGGGAATGAAGAAATTACGAAACTCCTTAAATCTTTAGGGTTTAAAGTCGCCAGATAGGGTAGATTAATTCAATAAGTACCCTCTAAATTACTCTGCATGAACCAGTTCAGTTGCTGCCGCATATTCCTTAACCTGGAAAACAAATGCCTGAAGCCTCGTATCGAGCGAAACAGAATCCTGACCGTCGTATGCAATATTTATATACGGAATATTATTATGATCTTTCCTGAAAGAATCACTTAATGATGCCACTAGTGTTCCGGGCATACACGTGAACGGTAAAATTGCAGCAAATCCGGATACTCCTCTTTTTGTAAGAGCTACCGAAGTACCCATTGCTATTGGAGGATCACCATCATAGAATTCATTTACATAAGTGTTGCACAGCTTAAGCATATCATGAAGAGATACATCTTTTTCGTGATCGGTAAGTTTCTTGATCCCCTTAAGTAATGAATTTGCTATTACATCCTGTCCGATTCCCTGGATCTTGGATTTGATAATACCTTTGGTGTCGTTTTTCCAACGGCTGTCGCGGGTGAAACGATGTGTGGAATAATATATCCATTCAGAGAATGGTCCTATAACTACTTCAACTCCAAGATCTTCTAAGCGGTTAGCAATATTCCCGTTGCAGCCTGCATTATCGCGCATGAAAATTTCACCGATAATAGCCACTACCGGCCTTCTTACACTTTTGTCAACTTTTATTGCCATAAAATCTGAAGCTATTCCTGTCAGAACCTTATGAAGACCCTTTGCTCCCTTTTCAATACAACGTTCTAACCTGTGAAGAGAATCTTCATAGAGGCGGTCAGTATCACCCTTGTTGATCTCATATGGCCTAGTTTCTCTGTAAATCTTCCTTAGATAATCAGCAACAACAAACCCTTTCCAGGCATTTATCCTGAATTTCTGGCCATGCTCTCCGGCAACATCTTCATAAGATGTGTCATTTGAGGGGGTTATTAATTCTGCATCTGCAAAGCCCAGTCGGTCAAAAAGGATCCTGTGAAAATGGTTATACTGCCCAAACCGGCACGGACCGTTATGATCAGGCATGAAGAAGCTCATTTTTGAAGGATCAGCCCCGGGTTCCTGTAATTTCTTTATGAAGCTTCCGGTGGTGCAGATCATCGGGAAGCACTCTTTTGAAGATGTGTACTTCCTTCCAATAGCAAGATCCTCTTCAGTCTGCTTTGGCAGGCTTTCTGACGGAACACCTATGCTTCTGGCTGCTGCTGCAAGCATATACCCACCGTCGTTCATATAAGGAAAATAGAGTATCCTGTCTTTTGGAGGAGATGCCGGACTTGGGCGGGGTCTGAATATGGTAACCTCTTTTTTTGCATTTTGTTCAGACCCTTTCAGACTGTCGAGGAAGGCCTCAATTCGTGTTACCATGCCGGCATCGGCAGAGTGTTCATCAATTTCAAGATGAAGGAATGGTTTGGCTTTCAGCTCTTCAGTGACATAATGCCAGATGAAGGAATCGGGTCCGCAGCGGAAATTGCTCAGGTAAACTGCGTACAACCCATCTGTTTTTGCCACATGCTGGGCAGCAGCTATGATTTTCTGACCGTTGGGCCAGTACATATTCCTGTAATTTTCAAATATATTGTATGGCGTCAGGTCAAGCATGTCAACAGGGATCGGCATCACATTCTGGGCAATAAGTTTCTCAACCAGTCCCAGATTAAGATGTTGATCGGTGCTGTTATATGGTTTTCCGAGCAATACTACTGGTCTGCAATTTTCCGGGATATTCCTGAGAACCTCTTTACCATAATCCACGAGATTCTTTTCGAATGAGACCTGAACTTCGTCAGCTTTGTAAATTGCTTTTTTGATTTCTTCTTTACCAATACCAAATTTATCATTGAAATAAGCAGTCATCTCTTTAACAAGAGCACGTTCGAAGAATCTGAAATGGAGCGTTGGCACCAATATTTTTGATTCATCAATTTTCCCTTTCAATGCTGCTTTAACCATAAACGGGTAAGTTTGAATCCATGGGCAGTTGCAGTTGAAAGTTTTATTCCCTTCACGGAACTTGGCATTAACTATAAAAGGCAAAAAGATGTAATCAACTCCCTTATCCATCAGGTCAATGACATGGCCGTGCATCAGTTCAACTGGCAGGCATGTTTCTGTGGTTATTGTCTCTATTGACTGGTTGACAAGTGCCTTGTCCGATTCTCTTGAAAGGACTACTCTGAATCCTAACTCTTCAAAAAAGGTACGCCAGAAAGGAAATTGCTGATAGAATACCATCAAAGCCCTTGGAATGCCAATAGTCATACCCTTTCCGGTTGCATCTTCCTCATATCCGTCCATCAGCATCTCAGTCCTTTTGGTGAAGAGATTAGGGATATTGTTGTCAGCTTTTTTACGTCCGTCCGTCTCATATTTCTCGCACCTTCCGCCATAGAACAAGGATTTCTTTTCTCCGGCGATCTTTACTCTGCTGATCTCACAATGGTTAACACAACTCTGGCAGGTAAATCTGCTGTTCTCATATTTCACATTTCTGACACCGAAGCCTTTAAAGGTAGTTTCCTGTCCTGGTTTCATTGCCCTCTGCGCAAGGATAGCTGCACCGATAGCGCCTGTAACATCAAAATGAGGAGGGATAGTTATTTTCTTTCCTGTAACATACTCAAATGCTGCTACAACAGCTTTGTTATTTGTGACCCCACCCTGGAAGAAGATCTTATTTCCAACCTTACGGTCGGCAACAACTTTTTGGAGGTAGTTATAGACAATTGAATAAGCCAGACCACCAACCAGGTTTTCATTACGGGCACCTTTCTGCATGTAAGAATTAAGGTCCGATTCCATAAAAACAGTACACCTGTCACCCAGTTTTACCGGACATTCAGAACTTAATGCCATGCATCCAAACTCTTCAACAATATTGATATTCAGCTTTTCGGCCTGCTCCTCAAGAAATGAGCCAGTTCCGGCGGCACAAACTTTGTTCATTTCAAAGTCGACAACAACACCATTTTCAATACTGATATACTTTGAATCCTGGCCACCAATCTCAAAAATTGTGTCAACAGTGGGGTCGTAATCAATAGCAGCTGTTGCCTGAGCTGTTATTTCATTCTGAATAGTATCGGCACCAATAAAATCGCCGGTCAGATAACGACCTGATCCGGTTGTACCTGCACCAATGACTTCAACAGACTCGCCTACCTCATCATATATCTCGGTCATCCCTTTCTGGATTGCATCAAGGGGCTTACCTGCGGTTGGTAAATATCGTCGGGCAATCACATTGTGTTCAGGATCAATAAGGACCACATTAGTACTCAATGATCCTACGTCGATACCAAGATAAGCCGGGACCTTTTCTTTTCCGTTCTTTTTGAAATGAACCACTTTATTGTAAACGGCTTCAGATTCCTGCAACGGGGGAAGACTATTGAAAAGAGTTGAGTCTTCCGAGAGGTATTCTTCCAGTTTCGCCATTCCTATGAAGTGGTTCATTTCCAGCTTATTGGAATGGGCATACATCACAGCACCGATAGCTCCCATAGAAGCATGATGCTCAGGGATAATAAGTTCATTTTCATTCAGGGAAAGAACTTCTCTGAAGGCTTTAATCATTCCGATATTTGCTGCAACACCACCCGAGAAGATGACAGGTTTCTTGATCTCCTTACTTCTTGCAACATTACTTCTGAAGTTGCGGGCCAGTGCAAAACATAACCCTGCAACTATGTCATGCAAAGGAGTTGCTAACTGCTGGTGGTGGATCATGTCGCTCTTTGCAAAAACGCTGCATCTTCCTGCAATTCTGGGAGGATCAACAGATTTCAGTGCCATTTCACCAAACTCCTTCTCAATCGGAACTCCAATTCTGCGAGCTTGCTGGTCAAGAAATGACCCTGTACCTGCTGCACAGATACTGTTCATCTCAAAATCCACCAGCCGTGAGTGTCCGTTTGAGGGATCTTTTTCAAGCAGGATAAGCTTTGAGTCTTCGCCTCCTATCTCAATAACTGTCTGTGCATCAGGGAACAATTTCCCTGAGGAAGTAGCCTGCGCAATAATTTCATTTACAAATATTCCGCCAATAAGTTGCGTCGCAAGCTTACCGCCGGTTCCTGTAACAGCTATTCCGGCAATATTTTCTGACGAATGATTTTCTAAAACGGAGTTCAGCCTGTCTTTAAGAATATTAAATGGTTTCCCGTGAACATAATCATAATAATCCTCCAGAACATTGTAATTCTCATCCAGGAGTACAGTATTAAGCGAAACCGACCCAATATCCAACCCCAGGTAATATTTCTTGTCATCTGAACTTACCTGTTTATTACCATTCACCATACTTTGCGTGTTTAGTTAAACCTGTTGCATTTCTACCATCGGGCGACAAAAGTAGGGATTTTTTTTTTCAGAACCAATTATAGAAATCGTAATATGATATTTATCACTTCATACCCATTCCTCATTCAGTACTTCTCCTGAAAGGCTTATCATTATCTCTTTTACCGGCACTTTTCTCGATGCTTTTGATAATGAGTTCTTCACCATCTGTAGTAATCCGCCGCAACACGGCACTTCCATCATCATTACAGTAATAGTATTGACTTTAGCAATGTCTACCATAGCTGTAAGCTTCTCAACGTATATATCTGATCCATGGTCAAGCTTGGGGCATGCAATAGCAAGAGATCTGCCCTTAAGATATCTTGTATGGAAATTACCCATTGAGAAAGCAACACAATCTGCAGCAAGGAGCAGATCAGATCCTCGCAGGTAAGGGGCATTGGGATTCAGAAGATGCATCTGAACCGGCCATTGTCTCAGTTCCGATGGCTGGTCCGAATAAACAGTGGCGTTGTCATCCAGGTGTCTCTCGATCACAACTGCCTTTGATCCGGGACATCCTCCACCGCTATGATCCTGATGATTTCCGTGATAATGAACTTCATGTAAAACTTCAGCAAGGTTGAAACCAAGTTCATCCTTTCGGCCTTTCAGGTAAGTAGCCCCATCCGGTAGAAATCCGGTTTCACCATGATCCTTGAGATGCTTCAGATGAGCAATAATTGTATTTTTCCCTTTACTGATCATCTGTTCCAGAACTTTTACCTCATTGTATGGTTCGGCTTCCCTTGTCTCGATTGTTATCGCTCCCTCCGGACAATGTCCGATACAAGCGCCAAGACCGTCGCACATCAGCTCACTTACAAGCCTAACCTTTCCGTCAATGACCTGCAAAGCTCCTTCATGACAATTTGGAACACATTGTCCGCAACCCGTGCATAAATCCTCGTCTATTTTCAGTATATCTCTTTTCATTTGTACTTATTTTGAATTCTTCCGAGGCACAAAAATGAAAAAAGCTGATAACAGAAATTGTAACATTTGTTACAAAATTCAAATAAATTCACTTCTGGCATGAATTTTCACATGACAAAGGCTGCAAATTTGCAATACGTGATTCCGGTTAATAGGTCAGGTTAGGATCATTTGCCATGTTTGTTAGAGCCACGTAAATCATCTTTGCAACATCTTCCATAATATCAATAGTTATTGAAGATGGATCATCACCGGGAATATGGTAATATACTTTCTTGTACGCTCCGGTAGCGCCGATCGACATGGTCTTGT
>Ga0326726_10001312_pt1 | contig 23078 bp, 18 predicted proteins | sample MHFenrmetagenome_2_FD_207603 | JGI IMG/M metagenome (GOLD analysis project Ga0326726, IMG submission 207603) | Lab enriched peat soil microbial communities from Michigan Hollow, Ithaca, NY, United States - MHF15MN | ecosystem: Environmental > Terrestrial > Soil > Wetlands > Peat | place: USA... | reverse complement strand
CCCAACGGAATTGGAAAAACTACCTTCGTTAAAATTCTGGCTGGTCTCGAAGAAACTGATGATAAACAAAAACTAAGTGAGCTGACTGTTAGCTACAAACCCCAATACATAGCCCCCGATTATACAGGAACTGTACAAGAATTGCTCATGAGTGTGGCTAAAGAAAACTTCACTTCTAGCTGGTATAAAACCGAAATTGCTCAGCCATTGCGACTTCAAATTCTTATGGATCGAAACGTAATGGAGCTTAGTGGAGGAGAACTTCAAAAGGTTGCTATAGCTGCTTGTCTTAGCCGCAAAACTGATCTGTTCCTTCTTGATGAGCCCAGTGCGTACTTGGACGTTGAAGAACGCCTTAATATAGCTAAAACTCTTCGGCGAGTGGTTGAAGCTCACGGAATACCAGCATTTGTAGTTGAACATGATGTTGTAACGCAAGATTTCATTGCGGACAGATTAATGGTGTTCAACGGTGAACCAGGCGTAAAAGGTTTAGCAAATCCACCAACTAGCCTAAGAAAAGGCATGAACACTTTCCTTAAAGAAATGAACATAACCTTCCGCAGAGACCCAGCCACTATGAGACCAAGAGTAAACAAAGAAGCATCACAAATGGACCAATTCCAAAAAGGTATTGGCGAATACTACTACACAAAAACGACAAAACCAGACACAATCAAAAAGTAAATGCTACTCAATTTTATTGTCTGTTATGAAATCTTTATCAAAAAAATTAGCGGCACTAAAAAAGCCTTCATTATACACTTTTAAAGCAAAAATCATCATATCCAACGCTTTATCTCAGTCCCAGAATCGTAGCTTTTACACGTTGAATGCAGTTAACTTAAAGAACAAGCAACAAATATACTAAGCACTCTGCAAGATTAGAAACTGGGAAAGTGGTGTAGGCTACAAGTGGCTCAAGCAACCTTTGAAGAAATAAGCGCTTCCGATTTCTTCTACAGAAACAGAGACATAGCAGGACTAACAAATCCTTCGCGCGCCATATTTGTGGCTATACGAGAAATCGTAGAAAACTCTTTAGACGCTGCTGAGAGCCAAAGAATTCCACCAGATATTTACGTACGCTTATCATACGAGGGAGAAGCCACTAAAGAAACTCAAATCTACAAACTCCGAGTGGAAGATAATGGTAGCGGAATTCAACCAAGGTTTATCCCTTCAGCCTTCGGCCAAGTCCTCTATGGAAGCAAATACAAACTCAAACAAACAAGAGGTACATTCGGCTTAGGCGGAAAAATGGCAGTTCTGTATGGGCAAGTCACCACTCATCAACCAGTCTATGTAACCTCATCAACAGGAGCAGAAAAAATTTACAGTTTTAAATTAATGATCGACATTCAAAGAAACCGCCCGATAATTCTTGATCGCAAAGTCCTAATCAACAAGGAAAATTGGCGAGGAACCATCGTTGAGTTTACCCTTGAAGGAGATTACCTCAGGGCAATGCCAAAAATCCTTGATTATTTCAAGCAAACCGCTATGGTGAATCCATACGCGAACTTAACATTTGTCGACCCAAAAGGAAGACTATATAAATTCACCCGTGCCACGACAGAAATGCCTGAGCCGCCGACAGAAATACTTCCACATCCATACGGCGTTGATGTGGAATTACTACAACGTCTTATCCAAATTACAACTTGCAACAATATGTCAGATTTTTTGAAAAGCCACTTTCATCGTGTTGGCGAAATCACAGCAAAAAAATTCTTGGAATTTAGCCAACTAAGCCCCAGCAAAAATCCAAAAAAGTTATCCCATGAAGAAATAGTGCGATTAATGCAGAACCTGAAGAAGTTTAAGGATTTCTTGCCTCCGGATGCCAGTTGCCTCTCACCTTTGGGCGAGGATTTGCTAAGAGCTGGAGTAGTGAAAGAGCTAAACCCTGAATATCTTGTTGTCCACCGGCGTAAACCGTCCACTTATGGAGGCCACCCATTTATAATTGAAATGGCAATTGCCTATGGCGGCGGAGTGCCCAAACGCGGAAATTTTGTAATTTATCGTTTTGCCAACAAAATCCCTCTACTATATGATGAGGCAAGTGACGTTTCCTATCGAGTCATTTCAGCCATGAATTGGCGTCGCTACAAGGTGGCTCCCGATATGCCAATCGCCATCGTCGTCCACATATGCAGCACCAAAGTTCCCTACAAAACAGTGGGAAAGGAATTCATAGCTGACCGTCCAGAAGTTCGCCGTGAAGAGGCAAACGCGTTACGTGAAGTCGCACGCCAACTCCAGCATTTTCTAAGTAGACAGGAGCACGTGCACATGGAAAAGAAGCGATTAGGAATTTTCAGTAAGTATTTGCCTAAAATCGCTCAATTCTCAGCGACATTAGCTGGGGAGAAACGGGTTCCTGATATTGATAAACTACTAAAGAGTGTTCAAAAGTATGGCGGAGAAGAAGAAAGCTAAGATAGCCGAGAAAAAAATTGAGGTAATCAATGGCCTTCATAGTTTTGGGCGTAAAATTTACACTCAACTAGATCAAGGCACCTTTCCAACTATTGAAATGCCAAGTCGTTCCACTGAGAACATCAATTATGATCCTACACTTCGCCAATATATTCTCGGGGAGAAAAACGTTAGCCGCAGCGCCCGTAATATTCGACACATAAAACCCTTCACACAACTCGCTTGGGCGGCAATGTTTAGCAATGAACTTACAACCCAACGCAAAACAAGCACATTAAGAGATGTCTATTACTCTGCACAAGCTTATGAGATGACTTTCACAGATCAACAGGAATCAAACAACATCATTACAGACTTAGAAACGCTCACAGGTTTCGCCCGAGAAGACTTTAATATTTTCCCAGAGGAACGCAGCGCAATTTTTGGTGATTTAACTATTGGTTACACTGTTCCAGGGTATGAAGGAAAGACATTGAATTTGACTAGTCACCCCGATGGCGTTTTGATTGGCCCAGCCTTGACTTCGTCTGAATTCATAAACACAAAAGCCAACAAAGTTATAGCGATAGAAAAAGGCGCCTTATTCACCAGATTCATCGAAGAAAACGTACACAATAAGCACAAGTCCTTGTTGATTTCTTGTGGTGGACAAGCTCCCAGGCAAACTCGAAGCTTCATACGACGTCTTCACGATGAGTTGAATCTTCCAGTCTACATTTTAACTGATGGTGATCCGTGGGGGATGCATATCGCCCAGGTTATTATTTCCGGCTCAGCTAACGCAGCACATCTAAGAGATCTAAACACTCCTGACGCAGTTTGGAGTGGAGTGTGGGCAAGCGACATAATTGAATACAAATTGCCAACCGACCCATTAGACGAAGTAGACATTAAGCGATTGTATGAATTGCAGAAAGACCCCCGATATCAAAATGACCCTATCTGGCAAAAAGAAATAAAACTATTCTTAAAAATAAAGAGGAAGGCGGAACAGGAAGCCTTCAGCCGATACGGTTTGACTTACATCGTTGACGAGTATTTGCCTACAAAATTAAAGAGTTAAATAATACTACAGCGATCCAAAATCACATATTGTCTTCAAGCTTTTTGTGCTCTATAGTAACTTATTATTTTATTCGAATTGAAGACAAAAAAAATAAACACTGACATCATCTAATTTCACCCCTAAATTGCCTTTTTCTAATCGCGAATAGACCCAGACAATAAGTGTAAACTTTTGTATCTCTCTTTTGACAGCAGCTCCAGCGAAACTGTTTTTTCTTGTTTGCGCAAGCTATAGTTAGAAATTTGTATTCTATTTATCTAAATATTGTCCACAGCATCAGCAAACCATTTGTCGGCCATGTTATCTCTTTCAATATTGTGGATGTTGTAGTTCTGCAAAGAGGAATTGACTAATTAGTGAAATTCCCTTCTCAATAAGTCTTATTTTGTTAGAGTTTGTAGCTGTCTTGAGGTTGGGGGAAAGTTGAGCAAGCGAAACAAAAAATTTAGGCTCTTATTCTTACCAGTAGGGGTTGTAATTTGGTTTTTCGGTTGGGGACTGTCTCTGGTAGATTTGGCAGCTAAAAATAGAAAACTTCGTGATAGGCAATTAACAGACTTAGCTGTTTCTTAGACTCATAGAATCAAAATCTATTGACTAGAAGCTGCCAAAATATAAGAAGATCATATTAAGCATTCAACAGGTAGTTTTTGTGTATTTGCAATATTTTGCGTGTTGTCTGTTAAAATTTTGAGAAGCGAAGAGAGATAATGGATTCCAAGAATGCTAAATACAAAGCAAAACAGAATAAAGATTTAGCATGATGAACTCTTGTTAGGTTTTCAGTCGATCCATTCGCTGAATTGAGATTTTCTGTGCAGACCGAAGCGACTGTCAGTTTTAGGGTCTGCGAAGATTAGCTCGCCAGAGATAGTCCAAGTTGAGTAAAACTGAAGAAAGTGTCAGGATCTAGATTTGGATCAATTATAGCATAGACTAAAATCTCTAAAATTTGCTGTAAGCATCACGACAAAGTATATCCACTTTTTGCTGTTTTGTTCCGCATTCAGGGCAATAACTCGCTTTTGCGAGAATTCGGTTTTTGCATTTGGAGCAAATTTTTAACAGAGTTGGTTGACGCAATGATGTGCCGCAGATGCTGCAGTAGTTAAAGTATGAAGTTATTTGTGACCTACAATTTGGGCACTTTAAATATTGAGAATAAACTGGAAAAGGCATTACAATAAAACCCGAAAGGATAATCTAACACCATGTTGGATATGTTGCAACTTGCTTTTTTCTTTTTCGTGATTTATAACTAAAATAATTGTCGCAATATTGAGAAATCATTATTTTGAAAAAGCAACTATGTCAGTGTTTGTTTACTATTTTCTTCAGCTTCTTCAAAAGGGTTAAGACACAACACTTAAGCTGTTGAAGTGTAATAATTACCGTTAATTATGTTTAAAAAGAGGACGATGCACTTTTAGCCCAAAAAAACGAGCCCCAAGAAATGCCAAAAACAGAGGCAGAGGTATTGATTATCCTTTTGAAGTTGATGATGAATTCGAAGTAGATGTAGTTGACATGAGTCCGAATGGAGAAGGCATTGCCAAAATCAAAGGTTTTCCTGTCTTTATCGGCAACGCAAAAGCCAATGAACACCTAAAAATAAAAATAACGAAGATAATTAGTGGTTGCGCAGATGCAGAAATAATTCCTAAATAAGACAATAGAAAAGGAAAGTATATTTTGAGGGCAAAATGTTCTTTTGAGGAAATGGTGCGGTCACCGGGATTTGAACCCGGGTTGTCAGGTTGGGAACCTGATGTCCTAACCAAGCTAGACTACGACCGCAAACATTACATGCTCTGAATGTATTGCAAAGGGATAGTCCATTTAATATAGAAACTTTGCTATCCAATCGTTATTTAATTAAGCGGAGTTTATTTTAGGATTCTTTCCCCTTCGACCACATAGCCGCTGCGAGTCAGTTCCCGTATGAGGGCAAGTTTCCAACTGCTACGATCGTCAAAAGCAACGAATTTTATTCCTTCGAAATCATTGGTGATTTCAAAGTTTGGAAATTCTTTGAAGAAGACAAGTACGTTGCCTTTGCCTAGTTTGCCCAATAGGTAACCGACTATTAAAATAACGTCTTGACGAGGCTTGAGTCTAGTTTTTGTGGTTTTGTCGTCCTTGCCATACACGTGATCATCAGGCGACAGCAAAACCACGGCAAATTTCACGTCGGTGTAGTCTGCATTACGTTCCAAGATTTTTCTGCCTTGACTAGGCTCTTCATGTATAACTATAGGTGAAAGCGAGAGTTTGGTCAGAGCTCCAGTAAGGGCTTGCTTCATTGAATCGTCTGAGCTGGAAAGAACGAAAATTCTGCGCGGTGTATTTCTCAAAGGTGTCTCTGAAGATTGATTGGATACCTCTGGTTTCTGGATTGATGCTAAGAATTCTTCTGTGCACACGTAGGCGCCTCTAACTTTGGCTTTAAGAATGCTTTCAATTTGGTATTTTTTGTCTTTGCCTGTTACAAAGCTTTCTTGATTAGGTAGCTTTAGTTTGTCAGCTGATTCATACGACCAGAAGAGAACAACTTTAATGACTTTGAGAGGGTTGAGGAGTCTACCCAGAAACCAGAAGGACTTACCATCTGTGAAAGGAGTGGCAAATGTACGGTCAAGTTCCTCTTTGGAAATATTGAAACGAAAGCCGGACTTTTCTGGCTCACTATATTCCACGTAGACGTGATATTTGGGAAGGCCAAACTAATCAAAAGTAATCAACGTTCATAGCACAAAAACTTTGCTCACTTAAATTTGCGCATAAATTAATTGAGAAACTTTGGAAGAAGCAAAATCGTTATGAGATAGTTACTTACTCATTTAGCGTGCGAGGAGATAGCTGTCTATGCCTAAAAACTTCACTTATACTGATGCAGGAGTTAACCGCAAACAGCGAGTTGAATCAAAAAAAGCCCTAAAAGATCTTAAAGAAACATACATTTTCAGCCGTTTTGGTGGAGTTATGCATTTACCCTACGGGAACATTTTTCCAATTACAGAAACAAGCTATTTGGATCTCGTAATTGAAGGCGTTGGCACAAAGGTTCTCCTTGCTGAGTTAGCTCAAAAATATGATACCATAGGTATCGACGCCGTTGCAATGGCCGTGAACGATGTTATACGTTCAGGAGCTAAACCGGTCGCGATAGCTGATAATATTCATGCTCAAGAAAGTAATCCTGAACTTGTGAAAGACTGGTTGAAAGGAGTCATGGCAGGAGCCGCCGAATCGGAGTGCCCTGTTACAGGGGGAGAAACGGGCGACGTGGCTGAATTAATAAAGGGGCTTACCGAAGGCACCGGTTTTGATATGGTTGTTGCTTCAGTAGGGCAGGTTGAGCGTCAAAAAATTATTACTGGAGAAAACATCAGACCAGGAGATCCAATCATAGGATTAGCCAGCAACGGTTTGCATAGCAATGGCATAACGATGGCAAGAAAAATCCTTTTCAAACAATGGGGTGGCAAATACGACCCAAATGACGTCCCTAAGGGTCTGGATAGAGAAGTGGTTTTAGAAGCCCTTGAACCAACAAAAATCTATGTCAAGGCGCTGGTAAAACTAGCACAGAAAGTGAAAGTAAAAGCAGCAGTCCACATAACAGGCGACGCCTTTACAAAATTCAACAATCTTGCGAGCTCTTCGCCTGGAATAGGATTCCTATTTGACAATTTTAAGCCGCAACCAATTTTTGGGTTAATTCAGAAGACTGCTTCCGAACTCGGTCTAATTGTTACTGATGAGGAAATGTTCAGGACTTTTAACATGGGTTGGGGTTTTGGAATAATTGTTGACAAAACAGGGCTTGACGAAGCCATGAGCGTGCTTGAAAAAGATAACGCAAATCCAGAAATCGTTGGCAAAGTTACAGACAAAAAAACGGTTGAAATCCACTGGCAAAACAAAACCTTGATTTTAAGTTAAAGTTTTGCATTCTTTAATACAAAAGCGTTTAAATCCTAAGTGGATAATTTAGGGATTTATGAAATACCGTGCCAAAATTGAAGTCAGCCTAAAACCAGGCCACAGCAACCCGGAAGGAGAAACAACAGCACATTTACTAAAAGAACTTGGATATAAAGTTGAGGCAGTTGACGTCAGCAAAGTCTACACCGTCAATTTTGAAGCATCAACATTAAGTGACGCCAGGTCAAAAGCAGAAGAAATGAGCAAACGTCTTTTGGCAAATCCAACCAAAGACAACTACAGCATACACGTTGAGGAGCAGAAATGAACGCTAACCTCTACACACCGCGCAAAGCAGATTACACGCTCTTTGAAGTTGCATTAGCCAAAGCAACTGATGAACAGCTTATTGAAATAAGCAACGAGCTAGCCTTGGGCCTAACCTTGGACGAAATGAAGAGCGCACAAGAATACTTCAAAACTGAAAACCGAAACCCATCAGATGTGGAACTACAAACAATCAGCCAAACTTGGTCAGAACATTGTTACCACAAAACATTCAGAGGCAAAATTATTTTAGATGGCAAAGAAATCGATAATCTTCTAAAATCATACATCGCAAAAGCAACAAAAGAAATCAACCCACCCTGGTGCTTCAGCGTATTTGAAGATAACGCAGGCATCGTCAAATTTGACCGAGGCTATGGGATAGCAGCCAAAGTGGAAACGCACAATCACCCATCTGCCGTTGAACCATTCGGAGGCGCAGCAACAGGCGTCGGAGGAGTAATTCGAGACATACTAGGCGTTTGGGCAGACCCAATCGCATGCACGGACGTTTTAGGTTTTGGGCCTTTAGATTACGATTACAGCAAACTACCGCCAGGTGTGAAGCACCCAAAATACGTTTACATGGGAGTCACCGCAGGCATAAGTGCTTACGGTAATAACATGGGCATCCCAACCGTTAACGGAGCAATATATTTTGACGAAAGCTACACAGGCAACGTAATCGTTTACTGCGGGTGTATTGGACTTTTGCCGTTAAACAAGTTTACGAGAAATGCCAAGCCAGACCACATTATTGTTATCGCTGGAGGCAAAACAGGACGCGACGGAATCCACGGCGTGACATTTGCCTCGGCTGTATTAACTGAAAAATCAGAAGAAATCTCGCGCCCAGCCGTACAAATTGCAGATCCGATTGAAGAAGAAAAAGTCAAAAGAGCAATCGTTGAAATCCGCGATTTGCAACTGGCATCAGCTACGACCGACCTTGGCGGAGGCGGCTTATCATCAGCTATCGGAGAGACTGCAGAAAAGTACGGCTGCGGAGTTGCGATAGATTTAGGCAACATCCCATTGAAACATAAAGGTTTGGCTCCTTGGGAAATTTACATTTCAGAATCTCAAGAAAGAATGCTTATTACCGTGCCTCCAGAGAACTTGGAAAAAGTTATGGCAATCTTCCGGAAAGAAGATGTAGAAGCCACAGCCATCGGCAAACTAACAAACGAACGGAGATTGCAACTCAACTTTAATGGCGAAAAAGTTTCAGATATAGATATGACTTTCTTGTTTACTCCATGCAAAAGCACAAAAACCGCGACCGTTGGAAAACCAAGCCTATCCGAACCAAATTTTGGTGAACCTCAAAACTTAACCGAGACTTTGATGCAAATTCTTTCTGCGCCAAATATTGCCAGCAAAGAAAGCATCGTCCGCACCTACGATCATGAAGTCAAAGGCAACACGACTCTCAAACCTCTACAAGGAGAGTATGCTGGCCCTAATGATGCGGCTGTTCTAAAACCTTTGAATGATTCTTGGAAAGGGCTAGTTATTTCATGCGGCATGAATCCAAATTACGGGAAGATAGATCCTTATTGGATGGCCGCTTCAGCAATTGATGAAGCAGTCCGAAATAACATAGCGGTTGGTGGAAGAAGAATTGCTTTATTGGATAATTTTACATGGGGAAACCCCGAGAAACCAGAACAGCTTGGTTCACTAGTAAGAGCCTGTAAAGCATGTTATGATATTGCAACTGCTTTTAGAACGCCTTTCATCTCTGGAAAAGACAGCCTCTACAATGAGTCGCCAATGGGACCTGTTACACCGACATTACTGATAACAGCTATAGGTGTTATTCCAAACATTGAGTCAACAACCTCTATGGATTTGAAAGAGCCTGGCAATCTCCTATATATTATCGGAGAAACATTCAACGAACTTGGTGGTTCTGAATACTACAAACTCAAAGGGTTACTAGGTGCAAATGTGCCAAAAGTTAAGGGCACAAAAGCCAAACGCACCTTTAAAGCCGTAACCAAAGCCATCGATTTTGGCTTAGTCAAATCATGCCATGACCTCTCAGAAGGAGGCTTAGCAGTGGCAGCAGCAGAGATGGCGTTCGCAGGAGGACACGGTTTAGAAATTAATTTAGAAAAATTGCCCGGCAAAACGCTTGAAAGAAGCGATTTTGCACTGTTCTCTGAATCGAATAGTCGATTCCTTTTAGAAGTTTCAGAAAAAAATAGGCGAAAAATTGAAGCCTTAATGAAAGGTAAAATGTGCGCCCTCATCGGGAGAGTAACCGAAGAAGAGAGACTGCTCATTCATGGGATACACAATAAAAAGGTTGTCGATGCTTCACTTTCTGAATTGCGACGATGCTGGAAAAAAACATTAAGCGAGGAAGTCTAGCATGAATCAGAAAGGAATCAAAGTTTGCGTTATGCGGGTAGGCGGAACCAACTGTGATGCAGAAACCCAGCAGGCTTTCTTGGAGTTAGGCGTGCAAGCAGAAGTATTGCACGTTAATGAGTTGGTAAAACGTGATAACTTGCTGGATTATCAGGCGCTTGTTTTTCCAGGCGGCTTCTCGTTCGGTGATTACGTTCGTTCAGGAGTCATTTTCGCAAGGTTCCTTAGCGCTAAGTTAGGCAAACAAATGGGCACATTTATCGACGAAGGTAGACCGATTTTGGGCATATGCAATGGCTTTCAAATATTGGTTGAGTACGGTTTGCTTCCTGGCTTAGAAGGGATAAGCGCATATCCTGAAGCAACATTGACTACTAACGAACCTGCCGGCTTCAAATGTAAATGGATTTATCTCAAGCAGGAAAACAAGGGAAAATGCGTTTTTACAAATGGAATTCCAGCTGGAAAAGTTCTACGGATGCCTATTGCACACGGAGAAGGCAGATTATTGTTTCCTAAAGAAAAAGAAAAGGAAATGCTTGCAAAACTAATAGAAGACGACATGGTTGTCTTCAGATACTGTGACAAAAATGGCGTTCCAGCAGATGGCAAGTATCCAGCTAATCCCAATGGCTCCACCTACGATATCGCAGGAATATGCAACAAAGAAGGGAACATTTTCGGATTAATGCCTCATCCGGAGCGGGCGATGTATTGGTGGCAACAACCAAACTGGACAGTAAAACAACAGATGCTACAGTATGGCGATGGAAAACTAATTTTCCAAAACATAATTGACAAACTAATAAAGAAATGCTAACTCTTTGGTGTAAGGCAAGCTAGTTCGGGCACCCATAGCCATAACGCTTCTAGAAGCTACAAAGTTGCCTAACTGTCCGCATTCGTAAAGACTTTTTTTGTGAATTAACCCATAGAGGAAACCAGCGCAGAAAGCATCCCCAGCACCTGTCGTGTCGATGACTCTAACTTTAAAAGGCTCCACGCTGAGCTTTTCTTCACCATCAGTTACATAGCAGCCATTGCGCCCAAGCTTAACTGCCACAATTTTGGCGCCCACTCCAATCATCAAATCCGCTCCTTTCCGATAATCCGTTTCTCCCGTTAAAAGCTCAAGTTCAAACGCGTTAGGCATCAATACATAAGAGTTTCTAAGTATTGGTTCTATTGCTGCAAACCCTCTTTGTGCATATATTGAGCCTGGGTCAAAACTAATTTTAATATCATTAGGCAGAGTACTTAGAAGTTTTTTTTGCGTGCGAAATGATTTTTCGCCAACAAATGATGTTAGATGGAGAAATCTTGTCTGAGAGAAATAATCCCATTTCAATTCTCGGGGTTCGATTATGTCGTTGACTCCTGAGTTAATGTATAAAGATCTTGCGCCTTTTTTGTCTACAAACCCAAGCACGGAACCGCTCTTGCCTTTTGTTGCTTCAATTATGCCGTCGGTATCAACCCCTTCGGTTTTGAAGCAGTCAATTTGCAGTTTGCCTTCATGATCATTGGCTACTTTACCAATAAAACCAACTTTACACCCGAGCCTTGCCAATCCAACAATAGTATTCGCAGCAGAGCCACCACAAGTTTCACTGTAATCTTCGATGAAACTCTCTTCTTCGGCCAACGCGAGCCTATCAACCTTAAAAAGCATATCAACATTGAGCGCACCAAAACCAACTACATCAAATTTCGTCATAGAAAGAGTTCCTTCAAAAATATTTTGTAATCACCTAGTTTGCCGCCATAATTGCCCGCAGAAATTCTTGATACACCATCGATATCTTGCACAGCTTCAATTCCAGCTTTCATAGCTTCTTTAATTGCATCTAAACTTATACCGTCAAAGACTATCTCAGCTATGAACTCTATGCCATTAGGAACTTTGGATTCTTTGCCTAGCCGCGATTTTAGCGATGGACAATACAAATGGTTGGTTGTTGGACCAATTTTTGGAAAATGCGTTTCTGGTTTGCTCCCTGCTGAACATACGTCAAAGGGTGTAACGATACCATTAACATTATGGATAGCATCTAAGGCTTTTTCTCCTGCCTGTTTTAGGGCTTGTTTGGTTTTGCAGAAAACCCAAAAGTTTCCACCCATAACTCCTTTGGAATAACCCAAATATCGTTCAATTATAAAGTCAGGAACCATCAAAGGAACAACTATAACTTCTCGCCCACCGTGCTTTTCGACCCTTTCATACCCATCACCGCAATGTCCAACGGTCTCCATCATATCCAGTTTCCCCTCAGAGTTTAGCAAAGCATCATAGAGGGCAGTAAATGGTTTAACTAGGATATCTTGACGAATGCGGTAAGAAAGTTCAGTTTCAAACTTTTTGAGGGATTGCTCGAAGGTTTTGTTAGAGTTTATTTCTCCCCAAAACTGCAATATCACCCCCGGGCGATTATCAGGGGTTTCTTTGGGCGTCAGATACTTTTCGACTCCTCCTTCCGTCCTTCCGATAACGACAGATGGTGTCGCAGTTGAATCCTCAGCCGCCTTGTGCAGGGTTTCTTCGTCGTCAGCAGTTACAATTACTCTGCAAAAAATTCCTGCGAACGCTTCCGCGTAAGTGTCGTCTAACTCTGCTTTACCCATTTATCCGAGCCTCCCAATTGCAACTCCACGAACCTTTTTCCTAAATTCGCCACTTTCTTCTATTAGTGATTCCATATTTTGGGTTGTTACTATTTCAGCTTTTGGCAACTCCTCAGGATATATATCTGAAAGCTGTTTAAGCAAAGTAATGTCTACTTCCGCATACTCCAATGCGGGAAAACTCCATGACTGTAAGGCATTTAGAGCTAATTCTTTTCCAAATTTACAGAACAAATCGGCAATTATAGCCGTTACAATATTGCTTTCAGATAGAATAGCCACTTCGGCATGCTTTACTGCGTAGCTGTTACCGTTAAAAGATACTGCTAAACCTCCATTGTCCCTAACGAGTTTGAAAGCTTCCACGTCAGTAATGCTGTCGCCAACGTACATCACATCGGCTAATTGCACATTCGTTCGTTTTGCTGCGTCGCGGATTGACTCTGCCTTCTGTTCTCCACCGATTGTGATTATGTCGACAAGGAATTTGCCGACAAACATTTTTGGAATTTCGCTCCAGAAAATTTGATCCAACCGTCGGATAATAGCTTGGTCAATTTGTGAAAAATCTTCTATGTTTTTTGCCTCTTCTGGAATATCAATTAGATGCATTTTGGCAATTTCTTGGGCCGTTTCCCTTAAGCGATCTTTTTCTTGAGAAGTAATCGCGCATTTGTCTAAGCTGACTCTAGTACAATAAGTGTTTTTGAATGGGAAGTCTACAGCTTTACAGAGAGCTTTTATGTAATGTTCGTAGCTTGTGCTAACAACGAAAGTGTCAGCTATGGATTGTACATGTTTTAGGCAGGATTTGGTATTTGCAACTAACACTATATTTTTGGATGAGAATTCCTCCATCAGTTTGTCTGTGATTCCGTAAGCTTTGAAAAAAGGCAAGACAAGTTTTAAAGTACTGCCGGCAGAATAACCTGGCTTATGCAAAATGTCAGCTAATACATCATCATATTTACTAATCTCAGAGAAGAGTTCGTCGCCGTTGGGAATAAAATTTGTCGCTAACTCAAATGCATTGTCATTTTTTGAGATTGGACCTTCACAATCAGAGATGAAGACTCGCTTCAAGTCTTGCCCCTCAAATGGTCCATGTGACTGATTGCTTTTGCAATGTGCTGTTTCGAGGCAACATCAGTTCGGTTCCATAATCCACCGCCCTTGATCGCCTTGGCACCTTCTTGGCTGATTTGACGTGCTTGCTCAATGCTTTCACCGATGCCTAAAACTCCAACTGCACGGGATTTCAAAGCGTAATCTTTGCCGTCTTTGACCTCCATTGAGCCAGGATAAATGCGCATTTTGCCATCGTATTTTTTGCTTAATTCTTTCGCTATTGAAAGATCCACGGCGCTATCGACTGAAGCACTGGCTACTTTTTCTGGAAATTTTTCCGAATAGCCACCGTAGTCTGGTGGAACCTTATAGGTTAAAACAGATGCAGCCTTCTCAAAATCAATACCCGTTAGGTTTCCTTCGATCATTCTCAAACAAATGTCAACGAAATCGTTTTTGATTAGTGCAAGAAGATTAATTATTTCAGGATCACCTGGCCGACTGTTTATCTCAAGAACTTTAATGTCCTTGCCTGTATGCATGAACGCAAGATAGAGCGGTATTCCTCTCAGTGCGGTATCATCTTTAATTTTTGTGCTCCATCCCCTAAAAATTTTGTTTGCCAACAAAAGTTCAGCTTCTCTATCAGCGGATGTTAGAAAGGGTAGTTTGTCGCCTGTATCTTTGTATGAACCCATGCCCCCTGTATTTGGACCCTTGTCATTGTCGAAGGCACGTTTGTAGTCTCTTGTATCGGGCAAGGGCAGGAAATTTCTGCCATCGCAGAAAGCCATGAAACTTGATTCTTCCCCGTCAACCTTTTCCTCAATGATGACTGAACCATATTTGAAGCTAGACATAAAATGCTCAAAAAGCTCTTCACGATTTGTGAAGTGGTCACCCCAAACACCAACCCCTTTCCCTAAAGCGGGTTTATCAGGCTTTACCACCGCTTGGTTATCCAACTGATCCAGCCAACGATAAACGTCAGCTTTAATATTACCCTGAGTCTTGTATTCGGTTGGAATAAAAACTTTGAATCTTGGGTTTGCTTCAGGCGCTATTTGGGCGAAAAGTTCTCGTTGTTCCACCTTGCTGACTTCTATGGCGTATTTTTGCTTGGGGCAAATAAAAGGTATCCCAGTCTTTTCCTCAACGATGTCTCGAACTCCATCGATAATTGGTTTTTCTGAGCCAACCAAAGCAAAATCGATTTTCTCTTTATTTGCTTCTGCGAAGCTGCTAATTTCTTTCACGTCAAGGTTTGGGATAACAAGGTGTTTCGTGGCTTTTTCAGCGTTGAAAGGGTTGCGTTGTTTATCGACGATGTAAAGTTCCACGTGGTATTTTGTGCTTTGCAAAAGAGCGTCTACCATAGCAACTTCTCTTGCGCCGTAAGAAATGACCATTACGCCTATTTTCTCCATCAAAGATGCACCGTTATGTTAAGAAAATAGAGTTGATCGCTTAATTTGTTTTACCACTGCTATTAAGGTTGAACTTCATCAGACTCGTAAATTCTGGTCTTTTCCTCATAGCCATTAAGGAATCTCTTTTTCATTGCATCAGCCATTTTCTGTGCACAAGGTGTTGGATAATTGCCAGTAATACAAGCTAAGCAGAGTTGATCTTTTGTCTGACCTGTGGCACCTACTAAGGCTTCAATAGATTGGTAGCATACGCCGTCTGCTCCTATGATTTTAGCGATTTCTTCGGCATTGTTTCTTGAACCGACAAGTTGTCCATAAGTTGACATGTCAATTCCATAAAAACAAGGACCAATAATTCGTGGAAAAGTAACGAAGACATAGACTTTCTTGGCGCCTGCCTTCCGCAATTTGTCAATGATTACTTTGGTTGTGTCTCCTCTAACTATACTATCTTCAGTTATGATAACGCGTTTTCCATCTACCTTGGAGCCTAAAATGTTAATTTTTTTATCAATAGTGGAAAAGCGCTCGACGTTTAGAAGTATAAAAGCTCTCTCGGTGACATAACGATGCCGCCTTGAGGCGCGTTCCCACCTTAAGCCAGAAGCTTCATGGACACCCATCGCAGAGTCGTCGCCAGTTTCAGGCACTGAAAGAATAATATCGCTTTCTTTTACAACTTCTGGATTTTCTTTTACTATATTTCTTCCGAAATCTTCTCGGATTTCATACACATATTTGCCGTTGAATCTTGAATCAGGTCTTGCAAAATAGGCATATTCGAAAGCGCAGAAAGATAGCTGAGGGTTTTCTATCACTTGGATCCTCTTAAAGCCACTTTCTGACACGGTTACGAGTTCTCCGGGTCTTAATTCAAAATCTCTTACAAAACTATTCATGTCTAAACTTACGGTTTCAGAAGAAAAAGCGTAAGTTTTGCCAGCAGGATCATGCCCAGCACAAAGAGGTTTTATTCCGTGAGGATCTTTGAAAGCAAAAAATTCACCTGCCCCAGTTATGCCTGTTACGGAGAACGCACCGTCTAAACTTTCCATAACATCCTTCGCAGCAAATGGTAAGTCTTTGCCTTGTTTTAGGGCTAGAAGCATTTTGTTGCAAACGATATCAGAATCGCAGCTGTAAGTAAAATCTGGAAAGTTCGCAGACATTTCTTTTCTCAGCGGCATGGTGTTAACAATGTTACCGTTAAACGAAAGAGCAAGTTTTACTCCATTTATTGAAGCGACAACTGGTTGGGTCCCCTGTATTATCGAGACATCATCGCATTTACCTGAGGTTGTGTATCTTACGTTACCAATACCTATTGAGCCAGGAAGGCGACCGAACCATTCTTTTATTGCATCATTTTTTACTTTAGGAACTAAATCTAGGTTCTTGTATGAAAAAAATTCATTGCTATTACAAGTAAGAAATCCATGTGATTGGTGCCCTCGATGGTTTTGGGCGCGCAATCCCCAGTAAACATATGGAAATACAGGTTGATTTTCATAGTTTATTGCGCCAAAGATACCGCAGCCCATTTTGGTCCTTTCCCGCGTAATTATGCAAGTAGTAAGAGAAGGGGTTTATACGCTTTTAGTACAAATTTAGCTAAAAACTATGGGATTTTTGACATGATATAAGTTAAAAGAAGATACTGCATGAAAATAAATTGTTAAATTAATAATTAGATTTCCATATTTGATTGTCTTCTGGAATCTATTCTTGGGCCAAATATTTATGGGTTGTATTTTGTTGCAGCAGAAACAATCGATGTGCCCTTTGCTGTAATTAGTGTGATTGTGTAGCTTGCGCCCGACGTCAAAACTGTATTGTTTCCAGAAGCGTTTAATGTTAGAGCTGTCGAGCTACTTTGTGGAGCTAATATAGAAGTAAAAGGTGACAATTCTACTCCATTAATAAATGCATTAGTAATAGATGACGGCATTCCTGCAGCATTATGGACCATAACTTGAACGGTGTTAGCATCAGAAAACTCTACATCTATGATTGACACTTGTTCTGCCGACCGAATTAGTCCAGTTGTCATTCCACCCAACCATGCAGCTGAAGCAACGCTAACTGAGACCACTACCGAAATAAGGATAATCGATGCGACCACAGGTGATAAGGCTTTGGTGTTTTTCACAAATTTTCCAAACTTCATTTCTATCTTTCAAAGCTCCCTGTACCAATGAATACTGTTCGGTTGTTTACTCTCATAAATATTGTGACTCAAGACACCAAGTTGTAAACTGTCTAACACAAATACAAACAATTTCCATTTTCTAATATTTTCCCAAAGTACACTTTAGGAAAACAATTAATTAATTTACAAAAAGTAGTTAAAGAAAAGAAAATGATGGCTTATGGTTGCCATTTTTCTATTAGATATTTTGGAATCTCGCTACTGTCACGCGGTCCAACTTGAACTTTCCAGCCGCTGAGTTCTTCGATTTCGCCGCTAATGCGCGAGGCTTTGCCTGGGATAATAATTTTTCTGTGCTTGACTTTGCTCTCTATGCCTGATGCTTTAATTGCGTCTGCAACTCGTTCAGCTGTTAGTTTGCGTCCAGCGACTCCACTGTCGATTGCAGAGCCTTCTGTATCGACGACGATCAGGTATGCGTTGAGTTTGTTGCTTTCAATGTCTGAGGCAACTGTGTAATAGGTTAATGCGAAGTTTGATGTGAACAGTACTGGTGAAGTCTCGTCAGGTGTACCGTAGACTTTTAGTCCTGGAGCAACTGCAACCGGCTTGCGTGGGTCTGTGTAAATGTTTTGTCTTAAAACTGCTGTCGGTAGCAAGGACCATCCGTTGTCGCCGTGCATTACAAGGATGTCCGCGTAACGGACTACTAGCATGGATGCTATGTATGCTTCTCGCCATTTGATTAGGTCTTCTGCGGTTTCGCCTTTGTCTACCCATGCAACCATTGGGACCCCTATAAGTGGCAAACCTGCTAGTTCTTCGCCACCTTTGGTTGCTGCTCTGCGAAGCATGGTGAAATTGTTTATTGTATCACTTAATCCGTCGTTTGGGAAGGTGCCTGGATCTAAGACAATGTCTTTGACACCATAACTCATCAGGGTTTTTGTTAAGGAAAACAATCCTGTAAGATCGTTTGGTGAGGATACAACTAGTGGGCAATCGTACATTATGGCGAGTTCTGCCATATCTTTCCAGTTGCTTGCAGTTGCTGCGTAAAGTAGTGGTCGTGTTTTTGGTGCAGCCATTAAGCCTGCTTCAGCGACTATAGGGTTGAGAGTGCATAGTATCATAGGGAGCTTTGTTGATTCTGTTACTTTCTTTACAATTGCTTTGAATTTATCTGGATTTTCTGATGTACTTCGAACTGCTACCATGTCCAACCTTAATGTGTTGCCGATATATTCAAAGCTGAAATTCTCTGCGTGCTGCACGCGTGAGACAACCTCTTGCTCGGGCATTTCGTCAGTTACATCAATGGCGATGGCCGTTGGATTCTTATATGTGAATTCATGGCGGTACATAACAAGTTTGCCGCCAATCTTTTTTGCGCGTTCACCGACGCCAATAACGATTTCTTTGACTGCTGGTTTTAGAAGATCTATTAGTTTTAAGTATGATTTCTCGTACTCTTTTTTTAGCAGCGGTTTGCAACTGTCCAACTCAACTTCCCGATTAACGATTTTCGTTGCAAAAGCCATGCAGTTGTCTTGACCACATTCTTTGCAGTTAGTTTTGGGCAAAAGTTTGTAAATGTCTATTGGACTTAGTTCTTTTAATCCAGCTTTCTTTTTTTCGCTCATGCTATTCAATGCTCCTTTAAGCTTTTACTTTGACCCAGTCTGCATATTTTGATGGGTCTGCTTTTTTGTTGCTTGTCAAGTAGTTCGTAACATCTTTGAGTGTTTTGACAGCTGCTGGGTGCATCATCATAAATAGGTCTACGCCTGCTAGTAGTAGTGTAAGGGCAGTTGTTACTTCCCAAAGTGGGCCTCTGAGTTCGCGTGGTTCCCATTCTGCAGACATTTTTAGCCATGCTTCACGGGCTGCCCAAGCATTTGTTGTCCCCGAGGACATTGGGTGAGCCAACTCTACATCTCCCATTAAACCACCCATTCTTGCACGTTCCATGTTTGTAAATGCGTAGTCTAAACCGTAGCCCAAAGCTGCAGTAGTTAAATCCATAACAATGTCTTCTTTGCCAAGGAAGTCATATAGACGTCTGTTTAGTTCCCGTGCCAAGTTAAGGTCCATTGGAGTGAATGATAATACTGCGTGACCCGCTTTCTTAATGTATTTTGCACATCGTTCAACGTCCATGTCGCGAGTTACTGAACTGATTAGGAATCGTTCTCCTGGGAAAGCTTCACATATTGCTTCGAAAACGTCTGCGTCTTTAACCGGATCACCGCATCCACCAATTACTAGTGGTACGTCAACAGCTTGCAGGATTTTTTCAACGGTTTTAACTGCGTCCTTTGGTTTAGCATCTTTCAATAATGGGTCTATACTGATTAAATGGACTGTTACCATGTCAGCGCCAAACTTTTCTACAGCAAGCTTTGCCCATGCTGCAGGGTCACCAACGACATCTTTAACATGCATTTTTACCGCTTTGCTTAAGGGGACTTCCATATCGAAAACGTCAAGGGTTATTACTGGTTTATGAGGCATTGGTCGCTCAAAAGTGTAGAAAGCGGGAGAAACTTCTCCGCCTATGGTAAGTGATTTTCCCCGTGTGCCGCCGTTTTTCTTTGTTGCCCCAAGTGTTACTTCAGCAATTTTGTTCGGGTAGGTTTCGATTGGTGGCAGGAAAGGTACTTGCAATATACTTAGTGGTTTTCCACCTGCAATTGCTGTAGGAAACTTCAGTTTTGGTATTATTTGCCCTGCCATGCCTGGTTCAAATATTATTTCTAAGTCTTTGACATCCATTTGGAAGTCTTCCAGCTCGATTTGCTGGAATTTTGCGAGCGCATCAAGTAAGTCGTCGCTCAGTTTTAGACCTTCATTGTCTTTCTTTTTGTCTGTGTCGTTTTGGGGCGTAGAAATCACCGTTTGTCTTTGTCGTTTTTAATTGTTTGAATGATGACTTTGTTTGCATAGATTTTTGCGTCTTTTAGTATGATTTTGAATCCGCCGGCCATTATTGGTAATGTGCCTGCTGTTGCAACTGGCATCATTGTGCCTGCCGCTTCTTCAGCAACTTGTAGTGTTTGCGCTTCTGCTGCTGGGGCTTCTTCTGCTTCCCATTTAGCTACTACTGGGTGATTCTTTGCCTTCAGGAAAGCTTTGAGTTCATCGACATTCTTTGCATCTTCTTCTGTTGCTATTTTATCAACGAGCTCTGGGGGTATGAAGTCTTTGACTTTTTCTTTAACTTCTTTAGGTATCCAAACTATTCGGTTCCATCCGCCGTCTGCTGCGAAGAATTTCTTGCTTCTCATGTATTCGATGGACATTCCGTGGAATCCGTCTATTTGTCTTCCACCCGCGGCTGAATCTGCGATAGTACTGAATGGTAAACCGTTTACAGCTGCACCTTTGAAGTTTCTGTTAACTACTGCTAATCCGTCGACTTCTGGGACATAGAAGGTTACTGCTTCGAAGCATCCGCATGAAGTGTGTGGGTGGTCGAATGCAGTGTACAGCCAGACTTGGTTGACTTCGCCCATAGTGCGTTTCTTTGCGGCTTCGTTGACGCCTGAGAATTCGCCTTTTTCCTCGTTAATGATTTCGCCTCTTGGAATTGCAAAGACTGGTCCTTTCGGGTCAATGCTTGCTGAGGCTTTGCCGTCGAACCAGCTGATTGCGCCACAGTTGCTGTATCTTTGGGGTGTGATAACACAGACGTGACTTGGCGCGAATGATTGGCAGAGTGCGCAACCGTAGAATGTGTCTACTTCTGAGTCTTTGAGACCTCTTGCTTTTGCGTCGCGCGATTCATATGCCTGAATAGCTTCTGGGGTCATTTCTTCAAGTTTTGCTGGGTCTGTTATGAAAGTAATCTGCACTTTCTCAATGATTGGCAATTCACTTTTGAAGAGTCGGTAGAGAACTTTTCCGATTGGTTCAAAGCTATTTAATCCTTTAGCGAAGGATTTTTTGCCTATGCGTATCCAGATGTCATAGCGTTGGTTTAGGTGCATGAAACCTTCGATATAGTTTAGGTAGCCGTGAATGCGTCTTTCGATAACTCCTTCGAGGCCTTGGTCTAATTTTGCGCCTGCAGCTTCGACGAGTATACCGAAGGGGTACGCGCCACCTTCTTTTAGGTCTTTTAGGTCTGGGCCGATAATGGTTATTTTACCATCCTCGACTTCATCCATGGGTTTTACTTTCGCTAGTTCAAACTTTTGTTTGACAGTGGGACCGCCGAGTTCTACTTGCATGTCATTTCTTCGAATTCGTTCTCCTTCGTAGATTACGCCAACATCAACAGGTATATCTTTAAACATTGACATTTCTTAATTTCCTCCATTAAATTTTGAAGTCATTACTTTGAGATTTGCGGCCCACTCTTCAAGGGTCGCGTTTGGGAAAGACCAGCTTGCATGTACGTGAAAAAGGTTGTCAAGGGTCATGGTTTTGAGGTCTGGTGCAAAATGTTTGAGTCCACAAAGCTCTAAAGATTCTACATAGTAGGGCAATCCGATAAAAATAACTAGGTCCGGGTGTCCTTTGCCGTCGATTCCTTGCCAAGTTGGATCGACAACTCTTTGACCTATGTCCATTGCGTTCATGAAAGCTGCTGGTTGGTATCCCCGTTTTAGGAATTCTCCAACCATATGGGCTGTAGCTACAATAGGTACTTTAGAGGCATTAGCAAAGTCTATAACGTATTCGATTAACTGTTTGCCTTCCATGTACCTTTCAGTGGCGTTGCTTCCGACAACAAGAAGAGGGCGTTGGGCTTTTTTGATCAATGCTACTGCTACCTCGGGTTTTTGTATTGGATTTGCTTTTTTAGTTGATGCTATTTCTGCACATTGCCATGGTTCACAAGACATGTTACATTACTCCTTCATTTTACGGACCATTCTTGGAAGCAATGTTGGGTCCGGAATTATTGTTTCTTTCCAATTGTTTGCTTGAAGTATCTTTGTAAATTCATCTTTCATTGTCATTGGAACATCTGCCATTGTTCTTACAAATAGGTGTAAATCTGTCGGCATGACACCTAAGTATCGTTTGCTCAGGTCGACATAGTGGCTTAGTTTTATGCTCCGCCCTTTCCATGTGTCGTTTGGTCTAATGCACAGTTTTGCGATTGCTACCATGCACTCTTCTTTGGTTTCGACTGAGTTGAAGAGGTGTTCTGGTGCTGGTCCGACTTTAACTTTGTCACCTGAACGTGCATCGTAGACTTCAAAGTCTTCAGGGTGGTCTTCTCTTCCCATGAGCATACGGCGGTATTTTACACCGTGTGGACCGACGAGGACTGGAATACCTAAGCGCCAGAATCCTGCACCGATTGCTGCAGCTTTTTGTGAGTATGCACCCCAAGCTAAGCCTACTGCCCCGAGACGATTGTGGATATAATCTGCGATTTCTTCGTAGTTGCCTCTTAAGGGGCGTTTGGCGAAGATGTTTGCTACTTTGATGGCTGCACCTGCAATATGACTATTTGCTACGCATGAGCCAACGTTGAGCACTCCTCCTGCTTCGAATCCACCCGGGAATTCTTCGTATAGGGTCTTGCCTTCGCTGTTGCGGTAGCTACCTGCAGACATGGCTGAGCATCCCGATAGAACAACTATGTATCTTCTGAGGGCGAATTCTCTGCAAATATCATAAACGTCTTTGCCACCTTTTGGATAGTTGC
>Ga0326726_10001311_pt1 | contig 23080 bp, 21 predicted proteins | sample MHFenrmetagenome_2_FD_207603 | JGI IMG/M metagenome (GOLD analysis project Ga0326726, IMG submission 207603) | Lab enriched peat soil microbial communities from Michigan Hollow, Ithaca, NY, United States - MHF15MN | ecosystem: Environmental > Terrestrial > Soil > Wetlands > Peat | place: USA... | reverse complement strand
CGGCCAACGCATCGCAGCCCTATGAAACGATCGGTGTCGACAAACTCACCCCGATCATCGGCGCAGAGATCAAGGGCCTTGATCTCGCAAAGCCTTTGTCGAACCGGACAATGGATGAAATCCATCGGGCCCTTGCCGAAAACATCGTCATTTTCTTCCGCGATCAGGACATCACGCCGCAACAGCATCTGGCCTTCGGTCGACTATTCGGCGAGTTGCACATCCATCCTGCCGCGCCGCACGAGGCGGGCGAGGCGGCGCTGATGAAAATCTACACCGACAAGGACAGCCCGCGGGCGAATGGTGAAGGCTGGCACAGCGACGTGTCCTGCGATCTCGAGCCGCCAATGGGCAGCATCCTCTATATCAAGCAATGTCCGCCACATGGTGGCGATACGTTGTTTGCCAGCATGTATGCCGCTTACGATGCATTGTCGGATCGGATGAAGACCTATCTCCAAGGGCTGACAGCGGTTCACGACGGAGAGATGGTCTATCGCGGCCTTTATGCGAACGCCGGTATTGCCGACAAGCCCAGCTACCCCCGCGCGGAGCATCCTGTGGTGCGCACGCATCCGGTTACGGGAAAAAAGGCGCTTTATGTGAATCGCGGCTTTACGTCTCATATCGTCGGTATTCCGCGCGACGAGAGCGATGCGATGCTGGCCTTTCTCTATCAGCACGCCGAGAATCCGCTGTTCCAGTGCCGTTTTCGCTGGACGGAAAATGCAATCGCCTTCTGGGACAATCGCTGCTCGCAACATCGGGCAATGTGGGACTACTGGCCGCATACACGCTCGGGCACTCGCGTCACGATCAAGGGCGAGCGTCCGATCTGACGATCTGTCGTCATCGTCTATCCACTGCTGACATGGCCAAGACTGCAAAAGCACTCGGCCTCACTGTGCCACCGATGCTACTCACGAGCGCCGCCAAGTGCGCGGTGCGTTTGTCTGCTTCTGCCACAAAGCGGACAAAGCAACCGCGCCAGAGTTTGTCCGCTAATCATCACTTTCGGTCCGCTGAATTGATTTAAATCATGGCGTAATGCTCCGCGCCATTTACGGTCCCGCGCTGAAAGGCGTTTAGTCTCAACCGCATTTGTGGTTATGGAGGGCCCCATGCGCAGCCCCGAAAATGAACTGCCGCGCGTTCAGTTTGTAAAAGATATCTTCAACGGTATTGCGGACTGGGTAGGCAAGTATCGCCGCAATTTCGGCCTTGATAGTCAGTTCGGACTATGCACACCCGACGATGTTATCCGCGTTGCAAGAGACCTCAGAGTCACCCCGGGTGAACTTCAAGAACTAGCTCGGAAGGGACCTAACGCTGCCGATCTGGTGCTGAAAATGCTTGTCGCTTTACACGTCGATCCAAAGGCCCTTGAGAATACTGACCCGCAGGTTATGCGGGATCTGCAGCGGCTTTGCACGACATGTGGCGCTAAAAAACGATGCGAGCACGAGCTTGCAGATGGAACGGCCGGCGATCACTTCCGAGAATTTTGTCCCAACGCATTCACGCTCGAGGCTCTGCTTGATCGAAAGGGTCAATCCTAGGGTCAATAGACTATTATGACAAAGCCAACGCATATTGCTGATCTTGAGCGGCTCGAAGATGAGATCGACGAGGCATTGCTCCGTTGCCACGACAGCCAGATGTTCGTTGAACTGAGGCGTCGCCAGTCGCATCTGAAAGAAGAAATTGAACGGTTCCGTCATGAAGTACTGGGGAACAGAACGCTGCACTAACGCCGTCGGTGATAACGCGTCGCGACAAGCGGCCTCATGAGTTACGGAGGCAATTTTGTGGAGTCGCACCGTCAGGCGGGTGCCAGTCCAATTGCGCATCTCCTTGATCAAACGGCCCGTCATCGGTCAATGCCAATGCGGTCCCGCGCGAAAGTTCTGGGTCGGACCTTACGACGATTCCGTGTACCGAAAAGCCCTTCTTTAAAGATTGGCGTTTTTTACAAGCATAGCAAAGAAGTCCGACAAAATAATTCGGATGAGGAATTAGAGGTGATACACTTCGGGTCGTTGTACAAACTAGGGAAGAGCTATGTCTGACGAAGATCTGAAGGCTGAACTCGAACGCCTCCGCCAAGAAAACGCGGTCCTAAAAAAAGGGCGGCCTCCGGTATCCGCATGAAAGTGAGCGAAAAGGGAGCCGTCTCAATCTACGGCATGGGCCGCTTCCCTGTAACTTTATATAAGGAACAGTGGCTCAAACTGCTGAACATGTCAGACGACATTCGTGCGTTCATTGCTGCTAATGAAGCGCAATTGAAGACTAAGCAGTAGAAATAAGTGGTGTAAAATCAATCGGCGTGCGTGCGCGCCGAAATGAGAGTCGAACCGGATTCGCATAACTCAAGATTACGGAACGGGACGGCGCCGGACGATCAATTGCGGTAGGTCCAAGAGTTAGTTTGCGCGATGTCGGCAAAGATGCGCTCGGCGCCCATCAATAACAGATCGGAAGTGGCAACGTGCTCGCGCAGGCGTCCATGGTGAGAGCAGCAGCAGATGCACAATTACACAGTATTCCGCGAACTTTCGCTGCCGCAATTATTCACGAAATAACTGAACCAGTGCTCTTCTGAACCAACGGTTGGCGGGATCGTGATTGAATCGCTCGTGCCAATAGACTCGAATGTCGTAGGGACGCAGCGGCACCGGCGGACGCAGGATCTTGATCGGCACGAGCTGTGAAAACGCCTGTGCCAGCCGGCTCGGCATTATTACCAGAAAATCGGAGCTAGCGATGACCAGTGGCAGCACCATGAATTGCGGCACCACCAGTCGCGTGGTTCCGCTGAAGCCGTGCTTGCGCAGCTCCGCCTCCATCACCGCATGCGACATGCCGCTGGCGTCGGCCAGCGCACGCGGTGAAGCGGCGAAGGCTTGGGCCGACATGCCGGAGCGGAAATTGGGATGGTCCGAGCGCACCACGCAGACGTATCGCTCGCGAAACAGGACGCTTTGATGAAAGCCAGCGGCAAGATTAGTGAAGAAGCCAACCGCGAGATCAACCTCACCGGAGGCGAGCGCCGCTCCCGGTTGCTCGAGGGGGATCGGGCAAGCACGCAAGCTCGCCTGCGGCGCCTCGGCTGTCAGGAAGGCAAGCATCCTCGGTAGGAACACCATCTGCCCGACGTCGCTCATATAGACATTGAAACGTCGCGTCGTCTGCGCGGGGTCGAACGGCTCGTTGGAAGTAAAACCGTCAAGTAGGATATTCAACGCTTGGCGCGCGGCCGCGCCCAATCGCTCGCCGTAGGGTGTCGGTTGGAAGCCGGCATTGCTGCGGATGAACAGCGGATCGCCGGTGCGCTTGCGCAACCTTGCTAAGGCGTGACTAGCGGCCGACTGCGACAGACCGAGCCGTGCCGCTGCCGCGGCCAACTTGCGCAGTTCGGAGAGTTCGGCGATCAGCCGGATCTCCGTGAACTCAAAATCGCTAATATGCATGACATGCATATTGTACATGCACCTTATTGAAATACTAGCGGGGGGCACGGCGGCGAATTTTCGGCATCATGGCGGGCAAGCACAAACCGTGCGAGCTAGGGAGAGCGCCGCTATGAACAAGCCGTTTGAATTCAACCAGGGCCGGCCGCTCGCCACCGAGCGGGCCGGGGTTACCGTGACTAAGGTCGGAGTTCAACTCGGCGCCGAGATCAGCGGTGTCGACCTGCGCCGGCCGCTACCGGACGATCAGTTCAAAGTGGTCGGGGACGCGTTGGTCGAGCACGAGTTGATCATTTTCCGCCGGCAGGACATTTCATCCAACAATCTGATGGATTTCGGCAGGCGCTTCAACGAGCTCACCGTGCATCCATTCGCTCCGAACGAAGGTAAGAACGCGCCCGAGTTGATCAGGTTTAGGAACGACGAGAAGACCCCGCCCTACGGCACCGACGTCTGGCATTCCGACGAAACCTTCCGCGCCGAGCCGCCAATGGCGACCATTCTGGTTGCCAAGGAAGTCCCGCAGGTTGGTGGCGACACCATGTATGTGAGCATGAGCGCGGCCTATGAGGGTCTCAGCGACCGGATGCAGCAGTTCATCTCCGGGCTCGAAGGTATCCACGACATGAAGCCCTTCCGCCCCCTGTTTGGAAAATCCGACGAGGATCGCAAGAAGTTGCAGCATTTCGAACTTATGTATCCGCCGCAGCTGCATCCGGTAGTCAGCATCCATCCGGTGTCGAAGAAAAAGGTTTTGTTCGTCAATCCGCAGTTCACGGTTGGCATCAATGGTATGAACGAGAATGAAAGCCGCGCGCTGCTCGACTTGTTGTTCCGACAGGCGCTGGTTCCCGAATATCAGTTCCGCCATCACTGGGAGCCGCACACCATCGCTATGTGGGACAATCGTTCCACCCAGCACTACGCGATCCACGATTATTACCCACAGCGGCGTTACATGGAGCGGGTGACCATCAAGGGTGGCCCGGTCAGCGGTGTTCCGCGTGCGGATCTTTCAACCGTTCGCCGCTTGAAATATGTCGCGCCGGCGGGCGTCGATGTGCATGGTGGGCATAAGCCCCACTAAGGCAGCGGTGCAATGCCGCGTTCACGGGCTGCCAAAAGCGCGGTGACCGGCCGCCATTTCAGACTGTGGTCGGTCGCCTACCGCATTCTCGACATGGAGGGTCACACCGATCTGACTCAGGGCCATCTGTCGATCCGCGATCCGGACGGACGGGGCTTCTGGATGAAGCGCACCGGCATCGCCTTCCCTGAAATCAAGGGACGAGACGATTTCGTGCTGGTCGATCTCACCGGCAACCGTCTCGCCGGAAAGGGCGGCGTGCACGGCGAGTTCCCCATCCACGCCGAGATTTTCCGCAGCCGCCCCGACGTCAACGCCGTCGGCCACACCCACCCATTCTATGCTTCGGTATTTTCGGCCTGCCCCGAACCGTTGCGGGCGGTTGCGCATGAGGGATCGAATCTCAATGGCACCGTCACGCGCTATACCGGCACCTCCAATCTCATCGACACGCCGGAGCTCGGCCGCGACGTAGCCAAGGCGCTAGGCGCGGCCCCGGCCGTCCTTATGAAAAACCACGGTGTCGCATTCTGCGGCCCCTCAGTCGAGGAATGCGTGCTTGCCGGCATTTTTCTGGAACGCGCCTGTCACGCTCAATTGGTTGTCGGCGCCAGCGGGTTCAGCTGGGAATATCCCAACGAGCGCGAGATGCGCGAAAAATACCTGACCGTGATGACGCCGAAATTCATCCAGAACTCTTGGGAGTTTTACGTCCGCAAACTGGCGCGCCGAGAGTCCGGCGTTGCCTCCTGAGTGAAGATATAAAAACGGAATCAGCCCCAGGCGACGATGATTCCGATGCATGCCAGGGAGGGCACTTAAATGAAATTCATCCGGATTTCGATCGCCGTCATCGCCTTGGTTTTGACGATGTCGGCGACACGCGCGGAAGACCTTATTAAGATCGCGATTGGTCAGCGTGGCGTGTTCGAGAATTGCATTTCTGAGCTTGGCCAGGACCGTGGTTTCTTCAAGAAATACGGATTGAAGTTGGAGATTCTTTATACTCAAGGCGGCGGCGAAACCTTGCAGGCAATTCTCTCGCATTCGGTCGACATGGGCATCGTCGGCACGTTGCAGACGATGGGCGCCTACGCCAAAGGCGCGCCGTTGCGTGCGATCGGCGCCACCATGAGAGGCGCTTATGAATATTGGTACGTGCCTGCGGAATCGCCGATTAAGTCGTTTAAGGATGCGGCCGGCAAGTCGGTCGCGTTTTCGACTCGGGGCTCGTCCAACAATCTGATGGTTCTTGGGCTGGCGCGGCTCTACGGCGTAGAGGTCAATCCAGTCGCGACCGGCAGCCCGGGGCCAACTTTCATCCAGACCATGAGCGGACAGGTTGACATGGGCTGGTCGATACCGCCCTTCAACATCGACGCGCTGGAAGCTGGCAAGATTCGCATCGTCGCGCGTGGCAGTGAGGTGAAGGAATACGCCAATCAGACGGTCCGCTTTCTCGGGGTCAACGCCGCAGCCCTGAAAGAGCGGCCCGATGTATTCCGAAGATACATGCAGGCCTACCGCGAAGCGCTCGAGTGGTTGTATTCGAGCCCGGAGGCAATGAAGGACTATGCGAAGTGGGCCGGAACGACCGAGGCGGTCGCCCGCCGGGTCCGTGATGAATTTGTACTCAAGGACAACGCGCAGCCGGACGTCATCGTCGGCCTTGACCTCGCGATGACCGATGCGATCGCCTTCAAGATTCTGGCAAAGCCGCTCACGCCCGAACAGCTCAAAGACATGGTCCAGTTGCAGGAGCCGATAAAATGACGGCGGCCGTTTGCCCACTAGCCTTCGGCGCGGTGCGGATCGTGCGCTACGCCGTGCCCGTCTGACCGGCGTTGTCAGCCGTGCGTTTCCGGCGCAAACTGGCAGCCAAAATTGAGACGGCTCAGAACGAGCCTCCATCCAAAAAGGGGAGGAAATCGATGAACAGGCGCGAATTCACCAAGTCAATGCTTGCCGGTGCGACTGCGATCGCCGCGCCGAACGTGGCGCACAGCCAGACCGTCTACAACCTCAAGCTCGGTCACTTCATTTCGCCACAGCACATTATGTCCGTGTATCTGCAGAAGTGGGTCGACGAGCTGAAGGAAAAATCTAACGGCCGGCTCAACATCACGATTTTCCCGGCCAACACCATGGGCCCAGTGCAGAACTACGCCGACTACGCGCGGACCGGCGTCGCCGACATAACCTGGTTCCTTCACGGCGCCACCCCAGGCCGCTTCCCGCTCACCGAAGTAATCCAGCTTCCCTACATGGTCGGCAGCGCCGAGATCGGCACCAAGGTGCTCAACGATCCCGAAGTACTCAAGCTGCTCGAGCCCGAATATCAGGGCGTCAAGATTCTCTATCTGCTCACGCACCAGCCCGGCGGCCTGCATACATCCAGCAAGCCGGTGCGCACCGTCGACGACATCAAGGGCCTGCGCATTCGTTTTGCCTCGGTCACGATCAAAAGCTTCATCGCCGCCCTGGGTGGCACTCCGGTCGGCGTGCCGCCCAGCGGCATTGCCGACGCTCTACAAAAGAACACCATCGACGGCTGCTTCGTCGATTACGGCGGCGCTCACACCGCATTCCGCCTCGGTGGGCTCGTTAAATACACTACGGAAATGTACTCCTATGTCAGCAGCTTCGGCGTAGTGATGAACCCGAACTCGTTCAATAATCTACCGCCCGACCTTCAGAAGATGATCGAGGACACCACGCGCCAGCGTATCGAGCAGGTCGGCAAGCTATGGGATTCTGCCGACGCGCCCGGCAAACAATATCTCGTATCGGAAGGTGACACGCCGATCGTGCTGTCGAAGGAGCAGGATGCGTTGTTCAAAAAGATTGGTGCCGAGGATTCCGCCAAGGTGCTCAAGGAACTCGACGGCAAGGGCCTGCCGGGTTCCAAGGTGCATGCCGCAATGAATGCGGCGGCCGCGAAATACGCCAAGACGTCGTTCTCGTTCTGGAAGACGTGAACGGCGGTCACGGGGGTGCGGGCGTTATTGACGCTTATTGCGCGTTTTGCCTGCTACGGCAGCGCATTGTTTCTTGTAGCGATGATGCTGATCACCGTCGCCGATGTGACTCTGCGCGCCCTATTCAACCTGCCGATCACCGGTGCTTACGATCTAGTGCAACTGTTCCTGGTCGGCACAATATTCCTGAGCATTCCCCATGTATTCTTACGCGACGAAAACATTGTTATCGACTTCGTCGATCACGTGTTCGGACGTACGTTTGTTGGGCTGCTCAAGATTGCCGCCAGTCTCGCCGGGTTCGTGTTCATCGCCGTGTTGTCCTGGAAAACCTTCGTCCCGGCGTTGGACGCCATGCGGTTCAATGAAGTGTCGCCAGATCTCGCGATTCCGATGACGGTACACTGGTCCCTGATGATCGCCGGCATCGTGCTCACCTTGCCCGTGACGGCTTTGATACTGGTCGAGAGCATTAGAAGTCTCGTGTTGGCGCGAGATGCCCGATGAGCCCGCAAAGCGTGGGCATTGTCGGCTTCCTGATCATGGTAGCGCTGATCTTCCTGCGCATGCCGGTTGCCGTCGCGCTCGGGTTAGTGGGCATGGTCGGCTACGCCGCGCTCAACGGCTGGACGCAATCCTTATTGGTGCTCAGCCGTGTGCCGCTCACCTTTGCCTCGGCTTACGATCTTTCGGTGGTACCGCTGTTCGTGCTGATGGGGTCGATCGCTGCCCATTCCGGTATGGCACGTGAGTTGTTCCAGTCGATCAACGTCATGTTCAGTGGCAGGCGCGGCACGTTGGCGACCGCGACCATCGGCGCGTGCGCGGCGCTCGGCGCGGTGTCCGGCTCCTCAGTGGCGATGGTCGCGACCATGAGTCATGTCGCGGTGCCCGAAATGCGTCGCGCCGGCTATGATGAGCGGTTGGCACTCGGTTCGGTGGTGGCCGGCGGCACCCTCGGCATTCTAATCCCGCCATCGGTGATGCTGATCTTCTACGGGCTGTCGGCCGTGCAATCGATTCCGAAGCTGTTCGCCGCAGGCATGATCCCGGGGCTGCTGTTGGCGGCGCTGCAGATTGGCGTCGTGAAAACCGCAACCTGGATCGCACCATCTTGGGCGCCGGTATCGCCGCGCGCCCCCTTATCTGAGCGCCTGCGCGCCGCGCTGGGCATGTGGAAGCTGCTGTTCATCTTCCTGCTGTCAATCGGTGGCATTTATGCCGGCTGGTTCAGTCCGACCGAAGCGGCGGCGGTAGGTACCTTCGCGACTATCGTGATCGCGATCCTCACGCGGCAATTGAACTTTTGGCGGTTGGCCGACTCGATGATCGAATCGAGCCGTACCACCGCGATGCTGTTCTTCATTCTGCTTGGCGCCATCATGTTTAGCTATTTCATCGTCCAGACGCAGATCGCGACCAATCTCGCCGCCTGGGTCGTCTCGCTGCATTTGCCGCCTACCGCGGTGATGATCGTGGTAGTACTTTTCTACGTGGCGCTCGGCAGCTTTCTCGAATCTTTGACCATGATTTTGATCACCGTGCCGGTGTTCGCGCCGTTGGCGGAAGGACTCGGATACGATCTGATCTGGTTTGGCGTGTTGCTGGTGGTGCTGATCGAGGTCGGGCTCATTCACCCGCCCATGGGCATGAACCTGTTCGTGCTACAATCACAACTTCCGAATGCAAAGCTTGGGCAGATGTATATCGGCAGCGCCATGTTTCTTGTAGCGAACGCCATCCTGATTGCACTGCTGCTTGCCTTTCCGCAGCTCGCGCTATGGCTTCCGGGCTTGCTGTATTGAAGGGATTAACGTCTCGTCCACGTTTAATTTCGACAAACCGCGCCGCGCCGTTCATTTTTGTAAGCCGGCAGCTTTAAGTGCCGTCATCCATTTTTCGATATCCGCTTGGATGAAATCGGCGAATTCCTTCGGCGTACTGCCGAGCGGGTCGGTGCCCTGCTTCTTGAGCGTCGTCTGGACCTGCTCGAATTTCAGCGCGTCGTTCGCTGCGCCAGAAAGCTTCTCAATGATTGCAGGCGGCGTTCCGGCCGGTGCGAGCAATCCGATCCAGATCCCGGCGTCATAACCACTCATTCCCGCCTCAACGAGCGTGGGAACATCCGGCATGATTGCCGCCCGCTTCGGTTGCGCCACGGCAAATGCCTTCAGCTTGCCGGCAGCGACATGCGGCGCCAAAGTCGCTGCCACATTGAACATCAGCGTTATGCGGCCCGAGAGCAGATCGGTGACCGCCTGGTTGCTGCCTCCTTGATAAGGGACGATGATGATCTTGGTGCCGGCCTTCTCATTGAACAGTTGGGCGGCCATGTGGCTTGCCGTGCCGGCACCGGACGAGCCAAAGGTCAGGCTTTCGGGCTTGCTCTTCGCCAGTGCGACCAACTCTTTCAGGTTATTAGCTGGTACCGACGGATGCGCAACCAGAACGTTGGGAACCACGCCGAGTAAAGCAATCGGCGCGAGATCTTTGCCGAGATTGAAAGGTGAATTCGTCTGTGCAGGATTGAGGGTGTTGGCGATGGTCGCCATAAACAAGATATAACCATCCGCGGGCGCACGCGCGACATATTCAGCTCCGATCATGCTGCTGTTGCCGGGCCGATTCTCGACGATGACTGGCTGGTAGAGCTTAGCTTCCATCTGTTTGCCAACAAGGCGAGCAAGGATATCCGCGGCCGACCCCGGTCCGAAGCCGACGATGATCTTGATTGGCTGAGTCGGATAGTTTTGCGCGGCTACAGGGACCACGCCTGCGATGAAAGCCATCGCAACGGCCGCACAAAGCGCAACGAAATTCGAGTAACGGCTTAACATGTTTCCCCTTCGATCTCGATTGCGGTTGGCCCACATCGCTTTGTTGACGTCCACCCGACCTCGGTCCTACAGCTTGGTCGACTAGTTATCTCGTCAACTTCTAACGCGGCTGATGACGAAAGGAAACTGCATGTATTCAGATCCTGAGCGCCGGGCGCGCGGTGCACAAAAGATCGGTGAAATTCTGGGTCAGGCGCCCGAACAGGTTGAGCGATCATTAGGCGATGTAGCGCCTCAACTTGCAACTTATGTTCTTGAGACGATCTACGGCGAGATCTATCAAAGCCCGGTGCTCGATTCACGTACGCGGCAGATCGTCACCGTCGCAGCCTTAGCTACACTCGGCACCGCGGCACCGCAATTGCGCACCCATATCGGGGGTGCGCTGCGGTGCGGGGTTACACGTGAACAGCTCATCGAGATCATGGTTCAGCTGGTGCCTTACGTCGGCGTTGCCGCGGCAATCAACGGCGTCGCGACCTGCCGCGAAGTCTTTGCCGCCGCGGACAAGGGATAGTTGATACAGCTGTCTTTTTCTGACGACGCGCGTTCATCGCGATTGGACGACCGCATTCTTTCTAAAGATGTAGCATCGAAATGGACGCTCGGTTAGCATTTGGAGATCGGTCGGACACCACAGGACGCGGCAATCGGTCACGCTATTGGGGACAAGGAATGATTTGGCATAAGGCAGTCGGCAGCGGCCCGATCAAGGTTGTGGTCATTCACGGATGGTTCTGGGACCACCGTGTGTTCGCGCCGATTTTCGACGCACTTGATACCGATCGGCACACTTATGCCTTCGTCGACATCCGCGGCTACGGCCACTCGCGCGACGTGTCGGGGTTGTACACGATCGGCGAAGTTGCCTCAGATGCAATCGCGCTCGCCGATCAGCTCGGTTGGCGCAATTTCCATGTCGTCGGCCATTCCATGGGCGGCAAGGCAGCGCAGAAAGTGGCGATGGATGCCGCAGAGCGCGTAGAGTCGGTGGTTGCGGTCACGCCGGTACCGGCCTCGGCCCTGCCCTTTGATGACACAGTATTCGCGTTCTTTTCGGTCGCATGCGAAAAAGATGAGGCCGCACTAGCGATCATGGGCGATTCCGTCGGCAATCGTACGTCCAAAAAATGGCTGGAAGTGATGCTGCGTCGGACACGCGAAACCGCCCGCGCCGAAGCCTTCAAGGGCTACATGCGCTCGTTTATCAAGGATGATCTGGCGGGCGATGCCGCCAAGGTCAAGGCGCCTATGCTCGTGCTGTATGGCGAGCATGATAATGGCGTCAGCGAGGGCCTCGTGAAGGCCGTCTATCCGAACCTCTACCCGCACTCGCAGATCGAAAAAATCGGCAATTCCGGTCACTATCCGATGCAGGAAATGCCGATCTATTTCGCTACCCGACTGGACGCTTTCATTGATCAAAACGCTGCAAGCGCGGACCAACGAACCGACCATCCGTGCAAGGGTGAAAACTTAGAATAATGAAGCTCGCATCTCTGAAAAACGGCCGTCGCGACGGCGTTCTGGTTGTCGTCGATCGCAAGCTTATGATTTGTGTAAAAGTCCCGCAGGTCGCGGAAACATTGCAACAGGCCATTGAAAACTGGACGACGGCCGCACCGAAACTCAAAGCCGTTTACGACGAGCTCAACGCCGGCAAAACCACGGGGGTGGAACGCTTTTCGGCAGCGCGCGCGGAAAGCCCGCTGCCCCGCGCCTATCAATTCCTCGACGGCTCAGTCTACCTCAGCCACATGCGCAAAGCGCGTAAAGCGCGCGGCGCGGAGATGCCGCCGAATTTTGAGACCGAGCCGTTGATGTATCAAGCTGTGTCCGACGGGTTTATTGGTCCGGTCGACGACATGCCGCTACCGACCGACGAACTCGGCATCGATATGGAGGCGGAAGTGGCGGTCGTCGTCGATGACGTTCCCATGGGGACAACGGCCGATCAGGCCGGCAGACACATCAAGCTGATCATGCTGCTCAACGACTATACGCTGAGGTCGCTGACCAAGACTGAGCTTCCGAAAGGCTTCGGCTTCATGCAGGCGAAGCCAACCAGTGCGTTCTCACCGGTCGCGGTAACGCTCGATGAGTTGCCTCAGTGGGACGGTGACAAGCTCAATCTGCAACTGATCTCGTCGGTCAACGGCAAACGCATCGGCGCGCCGCACGCTGGCAAAGACATGTATTTCACTTATCCGCAGTTGATCGCCCACGCTGCGCGCACGCGCAAGCTCGGTGCTGGCACGATCATCGGTGCCGGTACAGTCGCCAATAAGGACGAGGCGGCCGGCTCGTCCTGTATAGCCGAACTGCGCGCCAATGAGGAACTCGAACACGGAAAGGCTTTGACGTCCTTCCTTAAGTTTGGCGACAGCGTGCGCATCGAAATGCTCGACAAGGCTGGACAAACGATCTTTGGAGCTATTGATCAAAAAGTCGTAAAGAGTTGAGGATGGACGATACGTTTGTTCAATCGTTTGGAGCCGCTTTTCTATGATTATTGGCGGAGTGTGGTCATGAATGTTGTCGACAGAATTGAGGCGAGTGAGGTTGTGCGTTCCACAACGGGGAAGCTTGGCTACATGACCGGCTTCGAGAATTCCTTCGCGACCGAGGCACTGTCGAATGCGCTTCCGATGGGACGCAACTCGCCCCAGAAAGCGCCTTTCGGACTCTATGCCGAGCAGTTGAGTGGCTCAGCCTTCACCGCACCGCGGGCGTCGAACAAGCGGACCTGGTTTTATCGCATCCGCCCGTCGGTCAAACATGGGCGCGGCTTCAAGGCGCTCGATCGTGGCCTGGTCCGCACTGCGCCTTGCCGGGATGAAAGCAATCTGCCACTCGGTCAGATGCGCTGGCGTCCGATCGACATCCCGGCTGAGCGCTGCGACTTCCTGAGCGGTCTGCGCACCATTGCTACTTCTGGCGATGTCTACGTGCAAGTCGGCATGGCCAGCCATGTTTACGTGGCCAATGCCTCCATGGACCGCAAATATTTCTACAACGCCGATGGTGAGATGCTACTGGTGCCGCAGCAGAACGTGATCCGCGTGTTCACCGAATGCGGCGTAATCGATGCCGAACCGGGCGAAGTAGTCCTCATCCCCAAGGGCCTTAAATTCAAGGTCGATCTGCCCAATGGGCCGGCGCGCGGCTATATCTGCGAGAACTATGGCGCCTATTTCACGCTGCCCGAACGCGGGCCGATCGGCGCTAATTGCTTGGCCAATGACCGCGACTTTCTCACGCCGGTGGCGGCCTTCGAAGACAAGGAAGAGCCCTGCGAGCTTTATGTGAAAGCGCTCGGCAAACTCTACGTCACGGAACTCGGCCAGTCGCCGCTCGACGTGGTCGCGTGGCACGGCAACTTTGTCCCATGTAAATACGATCTACGGCGTTTTTCACCGGTCGGATCTGTGCTGTTCGACCATCCGGATCCGTCGATCTACACGGTACTGACATCCCCATCCGATACACCGGGCACCGCCAATGTCGACTTCGTCATTTTTCCCGAGCGCTGGATCGTAATGGAGGATTCGTTTCGTCCGGCTTGGTACCACATGAATGTCATGAGCGAGTTCATGGGCCTGATTTATGGCGTCTACGATGCCAAGCCGCAGGGCTTTGTTCCTGGCGGAATGAGCTTGCACAATGCGTTGGTAGCGCACGGGCCGGATGCCGAAGCCTTCGAGCGCGCATCTAACAAAAAGCTGGAGCCAGAGAAACTGACCGGCACCATGGCTTTCATGTTCGAGACCCGCTATCCGCTGAGTCCAACGGCCTATGCCTCAAATCTGGAATTGCTCGATGGCCAGTATCCCGATGCCTGGGATGGACTGAAAAAACTGTACGCGCCGGGCGCTTGATCGTCTCTTTTGACGCGTCGTAGCTGTGGTCTCAATGGGATTACCAGCCGATCAACCCGACCCATACGACTTCTGGCCTTGATGCCGGCATGCTGGGAAATGCTCATCGCGGAAATCAACGGCAGACAATAGTTTTCGTTCCAGCTCTCGATAATGTCCGCTATTGGCACAAAGCGGACATTCGAGTAGCGCCAATCAATGTCTGCTTTCGGGGGTAAAGCGGACATTGCGCGGCCTTGTCGCCATCTCCGCTAATGACCTAACTCGACAAAATCCTTTGACGAAGGTTCAGCTCTCTCAATCTCGGTCATCGGGAATTATGAAGGGGCAGGCGCAACACGTACCAAAAGTTTGCCGAAGTTATCGCCCCGCAGGAGGCCGATGAGAGCGCGTGGCGCATTCTCAAGCCGCTCGACCACGTCTTCGCGATACTTGATACGTCCCTCACCGACCCAGGCGGAGACATCACGCATGAAATCTCCATAGCGCCCGAAAAAGTCGGAGACGATGAAACCGCGAAGCGTCAAGCGCTTGGTCAAGATCGCTCGCATCAAGTGCGACAGAAGGATTGGACCGGTGGCGTTGTACATGGAGATCAGCCCGCACACCGGAATACGGGCGAATGGATTGAGCATTGGGAACACGGCCTCGAACACGGGGCCGCCGACATTCTCGAAATAGACGTCGATACCTTTCGGGCACGCTGCGGCAAGTTGGGCGGTGAAATCGGATGCCCGATGGTCGATGCAGGCATCGAAGCCAAGTTCCTCGATCACGTAACGGCATTTATCTGGTCCGCCCGCAATGCCGATGGCGCGGGCACCCTTGATCCGGCCGATCTGGCCGACAACCGAGCCGACCGCGCCTGAAGCTGCCGCAACCACGACAGTTTCGCCAGCGACCGGCTTGCCGATCTCGAGCAGTCCCATGTAGGCGGTCATACCTGGCATCCCGAGGACGCCGAGTGCGGTCTGAATTGGTGCTCGCGTGGGATCGACCTTCTGCAAACTAGAGCCATCGGACAGCGCATGGCTCTGCCAACCAGTACGGCCTACGACGATATCGCCCTTGGCGAAGCGAGGCACATTCGAGGTAACCACTTCGCTGACGGTGCCGCCCTCCATCACCTCGCCGATGTGCCGCTAGCACCTTCGGCAAGTGAAAAAAAGGAGGCAGAGGCCGTGCGATCAGAGGCCAGAGTCCCAACCAGCTCTAAGGCTGCGTGAAGACTACGTCCGCCCACTTTACTCCCGAAAGCGGACATGTGCGGTGCAACTAGGCATGTCCGCTTTGGGCCAAAAGCGGACATCGCGCGTCATTCGATCACGTCGTTCGCACTGGCGAGAAGCGATGGCGGCACGGCAAGACCAATCACCTTGGCTGTCTTGAGATTGATCGCCAGCTCGAACTTGGTGGGCGCTTGCACCGGTAGGTCGCCAGGCTTCTCGCCCTTGAGGATGCGATCGACATAGCGGGCCGCCTGACGGAACTGGTCGACGAAATCCGGCCCATATGACATCAGGGCGCCGGCGGCGACGAAGGAATGCTCGTAGTACACCGCGGGCAACTTCAGCCGTGCCGCAAGCGTGACGATTAAATCGCGATGAATGTACGCCTCCCCGCTCGTCGTGACGATCAGACCGGCACCCGGCGTGCGCGCAATGGCCACAAGAAAGCGCTCGATCTCGCCGGCGTCGCGCATGTGGCCCGGGGTGACCTCAAGCCTGAGCGACGGCGCCATAGCCTGAATGACACTCAGCATGGCGTTCCCGGACGGCGTGTCCGCATCCCGAAGAACCGCTACTCGGGTTACACTTGGCGCAATCTGCTTAAGCAACTCCAGCCATTTCCCAGCCATCGTATATTCGAAACTCATGAAACCGGTGGCGTTGCCGCCCGGCCGCCCCAAACTATCGACGAAGCCATTACCAACGGGATCACTGGCGACCGCAAAAACGATCGGCACCGTGCGTGTCGCCTGTAGCAACGGCCTTACGGTTGAGGCACCAAAAGCCAGGATGACATCGGGGGTGAGCGCGACCAATTCCGCTGCCTGTCTGCGAATGGTGACTGCATTGGGGGTGGCCCAGCGGGTGTCGATCCGCAGGTTGCGGCCAATGCTCCAACCCGAACTCTGCATCTCTTGCAGAAACGCGCCGACGAAGGTCTGAAATCGTGCGTCATCCGCATTTGCGGGGAGTATTATGCCAATGCGCCGCATGCGCTCGCCCTGCTGCGCGCGCGCCGCGACCGGCCGTGCGGCTGCCGAACCAATAATAGCCTTTAAAAAATCTCGCCGGCGCACGTAACACCCCAAAAGGCCTAGGACGACGCCAGTTCGGGTCAAACCCTAACAGATTAGGAAGCGGCGGTAAGGGGCGTTGGGCCGGCCATGATGTCCGCTTTGGGTCAAGAGCGGTCTGTGCGGTGCAACTCGGCATGTCCGCTTTGTGCCAAAAGCGGAAATGTAGCCCCTTATTCGATTACGTCATCCGCAGTCGATAATAAATTGGGTGAGACCGTCAGTCCGAGCGTCTTTGCAACCTTGAGATTGATCACAAACTCAAACTTGTTCGCAAGCAGCACCGGCAGTTCGCTAGGTTTCTCACCTTTGAGAATTCGCCCTGTGTAAACACCGGCTTGCCGATAGGCCTCGGCCAGATTCGTTCCATAGCTCATAAGTCCGCCCGCGGTCGCGAACGACCGCTGTTCGTAAATTGCTGGAATGGCATATCGGGCGGCGAGCGAAACAATTTGATCGCGCCGACTGGCGAAGAAAGGATCCGAGCCGACCAGTGTTGCCGCCGCTTGAAGTTGTTTCATTGATGCAAAGGCTGCATCCAGATCATGCTCGGTACTCGCATTGATGATTTCTATCCGCTGTCCGAGTGCATTTGCGGCTGCTTGCAGTTCTTGCGTTTGACTTTTGACTGCCGGAAAATTTGGGTTCACTAATGCAACAATCAAGCCTGCATTTGGCACCAGCTCTCGCAGCAAGCCCAGTTTTTTCGGCTCCACTTCTGTGAAAAAAATATGGACACCTGTGACGTTACCTCCCGGCTTGTTGATGCTGGACACGAGGCCCGCCTGCACAGGATCATCACCCGAGGTGAACACGATAGGTATTGTTGAAGTGGCCTTTTTGGCTGCCTGTGCGGCGGGGGGTCCACCAGCCACGAGCACTGCAGCGTTGTGCTTGATAAGATCTGCGATTAGTTCCGGCAGCCGACTATATTGGCCGTCGGCCCAGCGCCGCTCAATCTGCACATTCTTGCCTTCAACGAAGCCGCTGTCTTCGAGACCTCGGCGATATGCAGCTGCCTGAGCCACCTGGGCTTGCGCCGAACTACTGTTAACAAATCCGACCACAGGCATCGCGGACTGTTGCGCGCGTGCCGCGAAAGGCCAAGTCGCCGCGCCGCCAAGCACAGTAATAAACTCGCGTCGCCTCAATTGCTGCCCCCAAGGCTAAAGGCAGGGATCATACCAACCTACCGGAGCAGTCTGGAAGCGGTTGGGAGCAGGTCGGGCCATGTCCGCTTTGGGTCAAAAGCAGACATTTGCAGTGCGAAAGGGCATGTCCGCTCTTACTCCAAAAGCGGACATATGCAGCGCAATCCGGCGATGTCCGCTTTGTGCCAGAAGCGGACATCGGTTGCCTTATTCAATCAACTCGCCGGCCCGGATCAGGACCGATTGCGGAATGGTAATCCCGAGTGCTTTTGCGGTCTTTAAGTTAATCGCAAGATCGAAATTCACCGGCTGTTCGATAGGAAGAGAGGGCGCTTGTTCGCCCTTAAGCAGTTTGTCCACGTAATCTGCGGCACGTCGGTAAACGACATTCAGATCCGGTCCATAAGCGATGAGTCCGCCGGACACTGCAAAGTCTCTATAGATTGACACCACTGGGAGAGCGTGCTTTGCCGCAAGCTCAAGGATTTGCTTGCGGTGTTTGGTAATCGCACCGTCATCCATGACGAATAGCGCCTCAATCTTAGCACGCGATGCAATATCGAAAGCGTGTGCAAGGTCGCCTTCATCGTGCACCGGAAGACGAACGAACTTTAGCCCTAGTTGCTCTCCTTTTCGCTCGACCTCATCGATGATGATGACCGCGCCCGGATTATTTCCCTGATAGAGTGCGGCCATATGCGTGGTCTTTGGGAGGATTTCGTGGAGCAGCTCGACACCCTTTGGCCCAAGCGCATCTGGCATAAAGCTCAAACCTGTGATGTTTCCTCCCGGCCGAGCGAGACTAACGACGAGCCCTGATTTGACTGGGTCGGCCACGCGCATCATCACGACGGGGACCGTCTTGGTCGCTTTCTTAGCCGCCTGAACAGCCGGCGTGTTAACAGCCACGATAACATTGACCTTGAGCCTTAAAAGCTCTTCGGCGAGCGCCGGAAGACGCTCGTTTCGCCCGGCTGCATCCCGAAGCTCTATTTTGATATTCTGTCCCTCGACGTAACCGAGCCCGCGAAGTTCGTCGCGGAATGTTTCGAGCAGGCCTGGCTGCAAGTCCTGGGAGAGAATACCAACAAGCTGCGCCTGCCTTTGTTGCGCGTGCGCCGCAACCGGCCATGCGAATAAACCGCCAACAAGCGTGATGAACTCGCGCCTTCTCATTGGCGACCTCCCGCCCTTATTCGTGCATCGTAATGGCTGAAAATGGCTGGTGGGAAGAGGCCGAGGTGACGCAGAGCCACTATGTCCGCTTTGGGGTGGTGGTCTCAACCGGTCGACGCAACACTCTATCCTGAGAGGGAAAGGAGTGTATGGCGATGCGTCGAGGATATTTTCGAGGTTTCACTGCGGCAGAGAAAACAGAGCTCTGGGACCGCTGGCAGGGCGGGGAGTCACTCAAAGCGATTGGGCGAGCGTTTGGTAAGCCGTCGTCGTCCATTTATTACCAAGTCGCCCCACACGGAGGGATTCGTCCGGCTCGCCAGCGTCGCTCGCGATTGGCGTTGACGCTGGCGGAGCGCGAGGAGATATCCAGGGGCATAGCGGGCCATCAGTCAGCCCGCTCGATGGCCAGGTTGCTGGGTCGCTCGCCCTCGACGGTGAGCCGGGAACTTGGCCGCAATGGTGGCTATGATCGCTACCGAGCGGCGCTGGCTGATGCGAAGGCCTTCCTGCGCGCTCGTCGCCCGAAACGGTGTAAGTTGGCGAACAGTGCGCAGCTACGACAGGCCGTGGCGCGGAAGCTCAGATTGAATTGGTCGCCCGAGCAGATCGCCGGCTGGCTGAGGCGAGCGCATCCTGACGATGAGAGTTATCGCGTGTCACACGAGACGATCTATCGCAGTCTGTTTGTTCAAGCCCGTGGCGTGCTGAAGAAGGAGCTGCTGGGCCATCTTCGATCGAGACGGACGATCCGTCGATCGAAGCGGGCTGGTCTTGATGGCGACAGACGGGGGCAAATCAAGGATCTCGTCTCAATCCGTCAGCGGCCGGCAGCGGTTGAAGATCGGGCGGTCCCTGGTCATTGGGAGGGCGATCTCCTATCCGGGTCGAAGAACAGCTACATCGCAACCTTGGTCGAACGTCACACGCGTTATGTGATGCTAGCGAAGGTCGCCAATAAGGACACCCAGACGGTCATCGCCGCACTCATCAAGCAGGCGAAAAAGCTACCGAACGAGCTGTATAAGTCGCTGACCTGGGACCGGGGCAAAGAGCTTACGGATCACCGACGCTTCACGTTGGCGACCGATATCGACGTTTACTTCTGCGATCCGCAAAGTCCGTGGCAGCGTGGGTCGAATGAGAACACCAACGGTCTGCTGAGACAGTACTTTCCAAAAGGAACTGACCTGTCGGTGCATTCGCAAGCACATCTGAATAAAGTGGCGCGTCGGCTCAACGAACGACCACGGGAGACCCTGGGATTCGAAACCCCGGCAGAGAGATTTAACGCCTGTGTTGCGTCGATCGGTTGAGCCGGCTGTCATAAGCGGACATTTTTGACGATTTGCGCCATGTCCGCTTTACCCACGAAAGCGGACATCGATCCGGTCACGCTGAATGTCCGCTAAGTGCCAATAGTGGACATTCGGGCAGAAGGACTACGCTCGTCCTCCAGAGAGGAAAACAGCCGCACGCGGCAGAATAATCCGGATTTCGGTGAACTCGCCGGGTTGCGTGTCAACTTCGATAGAGCCCGAATGCTGTTTGACGATGATGTCATGACTGATGGAAAGGCCAAGGCCGGTGCCTTCTCCGGCAGGCTTTGTTGTGAAGAAGGGATTGAACATCTTCTCCTTCACCTCGGGCGGAATACCAGTGCCGTTGTCGCGAATCCTGATTTCGACACGGTCGCCGAGGTTCTTGGTGGCGGCAGTCAAGGTTGGCTTATAAGTCTCACCATTTGCCTGAGCTTTTTTTGCCGTCGCATAGACCCCGTTTGAAATCAAATTGAGCAGAACCCGCGTGATCTCCTGTGGGAAGAGGTCAGCTTGGCCAGCAGCCGGATCAAGCGACTGTTCCACCATGATATTGAAATTCTGCTTATCAGCCCGGGCGCCGTGATAGGCGAGTTTGAAGCTCTCCTCGACGAGAGCGTTGACATCTATGGGCCGGCGCTCTCCGGGGGCCTGGCGCGAATGCAGCAACATGCTTTTGACGATCGAATCTGCTCGCTGGCCATGCTGTACGACCTTGTCGAGATTGCCCCGAAGCGTATCGGTGAGTTCGTTGATCTCAGCTCGCGCTTTGTCGTCGAACGGTATGCCCTTCAATGTGCCCTGCAATTCATCGATCAATTCGACGGAGACCCCCGAGAAATTGTTGACGAAATTGAGCGGGTTCTTGATCTCGTGGGCGATGCCAGCGGTGAGCTGACCGAGCGAGGCGAGCTTCTGTGTCTGGACGAGGCGGTCCTGAGTGGTGCGCAGGTCTTCCAGAGATTGAGCCAGTTCCCGCGTGCGGGCCTCCACGCTATTGAACAAGCGAACATTCTCGATAGCAATCACCGCCTGGTCAGCGAAGGTCGTAACCAACTCAATTTGTTTCTCGGTAAACGGGTGCGGCTCTCTACGTTGCAGGGTGAAGACGCCAATAACAGTCCCCTCCCGCACCAGCGGCACACCGAGTGCGGCGCGCACTCTGACAAAGTCTTGTAGATGAGGACGGTTGTATTCTGGATCGGTCAAGATATCCGCGACATGGATCGTACGATTTTCGAGAATTGCGCGACCGAAAACTGATCCCCGGTCCGGTATTTCTGAATAGCTCGAAAAATGCTCGCTTTGCTGCTGCGTTAGGCCGAATGTCGCTGCAAGTGGATAGGTGTCGCCGTCGCGCCGCCGGATAATGCCCGTGTCCGCTTCGCATACCCGAGCGGCCGACTCGACGAGCGTATTGAGTACGGTCTGCAGATCGAAGGTCGAACGGCTGATGACTTTCAGCACTTCCGACGTTGCCGTCTGTTGCTGTAGTGACTCGCGCAGCTCGCTAAGAAGTCGAGCATTATCGATCGCAATGACGGCCTGCGCGCCGAAATTCGAAACCAGATCGACTTGCTTGTCGGTGAACGGCCGTACCTCCTTGCGATAAATGGCAATAGCGCCGATCAGCTCGCCTTCCTTAAACATCGGGACCGTAAGTAGCGTTCTGATGCCGCCGACATCGACTGCGCTCACCGGCAGTGGGTCGCCCGCTAGATAGGCTGGATCGATGCGCAGGTCGGCGACTTGCATAGGCTGCCGCGTGACGGCAATGCGGGCAAGCGGGACTTCCGGTCTGACGCGAATGAGGGTTTTGTTGCGACGGTGCTCTTCGTACTCCTTCGGCAGGTCGCCAAAGAGCGCAGCGAAGCGGTACCCGTCGCCGTCGCGCAGCCAGAGGGCGCCGTAGGTCGCTTCGCACAACTCCGTCGCCTTGGCCAGCATCGTGTCGAACACCGGCTGTAACTCGCCGGGAGAGCTGGAAACAATGCGCAAGACCTCCGACGTCGCGGTCTGGCGCTCCAAAGATTCGCGCAACTCACCGAGCAGGCGGGTGTTTTCGATGGCAATGACGGCTTGGGCAGCGAAGTTCTTGACCAGATCGATCTGCTTGTCCGTAAACGCCCGTACTTCCTGCCGGTAGATGCTGATAACCCCGATCAGCTCGCTCTCTTTGATCATCGGCACGGAAACAATCGTGCGATAGCCTCCGAGATCTGCTCCCGCGACCACGAATGGATCGCGCCGGCGGTACGCTTCGCGTTTGGTGCTGTCGAGCACTTGAGCGGCCCGTTTCGTGGCCGCAGTCTGGCCAAGCGTGCTCCCGGGATCCGGCCGGATCAGCAGGTCCTTGCGGGCCTCAATGAATGCCTGCGGAGCGTTGTGGAACGCGGCAGCACGAAACGAATCCCCAACGCGCAAATAGAGCGTACCAAACTTGGCCCCGCAAATGCGGGTCGCGTTCGCCAGTATGGTCTGAAAAACAGGTTCGAGCTGTCCTGGCGAACCGCTGATGACATTGAGCACCTCTGCCGTTGCAGCCTGTTGCTCGAGCGCCTCGTCGCGCTCACGCAAAGCCCGGTCTAGTTTTTCCTGCACGCGGGCTGTCGACCCGCCTGCGATCGGTACTTTACGAGCTTTAGGCGATACGCCCTTGCCCAGCGCGCGCTTCGCCTTCCCACGGCGCTTCATGTCGCCCTCCCGGGCGGTTCACGGTGCTTAATTTTAGGCAAGTTCCAACGGCTGCGCCATGTCCGCTTTGGGTGGTGGTCTCAACCGGTCGACGCAACACTCCATCTCATTCTATCTGCTGGGGTTTGAACCCCAGGTCTTGCGCGCACTGCCAGCGATGCCAAAGTCCCCGGTTTCTCTGCAGC
>Ga0326726_10001310_pt1 | contig 23080 bp, 22 predicted proteins | sample MHFenrmetagenome_2_FD_207603 | JGI IMG/M metagenome (GOLD analysis project Ga0326726, IMG submission 207603) | Lab enriched peat soil microbial communities from Michigan Hollow, Ithaca, NY, United States - MHF15MN | ecosystem: Environmental > Terrestrial > Soil > Wetlands > Peat | place: USA... | reverse complement strand
CAGGCCGGCGCCGGCCAGACCAGTCACCGTCCCTCCAACGGTGAAAGTGGGCGGCAGGACGATGGGACGATCGTCGTCCATGATGGTGAGCGTGGCGGTGGACGGCTGTCCCAGCGAGGCGCACCCCTTGGGGTCCGAGAGGGTGAGATTCACCGTCTTGTCCGGCTCCTCGGTGTTGTCATTGAGGATGGGGATCCTCACCGCTCGAGAACCGTCTTCCCCGTCGGCGAACAGCACCAGGGTCGAAACGAAGGTGTAGTCCGAGCCGGCGGCGGCGGAGCCGTCACTGGTGGTGAGCGTGGCACTGGTTGCGCCGGAACTGCCCCCGGTCCGGGTGATGACCACGGTCCCACCGATACCCAGCAGCTCGGGTGTTGCGTAGGCGGGGGCGGAGAATTGCAACGTCCCCCCGCCTGCGCCGCCGGTGCACGCACCGGCCCCCACCAGGGGTAGATCGGACGGCTTCTCCGCTGGTGTCGCGATGGGATCCAGGCCGGTGAATGCGAAATCCAGTCCGGTGCTGCCGGCTGGATCGCGGAAGAATGCCGAGAGGTACGTCTCGCGCTGCCGATGATTCAGGGCCGAGGCGCTCACCTCCACATTGAGATAGAAGTCATGCCCTACCGCCACCGAATCGAGTGGCACGTTGACGACAAGGGGTGCTGCGAGACCCAGAATGCTGTGCCCGCCGTCAAACTGGTCTACGTCCCGATCGAAGATGAAGTCCGAAAACTTCCACAAACGCCGGTCGGACAGGCCGGTGGTGAAGGCATCGGCAAACCAGTTCCCCCGCCATCCCCGGAGCTCGGCATAGCCGCCGGTGTGGAGGATGACCTTCTGGTCAGAGATGGAGAAGGCCTCGATCTCGACATCCAACCAGGCCGACATCACCCGCTGGCAGACGAAGAAGCTGGCCCCCGGCAGGTGCCAGGGACATTCCAGGGTGGTGGGATCTCCGGGATTGCCGTCGATGCCCTCCAGGAAGGCCTTGCTGATCACCAGTTGCAGCGTGGCGTTAGAATCGCGCTTGTGGTAGACCTGGAACTGCTGCAGCTCCGACGAGCTCCCGATGGGGACGCCGGACACCAGGTTGCCGTTCGGCGCCTGGGTCGAGACCCAGTAGGTCTGCCCGGTCTCGTTGGAGAAGACCTCGCCCTGGGCCCTGGGCCCCGTCCCCGGTGGCCGGAGTATCAGCGACCCGAAGTCGACCGTCTCAGCCACAGCACCACCGACCTGCCTCCGCTCGGCACCGACCGGCTCCATGGCAGAGGCGCCGAACCGGAACAGGTTGAAGGACCAGAAGTGGGACATGACGCCGAGCTCAGGCGGTGGAGCCGAGGGCTCATTCTCGCCGCACCCACCCACCAGCAGGAGCGCCCCCAGTATCGACCCTGCGACCAGCCAACCCCTCTTCCCCATGACCCACCTCCGGCTCGATCGCCCCTGGACTCCAGGGTTCCATACCCTGCAGTTCATGGCGTCAATCGGCTGGACAGGTGGACATTACGAGGGCTGGCGAGCCAACCGCGGAGTGGTTAGAGTACCGCGCGCACACGCCAATCGGTGTGGCCTGGGGAGGACGGGGACGGCTCCGAGCGGGTCAGAGTAGGAAGGATTGGCAGCTGCTTCGGGCGATTAGCTCAGCTGGTTAGAGCGCGCGCCTCACATGCGCGAGGTCGGGGGTTCGAGCCCCTCATCGCCCATCGGGAAGGACCAGAGCCCCGCCAGCAGGTTTCTGCTGGCGGGGCTTGTTGCTTCTGGGCTGAGGCCGGATTCAGTCCTTCTGCCCCAGAGCTAGGGCGCGCGTTTCTCCTGCGGACAATGGGGCAGCAAAACCAGCTCGGCCCGGGTCAATCAGCCCGAGCCCGCCGCAGCGAGCGCTCCAGGCGCGGGTCAGGGACCAGCCACAGTCCAGCGCCCGCCGCAAACAGGAGCTGGCCCATCCAGGGGCGGAGGAAGGTGGCGCCAATACCCGCCAGGTAGAGGGCGAGCGAGAGCTTTCCCTTCCGGTCGGATCCAACCGCCGCCTTCACAATGGAGCCCTCCCCCTGGGCCAGGATGATGGCGCGCTGGAGGAGCAGGTAGGCCACCGCGGCCACGAACAGCACTGTCCCGTAGAACACGGTGGGCAGCATGGCAAAATGGTTCTGGCCCATCCAGCCGGTTACGAAGGGAAACAGGGAGAGCCAGAACAGCAGATGCAGATTGGCCCACAGGACGGCGCCACTGATCGGCCCGCCGGCGTGCAGCAGGTAGTGGTGGTTGGTCCAGTAAATCCCCAGATACACGAAGCTGAGGACATAGCTCAGGAAAACCGGGAGCAGTGGAACCAGTTCGTCCAGGGTTACCCCGTGCGGGACCTTCAGCTCCAGCACCATGACGGTCAGGATGATGGCCAGGAACGCGTCGCTGAAGGTCCTCAGTCCGGTCATGTTCACACCACGTCGGGCTCTCACTCAGCCGCCACGAAGCTGATTGCGCTGGCCGGCTCCTGCCGGGGAGGCTTCCCCGCGAGGCGGGCGACCTCACCTCGCCACTCATCGAGGCGAATCTCACCCAGCCTGGCTCCATCGCCTGGCACGAGGGTGCGCTCATTCAGCCGGGCGCCGAAGTAGCGGGCCTCGGGATCGGTGATCACCTCCCGCAGATCCTGGCGGGCGCGAAGGCCATCGCGAACAACTCCATCGAGCCAGAACTCCTCGGGCCCCGCGATCTCCACGACGCCATTCACCGGGGGACCGACCGAGATCCGTCCGACCTTCTCGGCCACATCCTCGGACGCCATCGGCCGGAACCGCACCGGCGCCAGCCTGACCGTGGTGCCGACGGTCGCCGCGTCGACGATGTTCTTGATGAACTCGAAGGATTGGGTCGCGCGGACGATCGAGTAGGGGATCCCCGAATGCTGGACGAGGTACTCCTGCACGATCCTGGCGCGGAAGTAGGCGGACTCGCTGAGTCGTTCGGTTCCGACAGCTGACAGGACCACATGATGGCGGACCCCGGCGGCCGCCTCGGCGGCGAGCAGGGTGCGAGTCGAGGTCTCGAAGAAGCTCATGACCGCCTTCTCTTCGAAGGACGGTGGGTTCGAGACGTCGATGACCACATCCGCGGAGTCCAGCGCCTCGGCCAGGCCTTCGCCGGTGATGGCGTTGACGCCGGTGTTCGGACCAGCCGGCATAGCCTCGTTCCCGTGCTCCTGCAGCGTGCGGACCAGCTTGGAGCCGATGAGGCCGATGCCTCCGATGATCACGCTCCTCATGGTGACTTCCTCTCGGTGTGAGTGGGCCAGGCCAGCCGGCCAGGCCCCCTCCATGCCTGACGAGCACTAGCGAGCCGGCAACGCTACCGGTGCGCCCTTCTTCTTGATCAGAACCACAACGAAACGGGCCCGCTCGGTGCTGCTCGCATTCCTGCCGACCAGATGGATGTCATCCGGCCCCTCGTAGAAGGTGTCACCTGCATGGAGGGTTACCGGCGTGCCCCCCTTCACCTGCATCACCACCGATCCCTCGAGCACGTACACGAAGGCCTGCGCGTTGTGCCGGTGAACCGCTTCTGACACCCCGGGGCCGTATTCCACGGCGACCATCAGGACCTCCTTGTCGGCGGCGCCGGCGACGTCCTTGGTCATGAGGTGGTGGACCGCCGGCTCCTGCGCCTCGAGGGACCGGCCAACGAGGCAGAGCAGGACGAGCAGGAACTCTGCCCTCCAGAGTTTGATCACGCGCATGGTACTCTCTCCTTCTCCATTGAGACGAGCGTCACCTGGACGCCCTCGTAGACCAGTCGAGTCAGGCGGCCAGTGATCAGTCGGCCAGTCATCAGGTGGCCAGTCATCAGGCGGCCAGTCTTCAGGCGGCCACCTAACAGTGAAAACACAATGGCGGGATCGCTCGAGATCCGATCTGTCTGAGTCCACTGACCGCCTGGCCGCCTGATACCTGACCGCCTACTACCGCCCGGCCGCGACCGGCTGAGCGGCGGACGCCGCCTTCTGCTTCACATACTCCTCGAGCGTCACTTCCCCGACCCGGGCGCCCTCGCTCGGAACGAGGTCGCGCTCGCCCAGAATGGCGCCGAAGTACCGCGCCTTCGGATCGGCGATCACTTGCCGCGGATCCTTGCGGGCGGCGAGCGCCCGCCGGATGATCTCGTCGAAGCGGAACTGCTGCGGTCCTCCCACTTCGACCATCCCGTTGAGCGGCGAGCCCACCGCGACTCTCCCGACCGTCTTCGCCACATCGTCCGCGGCCATCGGCTGGAACAGCACCGGGGGAACCCGGACTTCAGTGCCGACCGTAAGCTCGTCCGCAATCCGCGGCACGAACTCGAAGAACTGGGTGGCGTGGACGATCGAATAGGGCATCCCCGATTCCCGGATCAGCTGCTCCTGAGCCAGCTTGGCCCGGAGGTAGCCGCTCTCCGAGAGGCGCTCGGTCCCCACCACCGACAGCGCCACATGGTGACGAACGCCCGCCTTCTTTTCCGCCGAGAGGATGTTGCTGGTCGAGGTCTGGAAGAACTTCATCACGGCGGCGTCCTCGAAGGACGGCGAGTTCGACACGTCGATGACCACGTCCGCGCCGCTGAAAGCGGCCGCGAGTCCCTCGCCCGTGATGGTGTTGACCCCAGTGTCAGGCGATGCGGGCAGGGCCTCGTGGCCATGCTCGCGGAGCTTGGTGACGAGCTTGGAGCCGATGAGCCCCGTCCCGCCAATGATCACGATCTTCATGGTGTGTCCTCTGCGTTGCAGGTGAAAGCGTTGCCTACTCCGATATCCGGTGGAACACTCCGTAGAACCTGACTTGCCACGAGCGCCCGGCGTCGGCGGACGTCTGCCACCGCTCCTCCACCGCGCCGTCGCGGGTCGGCGTCCAGGCCACGCGATGCATCCGCGCGCCATCCGCGGGGTAGTCCTTGCCCGTCATCACCATGGCCGCGCCGTTCCGTTCGCCTTCGAGCGACAGCACGCCGCCGCCAGGGGCGAGAAAGTCCCGATGCCAGCGCCTGCGCTCCGGCTGGTACCCAATGATGCCCAGGCTCTCACCGGCGCTGCCCACACCAAGCCATGTTTCGATCAACACGCACCCGCCGTATACCTTGGCGACGGTGGCGGTCCCGATCGCCTGGCCCGAAGAATCACGGACCAGCCAATTCCCGATCACAAAGTCGAATTCATGATGGTGCACGGTCGCGCACGACTCGTCAGGATGGCTATCCGCGGCGGATACCATCGCCGCGGAGAGCAGGGCCACCAGTACAGGTCGCACGGCGCCGCTCAGGGGTTGCCTGCGCCGACGCTGTTCGCGGCGTCGATGATGACGGCGGCAACTTCCTTCGGTCGCGACAGCATCGGCACGTGGCCGGACGGAAGGGTCGTCGTCTTCGCCTTGATGCGCTTGGCGATGATCTGCTCGTAGTCCGCAGGCAGGATGCGGTCGTTCACCGCGATGAACCAGGACGGCTTGGTCTTCCACGCCGCGCTCATCACCTGCTCGGCGAGGGCGGTGGAATTCCAGGGGCCCTGGGTCGCGTAGACGAGCGCCCGCTCACCGGCGGGAAGGTCCGGCACGAAATCCTCCTCGATGCCCTGGCGGGTGAGCGAGAGGAAGCCGGCCGCATCGGGTTTCATGTGTCCGAGCCCGGGCGTCGGCGGGTACGGCTTGAGCACGTCATTGGCCGCCTGGCCATCCTCGGGGACGATTGCCGCGATATACACGAGGCCCACCACCTTAGGGTCGTTGCCGGCCTCGCTGATGACCATACCGCCCCAGGAATGACCTACCAGAATGACCGGCCCATCTTGCAGAGCGATCGCCCGCTTGGCGGCCGCGACGTCCGCGGCCAGCGAGGAGAGGGGGTTCTGCACCGCCGTGACCCGGAAGCCCTGAGCCTCGAGCAGCGGAATCACCTTGGCGTAGCTCGACCCATCCGCGAAGGCGCCATGCACCAAGACGATGTTTTGCACCCGGGCCGGTGCGACTGTCGTGTGCGACCGCGCCAGGCCGACTCCCAGGATAGAAGCGAGAGCCAGCGGAGCGATCAGAAGTCCCTTGAACACTGTGATCTCCTTGTTCTGAAGTGGTTATGACCTTCCCGACTTACTCCGCGAACGGCGTGTTCATCAGGAAGTCCACCGTCGAGGGCCGCTTGTAGCCCGGCACGAATCGCTCCCCGAAGTCGCCCGCGAAATTGTCGTAGGTGGTCTCCGGCTTGGTCTCGACAATGCGGCAGACCGAATCGGCGAAGCGCCGCTTCATGTCGAGGCGGGGAAATGCCGCGAGTATGCTCTTCATTTCGTTCGGCGGGATCCGGTCGTACTGAAATCCGAATTCGACACCGATCCCCGCCGTGCAGAGCGCGACTTCCGGTTCCTTGTAGAGCCCGATGGACGGGGTGGAATTCAGCGCGACGCTGTCCCAGATCAGCCGGGCGCGGTCCTCGGCCAGCCCGTGCTCTTTGGCAAACGTCCGAGCCGCATCCGCGCCCTCGATCTCGAAGCGCCGGGGGCCCATGAAGCCGGGGGTCAGCCCGAGATCGTGCAGCAGCGTGCCGATGGCGACGACTTCGCCGTCGTACCCGACGCCCTCCAGCTCGCCGAGCCGCACGGCGAAGAGCCAGGACCGGACCGCATGGTTGAAGAGGTACGGGTCGGAATGGGTCCGGACATACTCCAGGGCACGGGTAATGAGCGGGGTATCGCTCACCGTAATGCCACCCAGAACCCGGGTCGTGCCGCTCGTGACGGCCGGCGAGGCAATAGGCACCATGGTCAGCTCACTCCTCTCTGCTGTCGGTGGAGGCTCAGGCTGACGCCGCGGCCGTCTGTCGGGCGGACTTGCGCGGCGCTCCCCCCGAGCTGCGAAGGAACTTGAGCAGCTCGGCATTGACTTCATCCTGATGGGTGGCGGTGATGCCGTGGGGCGCGCCAGGGTAGTAGATGTCCTGGGCCCCCTTGATCAGCCGAGCGGACTTTCTCGCGGAGTCGTGCACCGGGACGATCTGGTCATCCTCGCCGTGCAGGACCAGGGTCGGAATGTCGAACTTCTTGAGGTCCTCGGTAAAATCGGTCTCGGAGAACGCCTTCACGCACTCGTACGCGTTCTTGAGACCGGCCTGCATGCTCCAGGTCCAGAACTGGTCGAGCAGTCCCCGCGAGACCTTGGCCCCGGGCCGGTTGGCGCCGTAGAACTGGATGGCCAGTTCGTGGTAGAACTGGGCGCGGTCCTTAGTCAGGCTGGCCCGGAGGCCGTCGAACACTTCGATAGGGAGACCCTCGGGGTTGGCCGTGGTCTTGACCATGATCGGGGGCACCGCGGCAATCAGGACGGCCTTGGCGACTCGCCTGGTACCATGCCGGCCGATATAGCGGGCCACTTCGCCCCCGCCGGTAGAGTGACCTACCATCGTGATCTCGGTGAGATTGAGCGCCTCGATCAGCTCCGCCAGATCGTCGGCGTAGCTGTTCATGTCGTTCCCGCTCGAACTCTGGCTGGAACGGCCATGGCCGCGCCGGTCGTGCGCGATGGTCCGGAACCCCTGCTGGGCGAGGAACAGCATCTGCCCGTCCCAGGCATCGGCATTGAGAGGCCAGCCGTGTGAGAAAGTGACAACCGGCCCTTCACCCCAGTCCTTGTAGTAGATCTCGGTGCCGTCCTTCGTCGTAATGGTGCCCATGTCTTCGCTCCTTGAAGAGGGTTGATCTGCAGATTGTGGCGCGGCACATCCCAGCGATTGAACCGGAGTGCTACCCCGATAGGGGGAGGCTCCCGCGCCTTGGTCTGCAAGGAGGCAGATCAGGTTCGGGGTCCCCGGTCGCGTCCGTTGAGCACCCTGGTCAGGTCCCCGGTCGGGGCCCGGTCAGCGCGGTCAGGGGCTTCGGGATAGGCAGGTCAGGCAGGGTGAGACGGCTGGCGGTTGTCGGGCAGGGCCTTTCGGAGGTCGGGTCGCGAGCTGATCCCGAACCTGGTGAACACCTTGTGCAGGTGGTACAGCGGTGCGAGGACTGATTAAGAGCTGGCTGGCGACCTCGGGGTTGGTGTGGCCGTCCGCGGCGAGGCGGGGCGACCTGGGCCTCCTGACCGGTCAGCAGATTGAGCGTCAGGGGGGCCCGCTTGCGGACCGTTTCTCCCGTGGCCAGGAGTTCCCGGCGGGCCCGTTCGGCAAGCCCACCAGCCCCGATTCAATTCCCAGAGGAATCTTCCGCTGACGGGAACGCCCGAGCTGCAAAGCCGAACTCTCTCAGCAGGCCGGGGAGCGACTCGCGGACGGACTGGTCGTCATCAACGACCGACACGAGTGAACGTGTGACCATCAAGGATCGCCCACGGCGTGCTCCACCGTCATGGCAGGGGTCCGAATGCCGCCAGGACCGCTGCCGCCGGTCGCACCCTGCGGTTCGCAAGGAATAGAGAACGCAAACGTGGCACCCGAGCCATCGTTCGCCGCTGCCCACAGACGCCCATGGTGGCTCTCGATAATGGAGCGACTGACGGATAGCCCGATCCCCATTCCGTCGCTCTTCGTGGTGTAGAACGCTTCAAAGAGCTTGTCCACTGCTTGAGGCTTGACGCCTACCCCCGCATCCTGCACCGTCAGCCGGACCCTATCGCCGCTCTCTCGTTCGGTTCTGACCAGCATTTCCCGGGGCCGGTCGTGGACGTCGATCATCGCGTGCGAGGCATTCAGGAGCAGGTTCAGGACGACCTGCTGGAGCTGCACCCGGTCGCCCGTGACAGGCGGGAGATCGTCCGCCAGCTCCGTCCGCAGAATCACCCGGTTTCTCTGACGTTCACTCACCGAAAGCGCAATCACCTCCCGGGTAGCTGCATTCAAGTCGACCGATTCGGCCGTGGGGTCCCTCTTGCCGAACAGTGCGCGCAATCGCGTGATCACATCGGACGCACGGTTGGCATCCCGAATCGTGCGCCGCACGGTCTCGCGCGCGCCGTCGACGTTTGGACGATCGGTGGCCAGCATTCGCATGCAGGCGCTGGCGTTCGTGACAATGCCGGACAGCGGCTGGTTGAGTTCGTGGGCGATTGACGCGGTCAGCGTTCCGAGGCTCATCACCCTGGCCACGTGTGCCAGTTCCGATCGCGCCTTGTCGCGTGCCTCTTCCGCCAGCCTGCGCGCCGTGACATCCTGAACCACCGCGATGTACTCCAGCTGACCATCCTGGTCCCGGGCCGCGTGAGCCACTGCATGCATGTACTTGATCGAGTGGTCAGGCATCATCAAGCGGTACTGCCATTCAAAGTCGTCGCCGCCGTCTGATGCCTGCTCGACCATTTTCATTTTCTCGATCAAACTGACGTCTTCCGGATGGACTCGAGTACGGATCAGTTCGAGCGTCACGGGCACGCCGATCTCAAGCTCGTAGATGCGATAGAGCTGCTCTGACCACGTGATTTCGTCTGTCGCCACGCGCCAGGAAAAGCTGCCTATTTGACTGAGATGCTGGCCTTCCGCGAGGAATGCCTCGCTGCGCCGCAAAGCTCTCTCAGCTCGCTTTTGTTCGCTCAAATCGAGCACGAACGCGACACCTTCGTTCCCACCTCCTTCGAAGAGTGCGCCGCCGAGAAGGACAGACACTCGGCCGCCGTCTTTCCGGAAGTACTCCTTCTCGAAGGGTTGAAAGCGGCCGGTGGCTGTTAACTCAGCTACTGCGCGTTCGTCATGGTCACGCCATTCGGCTGGCGTCAGCTCCTTCCAGCGCACCCGACCGGAGGCGAGATCTTCACGGTCGTATTGCACCATGCGGAGAAATGCATCGTTGGCCCCGGTGACGGCACCTTCGAGATTCCACATGACAATTCCCACAACATTGGCCTCGACCAGGCGCCGGATCTTCGCTTCCAGCCCTCTTGCCAATTCACGGACTTCTGCTTCCGCCTTCTCGCGCTCGGACACCTGGGTTTTGAGGTCCTCTATGTGTGTCAGGGCTTGATACGCTGAAGACGCGAATTTCCCCAGAGAGGCCATGACCCGGTCATCTTCTGCCTCGAACTTGCGACGGTCGCTGTGCATGATCGCCCAGATGGTTCCGACCGCCTCGCCGGCGACGTAAAACGGGACCAGCAGGCATTCTTCGGCTGCCGGTATGACTGGCAGCAAATAGGGGTATCGCCGTTCGAAATGTCTGAACAGCAGGGTACGATTCTGATCGAGCACGTCTCCGCAGGGGCCGAAATTGCGTGGGGTCCCACCTCCCGCGTGCGGATTCCACATGCCGGCGATAGCTGGCCAATAGAACCTCTTGCCGCAAACGTCCGGTGTTTTGCCATCTCTTGTCAGCAGGCTTAGGCCAGCAGAGTCACACTGCGTAATATCCAGGATCGTATCAGCGAGTGTCTGAAGTATGGTGCTCGGCGAATCGGCTAATGCACTCACCAGGTTCACGAGCGCGCGATTCTCCTTTTCGTAGTCAGGCGGACGCGATGGGCGGCGATGTAACTCCTCGGTGCACAGGATCGACTCCAGAGGAGCCGCGCCAGCCGGAATTGAGCTCTCGAGCGGAACATCACTTACTTCAGCAGATTCGGCCACAAAACACCTCCATCTGCCCGGTGCGCCGGTCAGAGCTGGTGCGCCCGACGCTTACCAAGGTGAGCGGGAATCTGGTATCGGTCGTCCGCCAATTCCCACGCCGTTGCGGGCAACCAGCATGGTTTGTTTCATGACGCGCGCGCAATGTGCCTGTGCCGATTATTGCGTGACGACCGCGCCGATCTGACGGATCTCGTACCTGGGTATCGCCAATACCTTTGTGCAATGCTCAGCGACTTCGCCCCGGACCGGGGTACGGTGCAGTCGCATCCACGGGTCCAGGGGCCGCAATAGAGGTGAGAAGCAGCATGGCTCAGTGATCCGAAGGTATCGCGATACCATTGTACAATCGATGGGTGCTTCATGGCGTTGTAGCGTGGAAGCAATGTGAGCCGTGTGGTAAGCGCTGCTCCCGCGGACCTCGACGAAACGCGCTGAACCCGGCTGCCCGTGACCACCTGACGACCAGATCAGTAACCCGGCTGCAGCACCCGCGTCGACGAGGCTCCGTGCCTCACCACGATCGCCTGTGTTGGCGTTGCGCAGCCCGACTCCCTGGCTGGATTTCTTGCCCCTGAGGGCGGGTGGACCTTCACCGGAACGTCGTGCTCGTCACCTCCGGTCCTCTGCCACCGGTGTAAGGCCGAGTTTCGCGGCCATCTTCACCAGCTCGGCGAGCGACTTGGCTTTCATTTTGCGCATCACCCTGCCCCGGTGGGCCTTCACGGTGATCTCGCTGATGCCGAGCTTGCCACCGACCTGCTTGTTCAGCAGGCCGGACACCACCAGGGCCATGACCTCCCGCTCCCGGGCGCTGAGCGAGGCGCAGCAATCGCGGAGCGCCCGGGTCTCCGCCTCATCGCCCAGGGCTGCCTGGCTCCGCTGGATCGCCTGCTCGATGGCGCCCAGCAGCACGTCGTCGCTGAACGGCTTGGTAAGAAACTCGACCGCCCCGGCCTTCATGGCCCGGACCGACATTGGGATGTCGCCGTGGCCGGTGATGAAGATGATCGGCATGTCCATCCGATCACCGCCGATGCGTTTCTGGAGATCGAGACCGTTCAAGTCTGGAAGCGAAACGTCCAGGACCAGACAGCTCGGGACGAGGAGTCGCGGGCGGGCGAGGAATTCCTGTGCGGACGCGAACGTCTCCGGCTGCCAGCCCGCGCTCTGGATCAGCAATTCCAGCGATTCGCGCACCGAGACGTCGTCATCGACCACGAACACGACGGGCCTCGTGGGCGATATCTGCGCAGATCTCTCTTCACGGTCAGACACGCTCACTGAACCCATGGCTCCCCCGCGGTGAAACGGGGTGGTGAAACGCTCAGGCCACCCGCAGCGCGGTCTTGAGCGCGGCGAGCAGTGCCGTCTCGCTGAACGGCTTGAACAGGCACTCGACGGCGCCCTCTTTTAGCAGGTGGGGACGGACGGTCTCATCTCCGTGCCCGGTGATGAAGACGATGGGAATCTCCTGCCGGCGGCGCCGCAGTTCCCGCTGGAGATCGGGTCCCGACATGCCCGGCATGGCGATGTCGAGGATCAGGCACTTGATCTGGGTGAGGTCCCCGGATGCGAGGAACTCTTCCGCCGACGGGAACGCCTGGGCCTCGAAACCGAACTCCTTGAGCAGGTCGGGCAGCGACTCGCGCACGGACTCATCGTCGTCGATGACCGCCACGAGTGAACCTTGAGCCATGATAACACTCCCCATGACGTGCTCCGGATCCCCATCGCCGGCGCCCGAATGGCACCAGGCCGCCGGGGAACGGGGAAGCACATCGACCCCGCGGCCGAGACCATTCTCCATACCGATCCTTCCGTGACGATCGCCGTGTTACAAACATGCACCACCCGACGGTGACCCCCTATCATACTTTGGTATCGGTCTCTGCCCGGGTACACGCCGGCCCGGCTTCATGGGATATCCTTCACGAAGTCCTCCCGGCGTGCTCCGTAGCCTCCAGACCAGAGGTCCGACCGGCGGCCGCCGCTTGGCCGGCCTGCGGTCCCTCGGGTGCGCGCGGAATTGAGAACGCAAAGGTGGCGCCGGGACCATCATTCGGCGCGGCCCAGATGCGCCCCTGATGACTCTCGATGATGGAGCGACTGACGGACAGGCCGATCCCCATACCGCCACTCTTGGTGGTGTAGAACGCTTCGAAGAGCTTGTCCAGACCTTGAGGTTCGAAACCCACCCCCGTGTCCTGCACGGTCAGGCGCACCCGATCCCCTTCGTCTCCTTCGGTTCTGATCACCAACTGCCTCGGACGATCGTCCACGCCGCTCATTGCGTCTGCGGCGTTCCGGAGCAGGTTGAGGATGACCTGCTGCAACTGGACCCGGTCACCGGTCACCGGTGGGAGGTCCTTGGCAAATTCCGGCCGCAGAATCACCCGGCCCCTCTGCAGCTCGCTCACCGACAGCGCAATCACCTCTCGTGCAGCCTCATTCAGGTCCACCGATTCGGTCGCGGTGTCCTGCTTGCTGAAAAGCGCCCGCAATCGCGCGATCACATCAGACGCACGCCGGCCATCGCGAATCGTTCGCCGAGCGGTTTCAAGCGCGCCGCCGATATTGGGAGGATCGGTGGCCAGCATCCTGAGACAGGTGCTGGCGTTGGTGATGATGCCCGATAGCGGCTGGTTGACTTCGTGTGCGATCGACGCCGTCAAGGCTCCGAGGCTCGTGACCCTGGCGACGTGAGCCAGCTCCGATTGGGCCTTGGCGAGTGCCGCTTCCGAGAGTCGCCGTTCCGTCACGTCCTGGACCCAGCCAATGTACTTCAGGTGATCCTCCTGATCTCGCGTGGCGCGAGCGACCACGTGCAGGTACTTGACAGACTGGTCGGGCATCCGCAGCCGGTGCTCGTGCTCGAAGTCGGTGCCCTCGCGTTCCTGCCGGAGGAGCATTTCCTCAAACGCCGGAATGTCCTCCGGGTGGAGTCGAGTGCCGATCAGCTGGAGCGTCACGGGCTCGGCCGGGTCACACTCGAAAATGCGATAGGTCTGTTCCGACCAAGTGATCTCATCCGTCGCCACCTGCCAGGAAAAGGTGCCGGTCGAACTGAGACGCTGAGCCTCCGCGAGAAGGGCCTCACTGCGCCGCAACTTCTCCTGCACCCGTTTGCGTTCGGCCGCTTCAGCCTGTTTGCGTGCCGTGATGTCCCGGAACGTCACCAGAACCCTGCGCTCGGCATGGCCCGGTAAAGACACTGGACGGGCGTCGAGCATTAGCGTCCTCGGCCCGGTTTCCGGGGAAGCGTGATCGACCTCGACGGGCTCGAACGCATCACTGCCGGCCAGCATCTCATCGAGCTGTGTACGCAACGCCGCCAGTGCAAAGGCGCCGTTCGCGAGCAGTCGGAGGGGGACGCCCTGGGTTTCGTCGCGAGAGACCCGAAACATCGCGTAGAAGGCGCGATTGCCCGACTGGATCCGTTGATCGGCGCTCAGCACGACGAGAGGATCGCCGACCGTGTTGAGGATCGCCTTGGTGTATTCGCGTTCATAGATGGCCTGATCGACGCTCGCGCGGAAAGCAGTCACATTGGTGAACGTCAGCACGGTGCCGGTGACCTGGCGATCGCCTCTTGTGCAGGGGGCTATCCGAACCACAAACCACTTGTCCCCGTCGTGCAAATCGACCCGGGATTCCACTGCCCTGGCGATCACCTGGCTGCATTGCTCCTCCAGGCGTGGCAAGCCAGTGAGCACCGGAATATCGCGGGGCGCACGGCCAATGTCCGATGGCGAGAGGCGAAGCACATCCGCCGCCACCTTGTTGAAGCAAGCGATCACAAAGTCGCGTCGCACGACGACGATGGGAACATCGACGGCATCGAGGATGTCGATCAGATCGGTCGTTGCGGCCGCGTCGTCACCAGTGACTCGTTGGAAACCGGTCCAGCCGCCGTTGAGGGCAACGGGCTGCCTCGTCATCAGGCGGCCCCTGAAGCCGCGTACAGGTTGCGGCTCCGTTGCAGCACCGGATCAGCGACTGTCGGGAGCATCTGACGCAATGCCAGCAGCAACGCCTGGGCTCGCGGCATATTGAAGGGCGGCCGATAGTGGGAGAGCAGCCGGCTTTCGAGGACACGGGCTTCGTCCGGACCGACCGTCTCCCGAAGCGCATCGGCCACGGCGCTCGCGAGCCGTGCATAGTCCTCTACTGGAATAAGGTGAGAGTGATTCTCCCCCAGCCTGGGCAGCATGTGCGTGTGAACTTCGCCGTTGAAGTTGTCCATCAGGAACGAGCAGAACAGCGCGACCTCCTGCGCTCTGCCCAGCTGATCGAACAGGTCCTCGAGTGCCATGCTGGCGGCAACGTCCCCGCGCTCCCACAGGACGTTCACCATCTCTCCCCACCAACGCACCTTGCCGTAGCGCCCTCCACTCCGCGCCTGCCCGATGACCTGCCCCGCGAGGCCGAGGAATACCGGTGAATCCGGCATGGCGTCCCGGAGGAAACGAGGGAGCAGTTCGTCGGCATCAACGACCGTCAGCTGTCCGCGTTCCCGCGCCGCTTCCACGTCTACCCCCTCGGCCTCGAGGCGTGGGCGAAAGGCGTTCCAGTGGGTGAGCGTTGGTACCAGGATGAGGCCCTCTCCGTTCTGGATCGCGGCACCGGCGAACCGGCAGACGGCGCGGTTGAGAAACTCCTGGTCCTGATAGAGCTGTACGATGTGATCGCGTGGGGCGGCATCCGCCACCACCCGATCCCAGGGCTCACACTCGCTGCCGCCGCCCGTTGCACGGGTAGGCTCATGGTGCATGGTCATCGTCGTCTATCCTTGGCGTTGCCGCCGGTCAACCGCTCAATCGCATCGAGAATCCAATCCTGACCGAAACGACCGCGCCCAAGGTCCGTTTCGGTGTTGTTCTGGCTTATGCCAAAGTATCCACGATACCATCGTGCAATCGATTTGGGCCTCATGGGCCGGTACTGTCATCGCAGGCAGAGGCCGGGGACAACGGACGCCCCGCCGGCCAGCCCTCGAAAGCGGGAAACGCGATGCGGAAAGCGATGCTCATCGGACTGGTTGTCGGTCTGTCGATTCTAGGCCGCGGGTTGCGGGCCCAGGACTCGGAAGCCGGCCTGCCCGGCCTGGTGCTCGAGCTCGCCACCGATTCGCTCAAGGATGTCGCGGTTGCGGTATACACGCCATGGCGTGGAGTGATCTACTACAATCCGGCCTTGGAGCGCGAGCTGGGCCCGGATCTCGCCGCCTTCTTTCGGGCGCACGAGTTCGGGCATCTCTACCTCCACCACACCCGGGCGAACGCCCTGGCCGGCGCGGGCCCCGCCAGCCCCGACTCGCTCCTGCAGGCCCGAGAGCTGGAGGCGGACTGCTACGCCACGATCCAGCTGGCGAGGTCGAGCCGGCCCGCCGTGGACGCCGCAGTTCGCTTCTTCAGCCGCATGGGCCGGTTCCGGTTCGACGCCGAGCACCCAAGCGGGGCCGAGCGCGCGGCGAGGATCCTGGCCTGCATTCCGACCGAGCTGGCCGCAGGCGGCTAGGCGACCGCCGGGAGGCGCTGCGGGGTCGGGTGTCCCAAGGGAGCGTCGCCCGCCGCACCGGTGGCCGGCGAGCGGTCCGTGACACCGCCATGAGGATAGGCCACGCTGCGGCGACCGGCCATCATACTTTGGTGTCGCTCTGGACCCACCTGCCTGCCCCTCTCCGCCAAGCTCCACTCCCCGCCCTCCAGGAGCGCCCGTAGATCGAGGCTGACTCCACCCGTCATCCCATGCGCATCCCGGCCCACTGCTACCAAGGCATCGACCGGTACCATCGTCCAATTGACTCCGGCACACTTCAGTGGAGATTGGGCCCGCGTTTAGCGGACAGCCGAGCACCCTTGCCAGTGAGGTGAACCGATATGATCGAACCAGAGGGAGTGCCCCGCCCGGCGGCCACTGACACCCAGCGGATTGAGGTGGCCGTGTTAGCCGGCGGGTGCTTCTGGGGCGTTGAGGAGATCCTGCGCGGCGTGCCGGGCGTGATCGACACCGACGTCGGCTACACCGGCGGCTGGCTGGAGAATCCGACATATGAAGACACCCACGACGGCAAGTCGGGTCACGCAGAGGCCATACGAGTGACCTTCGACCCGTCGGTGCTCGGCTACGAAGACCTGCTCGAGCAGTGGTTCTTCAAGTTGCACGATCCGACCACGCGCAACCGCCAGGGCAACGACGTGGGGACGCAATATCGCTCGGCGATCTTTCCGCAGACATCCGAGCAGACGCGCATCGCGGAGCGAGTGAAGGCCCGGGTGGAGGCTTCAGGCAGATGGAAGCGGCCGATCACGACGACCATCGAGCCCGCCTCCACCTGGTACAGCGCGGAGGGATACCACCAGGACTACCTGCGCCGGAACCCCGGGGGATACACCTGTCACTTCATGCGCGAGTAGCAATTTCCGGCCACCCGACTGCTACCAAGGTATCGCCGACACCAACGTCCAGTAGCTCCCTCCGCCGGCCTCCTCGACATTTGGTTCCGCACGCACAGACCCGATCAAGACACGGCGACTACCCGCCACCAGACCCGTTCTCAACCCGGAGCCGACCATGAGCGTCGAAACCCTGAAATCCCGCGGTCCGAGCACCGCAGCCCCGGCGTCTTCCGACGCCATCCGCCCCTTCCGCATCAACTTCCCGGACTCGGCCCTTGTCGACCTCCGCCAGCGGATCGAGGACACCCGCTGGCCCGACAAGGAAACCGTCACCGATGCATCGCAGGGCGTGCCGCTCGCGTTGATGCAGAAGCTCGCCCGCTACTGGGCGACCGAGTACGACTGGCGCAAGATCGAAGCCCGACTGAAGGCCCTGCCGAACTTCATCACCGAGATCGATGGGCTGGACATTCATTTCATCCACGTTCGTTCGAAGCACAAAGGCGCGTTGCCGCTCATCGTCACCCACGGGTGGCCCGGCTCGATCATCGAGCAACTGAAGATCATCGGTCCGCTCACCGACCCGACGGCGTACGGCGGCCGGGGCGAGGACGCCTTCGACGTCGTCATTCCGTCGATGGCGGGATACGGGTTCTCCGGAAGGCCGGCGAGCACGGGTTGGGGCCCCGAGCGCATGGCCCGCGCCTGGGCGGTGCTGATGAACCGACTCGGCTACAGCCGCTACGTCGCCCAGGGCGGCGACTGGGGTGGGCTCATCGTCGACCAGATGGGGGTGCAGGCGCCGGCTGGATTGCTCGCTATCCACACCAACTTCCCCGGCACGGTTCCGGCTGACGTGCTGCGGGCCCTGCAGCTCGGCGGTCCGACACCATCCGGCCTCACCGCTGATGAGAAGGGCGCCTATGACCGGCTCGACTTCTTCTTCAAGCATGGTCTCGCCCCCTTCCTGGAGATGGCGAGCCGCCCTCAGACGCTGTATGGGATCGCGGATTCACCCATCGGCCTGGCCGCCTGGTTCCTTGACCACGACGACCGCAGCCAGGAGCTCATTGCCCGCGCCTTTGACGGTCAGTCAGAGGGCCTGACCCGCGACGATGTCCTCGACAACATCACGCTCGCGTGGCTGACCAACACAGCGATTTCCTCGGCCCGTCTCTACTGGGAAAACAAGCTGGACTACCTGGCTCCCAAGAACGTCGCCATCCCGGTGGCCGTCAGTGCCTTTCCCGATGAGGTCTACACCGCTCCCCGGAGCTGGGCGGAACAGGCGTATCCAAACCTGATCCACTACAACCGGCTGGCCACAGGTGGTCACTTCGCGGCGTGGGAACAGCCGCAGCTCCTGGTGAGTGAGCTTCGCACCGGGTTCACATCGGTACGGTAGTGCAGCGGGGGACGACGCGCCCCAGGGGCGCGTCGTCCGCTGGCCAACACTCTCTCCTCAAGTTCTATCGCCATTCGGGAAGGATGGCAACCATGACAAACGCTACCAAGGAACGTTCGCGTGACGGCGCACGGCAGGCAGGCGGTAGTCCGGAGATCAGGCCGTTTCAGATCACCATTCCTGAAGCCGATCTGACCGATCTGCGCCGGCGCATCAAGGCAACCCGGTGGCCCGAGAAAGAAACGGTCAGTGATGACACACAGGGCGTCCGGCTGGTGACCGCGCAGCAACTGGCGGATTACTGGGCCACGGACTACGACTGGCGCAAGGTCGAGGCACGGCTGAACGCCGTGCCGCATTTCATCACCGCGATCGATGGACTCGATATCCATTTCATATACGTCAAGTCGAAAGAAGAGAATGCCCTGCCGGTCATCGTCACGCATGGCTGGCCCGGCTCGATCGTCGAGCAGCTCAAGATCATCGATCCGCTGACCAACCCGACGGCGCATGGGGGGAGTGCTTCGGACGCGTTCGACGTGGTGATCCCGTCGCTGCCGGGCTACGGCTTCTCGGGCAAGCCAGCGGCACCCGGGTGGGATCCTCCGCGCATCGCGCGCGCGTGGGCCACCCTCATGAAGCGCCTGGGATACACGAAATACGTGGCGCAGGGCGGCGACTGGGGTGCGTTGATCACCGAGCAGATGGGCGTCCAGGCGGCGCCGGGACTGCTCGGCATCCACACCAATTTGCCCTTCGCCGTACCGGCGGAGATTTCCCAGGCGCTCCCCGGCCACAAGGCGCCGCCTGGTCTCTCGGCCGACGAGAACTACGCGTTCGAGCGGCTCGACTTCTTCTTTTCCCACGGGCTGGCGTACGCGCAGGAGATGGGGGCCCGCCCGCAGACGCTGTACGGCATTGCGGATTCGCCGGTCGGGCTCGCGGCCTGGTTCTGCGACCACGACGCGAAGAGTCTGGAGCTCAAGGCACGCGTGTTCGACGGGAAGACCGAGGGCCTCACGCGGGATGATATTCTCGACAACATCACGATTGCCTGGCTGACCAACACGGCGATTTCAGGGGCGCGCCTCTATTGGGAGAACAAGCTTCCCATCTTTCCCCCGATGGGTGTTGCCATCCCGGTTGCGGTGAGCGCCTTCCCGGATGAGCTCTACCAGCTCCCGCGGAGTTGGGCCGAGAGGGCCTATCCGAAACTCATCCACTACAACCGGCTCGACAAAGGCGGGCACTTCGCGGCCTGGGAACAGCCTGAGCTCCTGGTGGGCGATCTCCGCACAGGGTTCAAGTCGCTGCGGTAGGTCAAGGAAGTTCGAATGGCGGATGGCGCGCCCGGCGAGCGCGTCATCCGTCGTTTCCCGAATCGCCGAAGGAGACCGCGGACGCGTTTCATCCGTCATTCCGTCGATGCCGGGGTACGGCTTTTCGGGCGCCGTCCAGCGGAGGATCATCCACCTCCCCTGACGCCCCGTGGCGTCTACCGCCTCCTCGTCCCCGAATTCATTTCCGTTCACATCGCCCCTGGCCAGAGAGGGTTGAAACGCGGCACTTAGCCGCAGTGCGGCAATACCTTGGTATCGGACGATACTATCGTACAATGGTGCCCCCCGCGGTCCTCCCGAGATTGGTGCCGTTGTCCCCGATCAACCCACCTACCCGTTTCGTCAGAGGTGACTATGGCAACCAACACCCTCGAGCGCCCCGCCCCGGGGCCAAGCCAGAAGGACGCCATCCGGCCGTTCACCTTCAAGGTCACCGACGCCGAACTCCAGGACCTGCGTAACCGCATCTCGGCCACGCGCTGGCCCGAGAAGGAGACCGTCGCCGATGACACGCAGGGCGTGCAGCTCGCCATGATTCAGAAGCTCGCCCGCTACTGGGCGACGGAATACGACTGGCGCAAGGTCGAAGCGAGACTGAACGCCTTGCCGAATTTCATCACGAACATCGACGGGCTGGACATCCACTTCATCCACGTGCGGTCGAAGCATGAGAACGCCCTGCCGCTCATCGTCACCCACGGCTGGCCTGGCTCGCCCATCGAGCAGATGAAGATCATCGATCCGCTGACCAACCCCACGGCTCACGGCGGCAGCGCGTCGGACGCCTTCCACGTGGTGATCCCGTCGATGGCCGGCTACGGGTTTTCAGGCAAGCCCACTACGCCGGGTTGGGACCCCGCTCGCATGGCGCGGGCGTGGGTGGAGCTGATGAAGCGCCTCGGGTACAGCCGATTCGTGGCGCAAGGCGGTGATTGGGGTGCGTTCGTCACGAACCTGATGGCTCAACAGGCACCTCCGGAGTTGATCGGCATCCATGTGAACTTCCCCGGTACCGCGCCCTCTGACGTTGCCAAGGCGCTTCAGTCCGGCGGGCCGCCGCCGGCGGGTCTCTCGGCTGAGGAGCAGCGGGCATACGACCAGATGGCGTTCCTTTACCAGCACATCCCTACGCAAGTGATGATGGCCGCACACCCGCAAACCCTGTACGGGTTGGCGGACTCACCCGTCGCCCTTGCCGCCTGGATGATCGACCACGACGTGGCCAGCTACGGGCACATCGCGAAACTCTTTGTCGATGGGGAGCCCTACGGCGACCTCACACGGGACGACATCCTCGACAACATCACCCTCTCCTGGTTGACGAACACGGGCGTGTCCTGCGCTCGCCTCTATCGGGAATACAAGGGCGCCTTCTTCAACGACTTCAGCGTCTCCGTTCCGGCCGCCGTTAGCGTTTTCCCGGAAGAGGTCTACCAAGCGCCGCGGAGTTGGACCGCGCGCGCCTACCACAATCTCATCCATTTCAACGCCGTCGCCAAAGGCGGGCACTTTGCCGCCTGGGAACAGCCGCAGCTCTTCGTAAATGAGCTGCGCGTGGGGTTCAAGTCGCTACGGTAGTGCAGCTTCCCGCGGTGACGATGCTCCTGCCGTGCTCGTACTCTCCTGCCCGGCATTTGACGAAGCCGCAAATGCAGGCACCAGAATGCCCGGTCTCAATCACCCTCGCTTTGTTGGTGCTGCCGCCGCAACCGTTGCCGGGGGCATGCTTGAGTCTTCACGCTTTTCAGGAGGTTGGAAGCCATGACAGCCAAGACTGAAACTCTGAGAGATGCCGCACGAAAGACGGGCGGTGGTTCCGAGATTCGTCCGTTTAAGGTGAGTTTTCCTGAGGCCGACCTTACCGATCTGCGCCAGCGCATCAAGGCGACGCGCTGGCCCCAGAAGGAGGCCGTCGCCGATGACACCCAGGGCGTGCAGCTTGCCACGATTCAGAAACTGGCGCGCTACTGGGCGACCGAGCACGACTGGCGCAAGGTCGAGGCGAGGCTGAACTCCTATCCCCACTTCATCACCGAGATCGACGGGCTCGACATTCACTTCATGCACATCCGTTCGAAGCATGAAAATGCCCTGCCGCTCCTCGTCAACCACGGCTGGCCCGGTTCGATCATCGAGCAGCTCAAGATCATCGAGCCGCTGACCAATCCGACGGCCCACGGCGGGAGCGCCGAGGACGCGTTTCACCTTGTGATTCCGTCGATGCCGGGCTACGGCTTCTCGGGCAAGCCGACCGCGACCGGCTGGGGCCCCGAACGCATTGCCCGGGCCAATGCCACCCTGATGGAGCGCCTGGGATACCAGCGCTACGCCGCGCAAGGCGGCGACTGGGGTGCGTTGATCGTCGACTTCATGGGCGTGCAGGCACCGAAGGGACTGGTTGCCATTCACACCAACATGGCCGGTGCGATTCCGCCGGAGATCGATGCGGCGGCCTTTGCCGGCGCGGCGCCGCCTCCCGGCCTCAGCGAAGAAGAGAAGTTTTCTTTCGAGCATGTCTCGTGGTTCTACAAGAATGGCCTCGGCTATGCCCAGGAGATGGGGCATCGGCCGCAGACGCTGTATGGGATCGATGATTCTCCGGTCGGCCTGGCCGCGTGGATCATCGATCATGATATCTGGACCTATCGGCAAATCGCCCGGGTGTTCGACGGCGCCGCCGAGGGCCTGACCCGGGACGACATCTGCGACAACATCACCCTCTACTGGCTCACCAGGACGGGGGTATCGTCGGCCCAGCTCTACTGGGAAAACAAGAACGCCTTCTTCGCTCCGAAGGGAGTGAAGATTCCGGTCGTGGTGAGCGCCTTCCCGGAGGAGATCTGCCCGATGCCGCGCAAGTGGGTCGAGAAGGCCTATCCCAAGCTGGTCTACTACAAGCGCCACCCGAAAGGCGCGCATTTCGCCGCCTGGGAGCAGCCGCAGGCGATCGTGGAAGATCTTCGCGCCGGGCTCAAGCCGCTGCGGTAGTTCAAGGGACTTCAACGGTCGTACGGTGGATGGCGCGCCCCGTGCGCGTCATCCGCTGGGGACCGAACCTCATAAAGGAGCGAATGCCATGGACCAGCTTACCCAAACCCTCGCCGAAGAGAATACGATCGCCCAGAGCACGATCATCCCGATCGACAATGAACCCGCGCCCCGGCTGTTCGTGGAGCCGCCGCTCCCCGGTCCGCTGGCCCAGAACGTCGTGTTCATCCCGTACCGGGTGGAGAACGTGCGCATTCTGCCCGTGGCGGGGCCGGCCGCGCGCAATCTGTCTCCCCGCGTCGGCCATCTGCACATCACGGTCGACGACCTGCCGTGGTTCTGGGCGGACTTCGGCCAGAGCAACACCATCGTCCTGGCGGGCATGCCGCGCGGCC
>Ga0326726_10001309_pt1 | contig 23085 bp, 18 predicted proteins | sample MHFenrmetagenome_2_FD_207603 | JGI IMG/M metagenome (GOLD analysis project Ga0326726, IMG submission 207603) | Lab enriched peat soil microbial communities from Michigan Hollow, Ithaca, NY, United States - MHF15MN | ecosystem: Environmental > Terrestrial > Soil > Wetlands > Peat | place: USA... | reverse complement strand
CCCAGAGCGTCCTGTTTATATCGATTTTTTTCGGCATCAGCGCTATCTGGGAACGGGACCTCGGTATCCTGCAGAAGCTTCTTGCCAGTCCTGCGCCCAGAACCGCGCTTGTTCTCGGCAAGGCGCTCTCCGCCGGCCTTCGTTCGCTGGCGCAGACATTGATCATCTACCTGTTGACCATGTTCATGCATGTTCCCATCAACTGGTCTCCGACGGCGCTGGTCGTTGTTGCTCTTTCGGTCGTGCTTGGTGCGGCGCTATTCTCGACTTTTTCGCTATTGGTCGCGTGCATCGTGAAAACCAGGGAGCGCTTCATGGGTATCGGTCAGGTTATCACCATGCCGCTTTTTTTTGCCAGCAACGCCATTTATCCGATCTCCATCATGCCCGAGTGGCTCAAAACAGTCGCGCATCTCAATCCCCTTACCTATCAGGTCGATATCCTGAGAAGCATGATGGTCGTCGGAGGAACGAGCACTTTCGGCATAGGCCATGACCTGCTCATCCAGTCGGCCATCCTCGCCGGCCTCGTTCTGGTCACCTCAAAACTCTACCCCTCGATCGTCAGATAGCACTCTTCACCAGGTTCAACTTCCCCTTGCCGACGCTCGGAAACAGCTCAAACCCCGCAATAAACGCCTTTGCGGACTGTTTTTCACGGGATCAATCCGCGCAGTTGAGATGAAAATGACCGGGATTCGCGAACCTCATTTTTTTCGGCCATTTCGCAGGAAAGGCATGCTTTTCTCGCTGAATGGCTGAAAAAACATAAAATTTCTTGCATAAATGTATTTTTTATTAAAAAATTTCTCTTACTTTTCAGTTGTGCCTTAATGATTAAGTCTCGCGAAAAGCGAAAAACGTCGGGTGAAAGCGGGAATAGATGTTGGAGCAGCCTGCGACCGAATTCAGAAGTGCCTTGATTTCCACAAGTGAAGGTGTAATGCCTAAACCTTCAGATGAACAGTTCGGCATTCATGTCGGAATCAGGTTACAAGGTGAGTGTTCTGATAAACAGTTTTTTCAATCTCTATCGTTAACCAAAAGTAATAAGCCATGAAATCAGTAGCATCAAGCCCCGGGAGGGGTGACTATTTTGCCCGAATCAGGGAGAATATGTCAAAACAAAAAAACTGGAAACTTGGGGCAACCATTTTTGCAGGGAAGATGATAGGACTGTTTTTAGTCCTGTTGTCCATGAATACGTTATCCGGAATCATAGGCACGCCGGCGATGGCAGCCATTACCTATACTCCGGCTGAAACGACTCTTGTAAACGCAATCAACACCGTCTGGACATTGGTCGCAGCAGCCCTCGTTTTTGGAATGCAGGCTGGATTCGTGATGCTTGAAGCCGGTTTTGCAAGAAAACGGGAAACCGTCAACGTTCTGATCGAATGCGTCCTTGATACGGCTATCTGCGGTATCTCCTTCTGGGCGATCGGATATGCGTTCATGTTCAGTGAAGGTAACGGCTTTATCGGGCAGAAGTGGTTCTTCCTGCAGGGCGCGCCTGCAACTTACGGAACGACAGGTGTTGCGCTTCTTGCACACTGGGTGTTCCAGTTTGCCTTTGCCGATACCGCTTCGACCATTACATCCGGCGCCATGATCGGACGTACCAGCTTCCGTGGCGATATCCTCTACAGCATTGTCGTGACGGCGTTGATCTATCCTATCATCGGTCACTGGGCATGGGGTCCGGACGGTTTCCTGGTAACCATGGGCTCAAAAGGAAATTTCCTGCCTGAACTGGGCAATCCTTTCCGTGATTTCGCAGGTTCGACAGTCGTGCATACGATCGGTGGTGTGGTTTCGCTCGCTGGTGCCATTGTCCTTGGGCCTCGTATCGGTCGCGTTTTCCTGCGCGATGACAAAGAGAGGGGTGGTCTGCCGGCGGCTCACAACTTGCCTGTTGCTGTTACCGGTGCCTTCCTGCTGTGGTTCGGATGGTACGGTTTCAACCCTGGCAGCACGCTTTCCGCAATGGATGCCGTCGGTATTGGCCGTGTGGCGGCAAATACGACTCTTGCCGCTTGTGGCGGTGCTTTGAGCGCGATGTTCCTGGCCTTTTATCTTGGTGCTTTCAAAGGAAAATTCGACGTCGGTTTTACGGTGAACGGTCTGTTGGGCGGTTTGGTTGCCATCACGGCGCCATGTTACTGGGTGTCTCCGTTTGGAGCTGTCATTATCGGTCTCATCGCTGGTGCGATTGTTTTTGCCGGCATCTACCTGCTTGAGTACCTCCGCATCGATGACCCTGTAGGCGCGGTTCCGGTGCATGGAATGAACGGTATTTTCGGCACCTGGGCTATTGGGCTTTTTGCCACCGGTGAATATGGATGCTCCACTCCTTTAGGCCCTGACAACTCCGCTCCTGTAGCGGGACTGTTTTACGGCGGTGGCTGGAATGTATTCCTGGCACAGTTTGTCGGAAACGCAATCATTACCCTGACGACCTTTGTCGTTGCGATCATCGTGATGTATGTGATCAACAAGCTGCCCTATCCGTTCAAGCTGCGTGTAGAGCCGGAAGGCGAAACCGGAGTTGGCGGACTGGATGTGTTTGAGCACGGTGCCGAAGCTTACACCAACTGATTTGACTGCGGCTGATTGAAGACAGGACAAGGTTGGTCGTCCTGTTTTCAATCAGCTGATAATCACTGAAATGACAAACCTCCATTCAAGTGCATTAACTTTGACATTGACGGCAGGTTCTCATTTTTTTCAAAAAGATTAAATCACCAAAAATTCATCAATCATGAAAAAAATAGAAGCGATCATCAGACGCTCCAAATTCGAAGAGGTCAAAGCGGCTTTGCATGCCATAGATATCGATTTCTTCTCCTATACCGAATCATACGGAGTCGGCAATGAAAGGAAAAAGAAAGATGTATTTCGTGGCTCTGAACATACCGATTACATCTCGCGTCTGACTTTGTCCATCGTTGTCCGCGACATCAATCTCAGGAAAACAGTGGACTGCCTCTTGAAATCAGCCTATACCGGAGAAGTGGGTGACGGAAAGATCTTCGTCTGGAATGTCGAAGAGTCCTATCGTATCCGTACCGGGGAGAGTGGTGACGACTCCATGTATAACAAGGATTAGTCGACAGGTCGAAAACCGGTCCCATATACTTCGATAAAGGAAGAGGCTGCCTCATTATTGTTATATGGGACAACCTCTTCCTTTTTTTTTATAAAATTGCAAGGACCAACGGGACGTAAAGGACCAAAAGGACTTAAAGGGTTCAGGAGGAGAGGATGACGCGGCAGCGCCTCTTCATCTCCCGAAAACGATAAGCTCAAGGTTTGTCTGGTAATAACGCAGCCAAACCCAGACTTTTAGACAGGCACTTTTTGTCGGGGATCTGGGGAGCTTTTCAGGGAAGAGGTTCTGCGGAAATTAATGGTGCGGAATGCTGGGCTGACAATCTGTTTTTCCCCCACCTGCTTTACACAGGTAGCGTGAAGTGAAACACGCTGCCTTTTCCTTTTGTGCTTTCCACCCCGACCGTCCCGCCGTGCGCTGTTACGATTTCCTTGACTATCGAGAGGCCCAGCCCGATGCCTGACTTTTCGTCCTGGCCGGGAACCCTGTAGAACTGATCGAACAGGCGTTTCAGGTGTTCGGGAGCGATGCCTTCGCCGGTGTCTTCAACCGAGAACCGGATTCCTGAAAGCTCGGCTTCAGCCTTGGCGGTTATCGTGCATCCGGGCTTCGAAAAGCGGAAGGCGTTCGACAGAAGGTTCGCAAACACATGTTTGATGCTGGCCGTATCAGCGATGACATCGGGAAGTCCGGGAGGAATTTCGACGTTTATGGCGACCCCTTTTTCCCTCGCTTCGTTCACGAACGGTTCGATCCCGGTTCTGACGAGTGTTTCAGGCTGATGTGGCAGCATGTTCAGTCGTGCCCTGCCGGACTCGATCCTGTTCAGGTCGAGCAGTTCATCGAGGATGTCTGCAAGGCGATCGCTGTCCTCACCTGCAGCGTGGAGCAGGTCGAACTGCTTTTCGTTCAGGGGGCCGATCCGCTGCTCGAGCAGGAGGTGAACCGCCATTCTCAGGGAGGTCAGTGGCGTGCGGAGCTGATGTGACACGGTCGATACGACCCCGCGTTTCAGCTCTTTCTGTTCATGGACCTGCGTCATATCGTAAAGCAGAAGAACTGTGCCGTTCGCACCGATCGTTTCCGGGTCGTGCGATATCGGGACGGCGGCGGGTTTGAAAAAAAACTCGCGGTTGTCGATAAACTTCTGGATGTAGCCGTTTTCGTTGAATTCTACAGGCCCGCCTTCCCTGGCAGCCCTCTCCAACAGTTCAGGCAGCCATCGATAACCGAGGTCCGCAGCAGCAGCTCCCGGTTTCAGGCCGAAAAACCGCATTGCTGATTGCGTGGCTACGTCAACCCGTCCTTCGGGATCAATAATGGCTATAGGGGTCGGCAGGATGTTCATGACCTCCTGTGTGGCCCTTCGTGTCCGCCGGAGCTTTTCGTTGTCGCTTTTTCTGATCTGACGCAATGTCGACGTCATTTCGCTGAAGGCATCCGAAAGCTGGCCGATTTCATCGTTGGACCCGGTTTCAAGTACCAGATCCAGGTTGCCGTTCCTGATTTCGTTGGCTGAAGTGATCAGCTTTCCGATAGGTTTCAGTATCCATCGGCGCAGTTGATAGCTGAACAGCAGTGCGACGGCGGCACAGGCGACAATGGCGACGAGTATGCGGTTATGGGCCGATGCTGCAAGAGTCCGTGCCGCATTGTTCGCTACGTTCATGTTTGCCTGGTTCATGTCGAGGATCTGCTGGGTGAGGGTCTTCATTTCCGCCAGCAACGGAAGGATGGTCGTGAAATAGGTCGCACGCCTTTTTTGGAGGGGGATGGAGTCGTCGATGACGCGATGGATCGCCTTGGCATAGTCGTTGAAAAGCAAGGCGAGGCGTTCGGCTTTCTCTTTTTCTCCCGGAAGCGTGATGTTGCCGAGCTCCACCTTGAGCGCCTGCCTGAATTTCTGTTCGGTGTTGCCGAAGTTGCCGGAACCGGTTTCATGGTGGTCTGTAAAGGAAAACAGGATGTCGCTGTCCATCCTGTCGAGCGCCTCCTTCATCTCCTGGCTTGCGGTGACGCTTCGGTAGTTCTGCTTCAGGATGACGTCGATAGCGCTGCCGAGCTGGTCGATCTGGCTGATGGTCAGCGTGCCGATGACCGCTATGATGGCCAGGAGACCCCCGAAACCGAAGGCAAGCTTATGTCTCAGACTGATCATCGCACATTCTCCTTATATAAATCATCCCAGGCCTGTGGTTCATCTCAATCAGGTTTTCCAGTGACGGAGGCGCTCCCGGTATTGTCGACGTGACTGAATCATACCCTTATCGGCAAGATAAGAAATGGTATGCCCTGGTTGTACAGGCTCTGCTGCACGGCAAATACCGTATAGTTGTGCAGCCACCGATCCATCAACGACTCCCTGGTGAAAACGAGCTGACCGCCGAAAAAGACGATATCGGGGAACCTGTCGGTGATCCGTGGTACAAGCTTGTTGATCTCGTCTACCACATCGGTTCCTATCGAGGTGAATGCCTCTGCATAGTAGCCATGCTCTTTCATGTACCTGACATACTTGCCGCTTTCGTTGTTGACATATTCGTTGAGGTGGCCGATCTCGTCTGCACCCTTGAAATTGCCGGCATCGATCGGACCTATTTCCACGAAAACAAAGTTTTTGTAGACGCCGCTGAACAGGCGGGAAACGCTGAAAAGGGTGTGCAGTCCGAGACCGTTGAAGCCGTTGACGAGGATGGCGGCAGTTTTGCCTTTCTGGTTGTATACCGGCTCAGGCATATCCTTTTCGTTGAGGTCTGCGCCTGACATGACGGCAGCCTCTACGATGATATCCAGACGTTTCAGCGTCTGGTAGGTTTTATTGTAATGTCCCTTGATAATGAAGGTGATCATTACCAGCACACCGGTAATCAGTATGGTTATCCATCCTCCTTCATCGAATTTCAGGATCAGTACCGAAATGAGGATGAATGTCGTCAGGATCAGGCCGATGCCGTTGATCGCGATTTTTTTCACCCATTGATTTTCAGATCCCCGCTCCTGCCACCAGTGCTTCACCATGCCGAGTTGTGAGAGGCTGAAGGTGATGAATACGTTGATGCTGTAAAGTACGATAAGAAAATCTACCGATCCCCTTGATCCGACCATCATGAGCAGCGAGGCGGCACCCATGAACAGAATACCCCGTTCGGTCACCAGCCGGTCGCTGAGCATTGCGAACTTTTTTGGCAGCCAGTTGTCGAGCGCCATGTTAGCCAGTACCCTTGGGCCGTCGAGAAAGCCGGTCTGTGCTGCGATGAACAGAAGGACGGCTTCCGACATCAGGGTGATCCAGACGAAGGAGATGCCGGTGTAGCCTCCCCAAGAAGCGGTTATCGAATCGAAAAGCACCGCGTTCAGGGTTTTTCCCGGCGTATCCCTGACATTGAGGAAAATATAGGCGATCATGAGCCCCATGACGGTTATCGACAGCGACCAGGCCATGTAACGCATCGTTTTCCTGGCCGTCTGGATTTTCGGATCACGCAGAATGGGCAGGCCGTTGCTGACGGCCTCGATGCCGGTGAATGTGCCTGCGCCCAGGCTGTACGCTTTCAGGATCAGGAACAGCGTGCCGAAAAGACCGAGCGAGCTGAACGAGTGGGCAAGCTCGGTTCCGGTTTCATGATACACCAGGCCGATGTTCATCACGTGTGAGCTTACGGCGACAGCGATGGCGATAATGTGTGTGACGACGAACAGCAGGAAGACCGGCACAAGCGGCATGACCGCTTCCTTTATTCCCCTGAGGTTCATGACGAGGAGCATTATGACGCCTGCAATCGCGAACCACAGCTTGTATTGGAGCATTTGGGGCGGAAGGAAGCTGAAGATGGCATCTGCACCGCTGGCAATTGAAATGGTGATCGTCAGCACATAATCGATGAGCAGGGCGCTGCCGGAGACGACGCCGATTTCAGGGGAAAGCAGCTTGCTCGCCACAAGGTAGCCGCCGCCGCCCGACGGGAATAGCTCGATGATGTGGGAATAACTCGATGCGATGATCAGAATGGTCAGTCCTGTTGCGATGGCCACGAATATGCCGAGAGTCGGGTGACCTGCTAATGCCTTGAACGCTTCGGCAGGTCCATAACACGAAGATGAAAGTCCGTCGGAACCAAGCCCGACCCAGGCAAGAAACGCCGTGAGAGAGATCGAGTGGAAAATCCTGCTGTCCCGGAAATCCCGGGAGCCCCCTATGAAAAATCGTTTGGCCTGTCGTAGTCCGCTTTTGATCGTCATTTGTCTGTAAAGATTGTGGAGGAGCTGAAGGATGAGCGGCCGTGAAAACAGATCATGGATTGTTGCCATGATGCGGATTTGTCCCGGTACCCTGCATTTATCGAAAGTCACGCATGCATTTCTGCTTCTGCTGTGGTTTCGGTTTAAACAGGTTCCTTTATCAAAAAGCAGGCCAGAATCGGAGATGGCATGCGAAAGCCCGTTCTGCAAGACTTTGGGGATGAGGAGGGGAGTGAGGTTATCGGCGACGTCCTTGCAATACACAATGACTTGTCGCGCCTGACTTTGCGTTTTGCAATGTTCAGGCTACCGGATACCGAGCAGTTTGCGTTTTCGCCAGAGCGTCGCCTGGTCTATTCCGAGAATGGCTGCAGCGTCCTGAAGGGAGGATGTTTCCGCCAGAATCCTGCGGATGTGCTGTTCTTCGATGGTTTCCAGGGATACCGGATCGCCGAGTCTGAGCGGCGTTTTATTTGAAACGATCGTTTCCGGCAGCAGTTCGATGCCGATCATGTCGACATTGCAGAGGATGACCGCCCGTTCGATGACGTTGCGAAGCTCCCTGATGTTTCCCGGCCACGGGTATTGGCGTAACATGCGGCGGGCCTCGTCGGTGAACCCGTGGATCGCCTTCTGATTTTCCGAATTGAAAAAGGCAAGCATGCTCTCCGCCAGCGGTTCGATGTCGTTGGGGCGTTCGGTCAGTGAAGGCATGTCGATCTGAACCACATTCAGTCGGTAGTAGAGATCCTCCCTGAACCTGCCAGCCCTGACCGCCGTCTCCAGATCGATGTTCGAAGCCGCGATAATCCGGACGTCGGCCTTTCGGGTGCATTGGTCCCCGACACGCTCGTATTCCCGTTCCTGGATGAAACGGAGCAGTTTTGGCTGGATTGCGAGGGGCATGTCTCCGATCTCGTCAAGGAACAGCGTTCCTCCTTCACAGGCGGCGACCCTGCCTGGATTGTCTTTGTATGCTCCGGTAAACGCGCCTTTCACATGGCCGAAAAGTTCGCTCTCAAGCAGTTCCTGGCTGAGGGATGGGCATGAGATAACGCCGAACGGTTTCCGGGCCCTGCCGCTCATCAGGTGGATCGTACGCGCCAGAAGCGTTTTGCCGGTGCCGCTCTGACCACGAAGCATCACGACTGCTTCCGATGAGGCCACCTGTCTTGAAAGCTCGATTACCCTTTGCATGGCAGGATCCCTGGATACGATGGAAAGTTCGGGATGCAGGTCGTCCTGAGCATCCTGGGGAGCTGCGATGCGTTTTTCCATTTCGCACAGGGCAGAGATCTGCTCGATGACGAGCTCCAGCTGGCCGGGAGGAAACGGTTTTGTGATATAGTCGGTGGCACCTCGCTTCATGGCTTCGACGGCCGTATCGATAGACGCATAGGCGGTCATGACCACGATTTTCATCCATGGGCAGGCGTTGTTCATCGCCGGAATCAGTTCGAGCCCGCTTTCCGTGCCGAGCCGGAGATCCACCAGCGCCAGATCGAACCTCGTCAGCACGGCCTCTTCCATGGCTCCACGGAAGCTGCAGGCCGTTTTGGCCCTATGGCCACGAGATTCCATGAAAACCGTCAGGGTTTTTCTGATGTTTATCTCGTCGTCGACGATAAGGATGTTGAGTGTTGGCATGCTCAGGTTGATGATGGTATCGTTCCGGTTGTCAATATAGGCAAGATGGGAAGTTTTTGGCGTTTTTCAGCTGCCGATAAGGGTGACGGGATTCAGGATTATCCTTTGGGTGGTATCCATCCCGATTCTTTCCCAGGCTGGAAATATCGGCGGACACAGCTGAAAATTCTGCAATGTGTGTGAACTTTGACGCGGAGATTTTCCGGAAAGTCGATGAAAAAAAGAGAGTAAAAAATGCGACAAGTGCTTAGATTACAATCAGTAGTAATAACGTTCGCAATGCCTGTCCGGAACTTCGCGCAGGACAAGATTTTCAGGTATGGCCTCAATCATGGCGGCCATCAGTTGAGACGCGGACCGGCACTCTCAAATCCCGGAAAAAACAGAAGACATTGTTGATCAAAACGAAAAGCGGGCTCAGGGCTGTAGCGATCTTTGAGACGGTAAAAGGGCTCCTGGTGCTCTCGGCGGGCGTCTATGTGTTTATGCTTTTTCATCAGGAAGTTCAGGGCCTTCCCGGCCAATTCGGCAATCCTGCACACCTCGGTCCGTTCAAACATTTTCCGAACATCTCAAGGATGCTCTTCCAGAACATGAGCGAAGATCGTCTGCGCTTTCTGGAGTTTATCGCCCTGCTCTATTCATCCATGCGCTTCGTCGAGGCCTTCGGGCTGTGGTTCGGGATGCGATGGGCGGAATGGTTCGCTTTATTGAGCGGAAGCGTTTATCTTCCGATCGAGATTTATGAGCTTGCGAAGGGTTTTACATGGATTAAGATCGGGTTGTTGACAGTCAATCTCTGTATAGTGCTCTATATGGCCATTGTGCTGAGGCGAAACCGTCTCAGTCTGATAAAGGAGTCTTCGTCTGTGCAGGCGGAATGAGCTTTGCCGGAGCTTGCCCATGAGTTGTCTGTCAATCCTTTTTGTCTTCATCAAGGTCGTTGTTTATAATTAGGTCCGGCAAGAGCCGGTGCGTGTTCAAGGACTCCATTGCAGTGCGTGCAGTATCGGGCTGCTGACGGTGCCTCTTGACCATCATGCTGTCGAACCTCAGGAATTTTCAGAATATATGGCCGGCTTTTCTGTGAATCAGGAAAAACAGCAGTACAGCGATCAGGAGCTGGTTGTCAAGACGCTTGTTGACAAACAGAAGTTTGCTGCGATAGTTCGTCGATACGAAGCTCCGCTTCTCCGGTATATCGTCCGTCAGGGGTGCAAGGATACCGGCATGGCCCAGGACCTTCTTCAGGAGGTATTCATCAAGGCTTACCTTCATTTGAACGATTACGACCCCACCCTTACCTTTTCGTCCTGGATCTACAGGATCGCCCATAACGAAACAGTCAGTCACTTTCGAAAGGAAAAGAACCGCCCGTGCGTATTATCTAGGGGGGAGGACGATCTCCTGTTCGAAAGAATTGTCGATGACCTCGGGCTTGAAGAGCCTGAAAACCAGAAACATCCCACCTCGGAGATTCAGGCTGCAGTCGACGGACTTGAATCCAGATATCGTGATATCATCGTCTTGAAGTTCTTCGAGGAAAAATCCTATGAGGAGATATCGGACATCCTGCAGATGCCGGAGGGCACTGTCGCTACGCTGATCAATCGTGCAAAGAAGAAAATTAAGGCTTGCTTAGAAAAGAAATAGTGGTGGATTATTATGCCAAAGAAAAGTTCCGAACTGATACTTGATGAAATCGAAAAGAGAAACGTCGTCCCGATTCCCCGCTGGCGTTTTATCCTGAAACGATCAATCTTCTGGATTCTCGCTGCGATTTCGGTGATAACCGGAAGTATCTCGATGGTTACGGCCATATATGTTTTTCTCGATAACGATTTCATTGTCGACCGAGCCAATATCGACAGGCTTTTTGCCCAGCGGCCGTTTATCGAGGAGGTCGTCGAAAGCATTCCGTACGTGTGGCTGATCGCGATGTTTTTGTTTATTCTCGCCGCCTTTTACGGGTTCCGTCATACGAAAAAGGGCTATCGTTACCCGATGCTGCGTATCGTTACCGGTTCCCTGTTGTTGAGCCTGTTGATCAGCGGGGTGTTGAACATATTCGATGTTGGAAAGTACATCCACCGCTATCTCATCGAAAACATACAGGGATATGACCAACTGGTATACACCAACGAAATCCGGTGGACCCAGATGGAAAAGGGGCTGCTGGGAGGCAAGGTAGTGAGCCAGTCGATCCCTGAACACCTCATTGTCGTGAGAGATTACAAGAAGAGGTTGTGGAAGGTCGATATCGCTACCGCCGAAATGAGTTCCGGAATGCGGATCGTTCCCGGTAGATATCTGAAGATCACCGGAATTAAAACCGGACCCATGACATTCAAGGCTAAATCGATACGGCCCTGGGTAAAAAGGGCTCATAAACCGGGCCAACCGGTAACGGCGACTCCCTCCGCCACTCCATCCAATCCTCCGTCAGCCATCCCTGCAGTAACGAAGCCGGAGGTTCCAAGCCATTGAGTTCAGGTTCCCGCTGTGGCGGTATCCATGTGATTTTCAGTGCCGCCGGACGATTTTTACGATACAGAAAAAAAAATGAAAGAAAATCGAAATGCATGCGTACCAATAGATAGGAAGGGAACTTGAAAGCTTCCAAAAATGAAGAGTGCATTACCTTAAAATCCAAATACGGACAAAAATGAAAAAGAATTTCCTCTCTGGCGTAATCGTCGCCCTTGCTATCACCGGTATCTCTGGCATCTCTTTCGGTGCTGATGCACCTGCTGCAAAGCCTGCTGCTGCTCCTGCCGCTGCTGCTGCTCCTGCCGCTGACGCAAAGAAAGCCGAAGCTCCGAAAGCCGAAGCCAAAAAAGCAGCTCCGAAAAAGAAAGCCGCTAAAAAAGCTGCCAAGAAAACAGAAGCTAAGAAAGCAGAAGCTCCGAAAGCAGAAGCTGGCAAGTAATCAAGGCTTTATCCGCTGAAAAGGTCATGCATAGATGAATACGTGCAGATTGATGTGAACACATAGAGAACAGACTGCTCAGCGGTACTTTTCAGAAAAGGCCCCTTCGATTGGAGGGGCCTTTCTTGTTATAGGCAGGCGAGGTCGGCAGTGTTCTCCATCGGCGCGCTCCTTTGTGGAACCAATAGAGCCGTTCAGTCGATTATGTTTTTGTGCCGGATATTTCGGATGGAACGGTTTTCATGTTTGCCCCTTATATGAAGATCGATTTTCCATCAGTGTTTTTTCTGCATCTTCGTTCTGCAACCAGGGTGCTGTTTGCCTGCCGTGATCTTTTACTGAAAGGATGCTATGAAAAAGAGCAGGTACAAGGCGTTAATCGCTGGTATTCTGATTCTGTCGGCACTTGTCTACGCAGGCACGCATTACGGCGAGTTGACACTCTTTGTTGAGCTGCTCAGCCATATTGATCCTTTCTGGATCTTGATTGCCGCCCTGCTTCAGGTAGGTACCTATATTGCTCTTGCCATGGTCTGGTACCGGGCTTTGTCGTACAACGGGATCCGCTATCCGCTTGACAGACTCATTCCCCTGGCTTTAGCCAAGCTTTTTGCCGATCAGGCTCTTCCTTCGGGAGGAATAAGCGGAATAGCCTTCATCGTAAATGCCTTCAGGCAGCGAAATGTTTCCGGTTCGATCGGTATGGGGGTCATGCTGCTCAGCTTGCTTTCCTACTATGTATCATATGCACTTGTCGCCGTCGCCTCACTTCTGACCTTGTGGTTCTACCACGATATCCATGAGTGGATGGTCTTCATTGCAGCTGTATTTTTCGTTTTTGTCGTAGCCGTACCAGGGACGCTCCTCCTTTTGATGCAATGGGGGCGACAGGATCGTTTACCTGCATGGCTCATCCGCTTCCCGATCATTGCCGATATCCTTGAAACCTTTGCGGATGTGTCCAATGATGCAGTGCGTAAACCGACGCTTCTTGTCGAAGCGACTGTATATCAGACGGCCATATTTGTGCTTGATTCTGCAACTCTCTGGTCGATGTTGCATGCTCTCGGATCACCCGTGTCCTGGTTGATTGCCTTTCCCTGCTATATCGTCGCCTCCATCGTTGCCATGCTCAGTCTGATTCCATTAGGTCTGGGCACTTTTGAAGCCGCCTGTGTCGGACTCCTTGTAACATTGGGCATCAGGGTTGAAACTGCGTTGACGGCAACGGTACTCCTCAGGGGTTTCACCCTCTGGATGCCCATGATTCCAGGTCTGGTGCTGACCCGTCAGGAGTTGCGGTGAGAGAGCCGAGTTTTAACGAAACGCACTCTCTTTCCGGCTTCGATCCGGTTTTTCTGGCGTGCTTCACCGGTAACGGGAATGGTAAAGAAAATGGAACGATTGTTGCAGTAGAGGATGGATGGGTACTTGTCGCGCAGAGCATCCGAAAAAAAAGAAATGAAAACAAACTGCGCCATTAAATCATTTTTGGATGGGTTCCGGTTCCTTTGTTCATTCTGTTGATTCCGGCCATTTTTCTGAAAGTATTCAGCAGGAAAAGCGGACTCTTCAAAACCGTCAGGATGACCAGAGAAGAGGAGCGATTCATGTTTCACTTAACCAGGATAATCAGTCAGGCGGAGATCGGTATTTCTGCGATTTACGATCCTCTGAACTTCATTAAGGTCGGGCCGGCTCATCATTTTATATGTTATTCCTTTTCTGACGGCTCTCCGCAATGACGTAGCGTTCGTGCAGACAACAGGAAAGTGTAAAGGTTTTGTTAACTTTATATATATGATTCCCGTTATCGATACAGATGTCCGGATCATCGATGTGGAAGCGCGGTTACGGTTTATGCTCCCGGGATCAGGTCAACTCTAAATAACAGTGAAGTGAATAGTCGGTGGTAATGCTGAGCAATATTCTTAACTTCCAAACACGTCAAGCCTCCCGGCAGGCAGGTTTTGTATGCCTTGAAATCACGGCATGCAGGATTGTTATTCTTCCGAGAATCATCTTGAACGCATTCGCAACATTTCAACAGTAATTGAGTGGCAAGACAACGAAAGGTATCCAAAACACGTCTCCCGAATAAAAAGAAACACAGACCGGCCAGGCAGGATGGCTCTGAGAAAGTACGGGCGAACGATCATATTCTGATCAACGAATTCCTGTTCAAACGCGGCGAAAGCTCGATGGCGGCCGAGATAATATCGTTTCTGACCGATCACGAAGGTGAGCGTTTCAGATCGGTGGAACTCGCCAAAAAGATGGGTTACGGAGAGTCACGCCAGCTTCCGGGATTCTGGTATGTCCTGCACAAACTGCAGGAGGACGGAGTCGTGGACAAGGACTCTGACCGATGCTATGGATGGGCAGGACTGGAAGCCGATACCTATGAGGAGCACCTGGTCGATGCCCGGCAGTTCCCGCTTCCGGGAAAGCAGCGTTACAAGGTCGACAGCAACTATACCGGAAGGCTTTCAACCCATCCGAACGGTTACGGTTTTGTGGATATAGAGGGATTCGACGACGATATTTTCATCGGCGCCGACAAGCTTGGCCAGTCCCTGCACGGCGACCAGGTCGAAGTGCTGGTAACGAAGGTGCCCGACACCTATGTGTCCAGGCAGTCACCTCACCAGCGTTGCGAAGGTCTCGTGGTGAGCGTCGTAACCAGGAAGCTGGTGACCATAGTCGGCACCCTTCATCGTGAAAACAGGCGGTTCCTGCTCAAGCCCGACCAGCGCAAGATCCTTCCCGAGATTCATATCCCGCTCAAGGCTGCCGCAAAGGCCAAGGCCGGCGACAAGGTGCTTGTCGGCGAACTGGAGTTTCTCAAGAACGGTTCGATCCAGGCAAAGGTCATAGAGATTCTCGGTGTCGCGGGTGAGTCGCAGGTCGAGGTGAGCGCGATTGCCAGAGGGCTGGGGATCGACGAGACCTTCGACGAGGGAATTCTCAAATTCGCAGAAGATATCCGAGAGGAGATTACCGATGCGGACCTGGAAGGCCGGCTCGACATCCGTGACAGGACAGTGTTCACCATCGACCCGGTCGACGCGAAGGATTTCGACGACGCGCTGTCTATCGAACCCCTCTCGAAAGGACTGTACAGGGTCGGGGTGCACATCGCCGACGTATCACATTATGTGCCGGAGAATTCGGCCCTCGACATGGAGGCCCTTAAGCGTGCGACCTCGGTTTACCTCGTCGATCGGGTGATCCCGATGCTTCCGTCGAGGCTTTCCGAGAAGGTGTGCAGCCTCAATCCCGGCGTTGATCGTATGGCGTTTTCGATCTTTTTCCATATTACGCCGACAGGGGAGATCAAGAAGTTTGAGTTCCATAAGACGGTCATCCATTCCAAGCGCAGGTTTACCTATGAGGATGTCCAGGAGATCCTCAATACCGGAAAGGGCGACTATATCAAGGAGCTGAGGTTGCTCGACAGCATCAGCACGGTTTTGCGCGAACAGCGCTTCGCCCAGGGCGGGCTTGATTTCGAGACCGAGGAGGTCAGGTTCAGGCTTGGCAGCAAGGGAGAGCCGATCGAGGTTATCAAAAAAGAGCGTCTGGGCAGCCATCGACTCATCGAGGAGTTCATGCTTCTTGCCAACCGCAAAGTGGCCGAGTACCTGACGGAGACGTTCGGCGCCAACGAAAAGACACCGCATCCGGTTATCTACCGCATCCATGGCGCACCGCAGATGGAGAAGGTTTCCGTCCTGGCCAATTTTGTCAAGAAGATAGGTTTTGACCTCAAGCTCGACCGAAAGGGGAAGGAGAGCGCTACCGTTTCCTCCAAAGCGCTCAGGGAATTGCTCCAGAAGGTGCGTGGCACCAATGTCGAGTTCCTGGTCAACGAACTGGTGCTGCGTTCGATGTCCAAAGCAGTCTATTCCGGCGACAATGTCGGCCACTACGGGCTTGGATTCGAACATTACACCCACTTTACCTCACCGATCAGACGTTACCCTGACCTCATCGTCCATCGCATGCTGTTCGAGTATGAAGCCTCGAAGAAAAAACGCAAGAAGCTGACCGACAGCAGGATAGCAGAGGTAGCCGGACGCATCAGCTCCGTTTGCCAGATATCGAACGAACGTGAAAAAATCGCCGTTGAGGCTGAACGCGAATCGGTCAAGCTGAAGCAGGTTGAGTACATGTCAGCCCATCTGGGCAAGGTTTATCCGGGCATCATCTCGGGTGCGACGGAGTATGGTATCTATGTCAGGATGGTCGATTTTGCCATCGAAGGATTGGTCCATATGCGGAACCTGAACGACGATTACTACGAGTATGACGAGACGTCGTACTCCCTGGTCGGCAAGAGGAAGAAACGGCGCCTGCAGGTAGGACAGCGACTGAAGGTCAAGGTTCACGAGGTAGATATGACCAGGCGTACCATCGATCTTACCCTGGCGTAACCGCCGGGCACTGATCGCAGAAAGACAAACCGGGTTCTTTCCGAAGCAGGAAAGAGCCCGGTTTTTTTTGTTCCCTGAACTCCAGGCCATGCGAGTTTTGCGAAAAGCAGCGATGTCAGGGCAAGAGGGAACGACCTTTTCAGGAGTACGAATCGATATAGCGCCGGACATCGAATTTCCTGGTGCACCCTGATGCGTTCATATACCGGATTTTGCCATATACCGGACGTTCGAACCATGGGCGGTCATGCACGCCGCCTATCGACCAGGCGATGCCGGTATACCCGTTCGGGTCACGCCCATCGAGGGCATAGCGATCGTTCAGCCAAAGGGCTATGTCGAATGCAACAGCAGGATTGGCGCTCCACTCGAGAATCTTCTTTGCCCAGTACATCCTGAGATATCCATGTATGATGCCTGTCTCGACGAGCGATCTCTGTGCGGCATTCCATAGCGGATCGTGTGTTTCCGCCTTTTCGAACTGTTCGATCGAATAGCAGTAATTCCTTTTATCGGTCGCGTGGATGAGCAGGCTCGTTCTGGCCCAGTCAGGGATACCGTCGAAGCGATCGTAACTGCTGTTGTAGAAACAGTAATTCTCGGCCAGTTCCCGGCGGATGAAAAGCTCCTCGACAAAGGCATTCCTGTCCTCGTTCGAAGCGGCGCTTTCTGATACCCGAAGGGCAACGTGCTGGGCACTTATCTGCCCGAAGTGGAGATAGGGCGATAGCCCTGAGACACAACCTGAGTTCGGGTCGTTTCTTTCTGTTGCATAACAGTGAAGCCCGTTGCCGAGGAACTCTCCAAGATGCTCTTCAGCAGGCAGTTCGCCCGGCTTCAGCCATGTGACAGGTCTGACCGATTCGTCGGCTTCGATAGACGAGGCCATTTTTTCCCACTCCACGGCGGGCTTGAGGGTGTCTGGCTGACCGGCGGCCTCCAAATGCGGGAAGGGCGTCAGAAAGGACTCGCGCAGGGCATTGAGCTTCGGCCTGATCGTTCTGGCGGCGAACTCCTGTTTGGGAGACGCGTGCCAGCAGGGGACGATATTGTGGGCATCGACCTCGTAAAAAGCGCAAGGCAGCAAATCGGCAGCCGTATCTTTCCAGTTGCGAACCGTTTTCAGCGGTGAAAAATCGCTCACGACCGCGCCGGCACCGAGCTGTGCAGCAAATGTTGCCGCCGTGAGGCCCGGTTTTCCGGCAACGACAGTCAGTGGAATGCCTGTGGATCGCAAAGAAGCTTCGACTTCGCGGAGCCCCTTGAACATGAAGTCGTAATGCCGTATGGGAGCGCCGAGGAATGAAGGGGCGAGCGTAAAAAGCACTTCGACCGGGCGGCCGAGTTCGTTGGCTTTGCTGCATGCGAAAAGCAACGCCCAATTGTTCTTGACGCGCTGGTCACGTGACATCCAGTAGACGACAGGGCCTTTCCCGTCCGGTTTTTCGTTCAGCCGGCGAACACGTCTGTGGTCGATTACGGGCGGCGTATTCATCGCAAACGGCCGTTTAACTTTTTAAGAGGCCAGACTCTTTAAGGAAATTGAGCATGATCTTCCGCCCAGTCGCAGAGTAATTATCCCTGATATTGTCGAATTCACGCAGCAGCTCCGTTCGGTCCATCGCCTTGAGATCCGGATCGATGCCGATCCAGTTTTCGAACATGGCCCCGGTCATTTCGAAATGACACTGCAAGCCCCAGGCGTTTGTACCGACCCTCAGAACCTGATTTTCACAACCCCGACTTTTCGCAAGCAGCGTCATGCCTGCAGAGGGAATGACCGTTTCACCATGGAGCTGAAATACTTGCAGGTTTTCGGGCAGACCGTCAAACAGAGCATCCTGTTTTCCTTCGGGTGTCAGCTGTACCATGAACGGAGATCCATCCGGCTCTCTGAAGCCTATCTCTTTCCGACGGCAGGGCACAACGCTACCTCCTGCAGCGGAAACGAGGAGCTGAAGTCCGAGGCAGATGCCGAGATAGGGGATGCCGGCATCGAGTGTTTCACGAATGCGTTGCAATTCATGGCTGATCCGGGGGCTTGCGTCATTGGCACTTTGCGGTCCGCCGAGCACGACGACGCCCGGATAGTCCCGGGGATCGGGGATTTCGTCGCCCGTTGACAGATCGTACAATTCGAAGCCAAGAGCATATTCTTCCAGAAGCTCAGCAAGCATTCCAGGACCTTCATGGGTGATGTTCTGGATGATCATCAGTTTGTCAGGCATGGAAACGGAGTTGTTGCGTTGACGGTAAGTTCAGGAAAGATAGTTTTTGCCAGTATATCTTGAGAGCGATTTATTTCTGTCGAGAACGTGGGGATTTGGCCGATGAGGCCATCGGTTGAGATCATGAAAGGAATTTGATCAGGTTGTCGGGGTGAAACGCAAGCCCTGCAAGACCGGCAAGCCCCATGATCAGGCCGAAACCGCCGAAAATCCACGCAAGAACGAGTAGCTTGCGGTTCCCCGCGAGCGAGGTGATTGCCAGCATCGCCAGTGAGATGGAAAGTGCGGCATCGGAGAGGTCGAACTGATCGTCACGGAAGTTCAGTTCGTCGTAATGCTTTTCGAATACCTTGGCATCTTTGCTCAATACAGCTCCTTGAGACCGGTAACGGGTGATAGCCTCTTCATAGCTTTTTTGCTGGGATGAAAGCTCATCGTTCCGAGTCCCCTGCCGGATCGCCTGTAAAGCCTTCACCTGATTCAGGCCCAACTCGGCCATGTGGCTCTTGATTCTGGTCGACTGGTATTCGTTCCATCGGTCGACGGCATCGGATTTGACCTGGATCATAGCCTGGACGATGTTGTCGTCCTTAACTTTCGTTATGCCCATGAACACCGAAATGATAGCGACACTTATCGCTACCCGGTTATTCAGGCGGTTTTTTGCTTCGGACAGATCGAGTTTGTCCTGAAGATCGCGTGTTTCGTTCACCGTCAGATTCTCCTTTGACTGTTCCTGATGCCATGAAGCTTATAAAGCCATGTGGAATATGCTTTGGCTTGGTCAGGTGGTTATTGGGAGCGCTATTTCCGGAACAGTTCCGATGCCCTTGAGACAGTGGTCATCAGGTTCGATCGGTACTTTTGATATTCCTCCAGCTGTTTCACGTGGCTTTCCGCACGGATAAGCCTTATAAGCGTATGAGGTTTTTCCTGTACAAAAAAACCGGCAAAAGCCGGTCGCTCGGCAAATATGTCATTTACCCAGCGACGAAGGCTTTCACCGGAGCGCTCAGGATAAAGAGATTACCTGTGATGTCTGGTGTGATGCTTTTTGTGATGCTTTTTGTGGTGCGGTTTATGGTGTTTCTTTTTGACCACCTTGTGCGCTTTTGGTCCTCTGCCTTCCGGTTCAGCCGGAGCGGAGTGGGTTACCGGTCCTTTTGGGCCGGGTTCAGCCATTGTGACTGTCCCGAAAGCGCCGCTCATGGCAAGAGAGGCCGCAAGGCCCCAAACGATCTTTTTGGTATTCATGGGGTATATGTATTAGAAATTGAAAGACTTGTGTAGCCGGAAGCAGCTTATCTTCTGCCACCTAATTGTAGTACGGACAGCTGACGCCTTTTCTTTCAAGAATGAAATCTTTGTCAATTCGAACCCCGCCAGCATCAACAATTCTGATCCGATGTCACACACCGTTATTGCCTCCCGATTTCCGCAGACGGTTCTTGTGTTGGCTATCCGGTTGTCTTGCCCTGTCATTGAGGAATTAAATGTGCGATTTACGATTTGTTATTGAAAACCTTGTCCGGGGGTACCGCGATGGTACTTCCAGCACTTTTTTTTCTGGAACGACCGCCAGACGAACATTTTTCTGGCGAGCACCACAGACTGAAATGTGATGATATTGTCAGCGCATTATCCGTTCTGATGTCCGATCACACAGGTGCATTCCAAAAAAAGGATCTGGCTGGCGAAAAACGCCTGGCCGTTCACTGAAAGCTGTTCGCGAACAGCGCGGGCGGGAGGGAATGTTGTCGTGAGCAATGAACGTCAACGGCATCTGTCTGGTCAAGAGTCGGTTGAATTGCTGTTTTTCAATTCGTCCGGATCATATTCAGGACGACTGTCGGTATTGCCGCATCGAAGCGTTATTCAGATTATCCTGTAATCGGAGGCACGATTGACGCAAAGTAAGAGATCGCAGGAAAAGAGAATCTTCGGATTGGGCAAAAACGTATTTTTTGCCGGTCTTGTAAGCCTTTTCATGGATATAAGCTCCGAGATGATCTATCCGCTGGTGCCGCTATATCTTGCCGATGTGCTTGGTGCCAACAAATCACTTATAGGTCTCATCGAGGGGGTGGCGGAATTTACAGCCAGCCTGCTCAAGGTATTTTCGGGGTGGTTTTCCGACAGGATCGGTCGCCGCAAGAACCTCATGCTTGCCGGATATTCGATTTCGACGCTGAGCCGCCCGATCATTGCTCTCGCCGGTTCGTGGCAGCAAGTTCTCGCCTCACGTTTCGTTGACAGGCTTGGTAAAGGGGTTCGCACGGCCCCCAGGGACGCAATTATTGCCGAAACATCCGACGCGGATCATCTGGCCAGGTCATTCAGCTATCACCGATCGATGGATACCATGGGTGCTGTTGTCGGCCCGGCTATCGCGTTTTTTTTGCTCCGGTTACACAGTGGCGGCTACCAGGCGGTGTTCTGGCTCTCCATGATACCCGGTCTCATTGCTGTTTTGCTCATTGTCGGCTTTATCCGGGAGAATAAACCGGGAGCAGCTGTTTCTTCGGTGAACCTGCGCTTGAGTCTCAGGCACATCGATAGACGTGCAAAGTTTTTTATCCTGATTGCAGCTGTTTTCGCCCTTGGCAACTCCAGCGACGCATTTCTGATTCTTCGGTCGGAGCAGCTCGGCATATCAGCTACCGCCATTCCTGTGGTCTACCTGGTGTTCAATCTCATCTATTCATTCTCTGCTATTCCTGCTGGTATGGCTGCGGACAAGTATGGGTCGAAGCGTATCATTCTCATGGGGTTTGTACTGTTCTCGGCCCTTTACTACGGCTTCGCTGTTGCCGGTAGCAGCCGGGCGATATGGTTATTGTTTCCTCTTTACGGTATATTCATGGGACTGACCGAGGGTGTGCAGAAGGCATTTCTGGCCACCCTGATCCCTGTCGAATTCAAAGCTACAGCCTTCGGGCTCTTTGCCAGCGCCGTAGGGATCGCAACGCTGCCTGCCAACCTGATCGGAGGCCTGCTCTGGGACAGGATATCGCCGGCTGCAACCTTTTATTTCGGTTCAGCGACTGCCGGGTTGTCGTCGATCCTGTTTATGGTGCTGATGGCATATCTCAAAAGTTCAGAATCTAACCCCCCATAACGTTAACCACTGTGGTTTCCTGCATATTAACTGCGCTGTCAAGCACGCCTATTATACTTCAAGCAGGCGCGGTCAGATAGATCCCGATTTAGGGGTAATTGATTGCTGACGTAATTGTGTGGGGTTTGTATATGTATTGGATGTGTATACAGAGATTTTAATCTATCTGTATATAATATTGGTTTCTTAGATGATTTTTTGTTAAATTTATATATGCGTATAGAAGTATTTGTGCCATCTGTTATAAGTAAAATACAACAAATGTATTCAAAGATTCTCAAGTTAAGTGTTGCAGTAATGTTCCTTTCTGCAACATGCCTCCATGCTGAGATCTTGCCGGATGCAGGCAGCATTCTCCGTGAACAGCAACCTCAACGACAGCTTCTTCCTGATCGATTACCCAAACCCGAAAAGGAAAAGGTTATAGCTGCAGTTGATGAGAGTGCTGTGCGGGTGCTGGTAAACGGATTCACTTTCAAGGGAAATGAAGGCGTTATTTCCGAAGCCGACCTGACGGCTCTGGTGGCTGATTCCATAGGCAAAAGCCTCACTTTTGGTGATCTTCAGTCTATTGCCGAAAAGGTTACCAGGCGTCTGAAAGACAAGGGCTGGTTCCTTTCCAGGGCGTATCTGCCGAAGCAGGACATCACTTCCGGCATTATTCTGATCCAGATTGAACAGGGCAAGATCGACGGACGCATTCAGTTCAACCGGGAGAAGGCCGCCAGAGTCCGCATGTCCCTTCTTCGATCATTTGGTGAGCAATCCGTCACTCCTGGCCAGCCGCTGAACGAACAGGGCCTGGAGCGGTCGGTCTTGTTATTGAACGACCTGCCCGGAGTCAATGCAAAAGCATCGCTCGCGCAGGGCTCATCTCCGGGAACCAGCAAGGTGGATATCACAGTAACCGAAGGTCCGCTGGCTTCAGGCGTTATCACTGGTGACAATCAGGGCTCCCGCTATACCGGAATATGGAGAGCCAATGCTACGGTTTCTGTAAACGATCCGACCGGTTATGGTGATAAACTCACGATGATCGGGGTCGATGCTACAGGTATGAAACAAGGCAAAATCTCCTATGGATTTCCTCTCTTTTTCGATGGACTGAGAGGCGCCGTCTCATATACGGCCATGAATTACAAGCTCTATAAACTGGGTCAGGAGCTTGATGCGTTCGATTATAACGGCAATAGCCATGGCATTGACGCAGGGTTGAATTACCCCGTTTTGCGTGGTCGAAACGGTAGTTTGATATCCAGCGTCACTTACGGTTATCAGGAGCTTAAAGACATTTTGAGCGGAGTGACTTACAGCGATAAAAAGTCGCGATACCTTTCGATCGGCTTGAGCGGAGATCGCTACGATTCTTATTTTGG